>WLWD01001192.1_pt1 | contig 53187 bp, 40 predicted proteins | sample 6712731 | NCBI WGS metagenome assembly WLWD01 (sample SAMN12718690, study PRJNA576275) | sponge metagenome | isolation source: marine sponge | host: Mycale hentscheli | place: New Zealand: South Island, Marlborough, Capsize Point | collected 2014-11-01
TGATAACATGTTCTACAATACAGTAGACAGGGATTTTTAGCCAATTGTAAGGGGTTTAGGCTCCTGCCTCCCAAGGTTGTCCAAGAACGCCGTCAGTTGTCCAGTGTCCTTTCATGGATTCCCCGGATACACCAGATATCCCTGGATTATCCGTGGATGCCAACCCATACAATACCCCCTTGGAAGAGTATCCACGGATTCCCCGGATACTCTGGACATCCCCGGACTATCCGTGGATGCCAACCTATATAATACCCCCTTGACAGAGTATCCACGTTTCTTGGATACTCTGGACATCCCCGGACTATCCGTGGATGCCAACCTATATAATACACCCTTGGCAGAGTATCCACGGATTCCCCGGATACTCTGGACATCCCCGGACTATCCGTGGATGCCAACCCCTTGGCAGAGTATCCACGTTTCTTGGATACTCTGGACATCCCCGGACTATCCGTGGATGCCAACCTATATAATACACCCTTGGCAGAGTATCCACGGATTCCCCGGATACTCTGGACATCCCCGGACTATCCGTGGATGCCAACCTATATAATACCCCCTTGACAGAGTATCCACGGATTCCCCGGATACTTTGGACATCCCCGGACTATCCGTGGATGCCAACCTATATAATACCCCCTTGGCAGAGTATCCACGTTTCTTGGATACTCTGGACATCCCCGGACTATCCGTGGATGCCAACCTATATAATACCCCCTTGGCAGAGTATCCACGTTTCTTGGATACTCTGGACATTCCCGGATTATCCGTGGATGCCAACCTATATAATACCCCCTTGGCAGAGTATCCACGGATTCCCCGGATACTCTGGACATCCCCGGATTATCCGTGGATGCCAACCTATATAATACCCCCTTGACAGAGTATCCACGGATTCCCTGGATACTCTGGACATCCCCGGACTATCCGTTGATGCCAACCTATATAATACTCCCTTGACAGAGTATCCACGGATTCCCCGGATACTCTGGACATCCCCGGACTATCCGTGGATGCCAACCTATATAATACCCCCTTGGCAGAGTATCCACGGATTCCCTGGATACTCTGGACATCCCCGGACTATCCGTGGATGCCAACCTATATAATACCCCCTTGGCAGAGTATCCACGGATTCCCTGGATACTCTGGACATCCCCGGACTATCCGTGGATGCCAACTTATATAATACCCCCTTGGCAGAGTATCCACGGATTCCCCGGATACTCTGGACATCCCCGGATTATCCGTGGATGCCAACCTATATAATACCCCCTTGACAGAGTATCCACGGATTCCCTGGATACTCTGGACATCCCCGGACTATCCGTGGATGCCAACCTATATAATACTCCCTTGACAGAGTATCCATGGATTCCCTGGATACTCTGGACATCCCCGGATATCCGTGGATGCCAACCTATATAATACCCCCTTGGCAGAGTATCCACGGATTCCCCGGATACTCTGGACATCCCCGGATTATCCGTGGATGCCAACCTATATAATACCCCCTTGACAGAGTATCCACGGATTCCCCGGATACTCTGGACATCCCCGGACTATCCGTGGATGCCAACCTATATAATACTCCCTTGACAGAGTATCCATGGATTCCCTGGATACTCTGGACATCCCCGGACTATCCGTGGATGCCAACCTATATAATACCTCCTTGGCAGAGTATCCACGGATTCCCTGGATACTCTGGACATCCCCGGATTATCCGTGGATGCCAACCTATATAATACCCCCTTGACAGAGTATCCACGGATTCCCTGGATACTCTGGACATCCCCGGACTATCCGTGGATGCTAACCTACAATAATACAATCTTGGCAGAATATTTACGTATAAATATCCCAGGTACTCTTTGTAATGCAAATTAATCCTTTTTTGGGAGTACTTGCTTCCTATCATTCAAAGTCTGATTAGTAGCACAAATAAACTTTTGCTATGCAATTGTGCAGTGACAATAATATATGTTACCTCTTCCGATTATGTTGGTCACAAAGATAAAGTACATAAAATAAAAAATGTTCTCTATTCATATGGCGAGTGATTCTCGAGTACTTGGATAACCATGAAAATATTTGTTCACAAGCCTCTGTATCGACCTATGCACAGTAATGATACAAATTTATTATGATGTCATCACTAGCATAAAATATAATACAATAATAAAACAAAAAAAATCCTTTAACGGAGTAAGTTTTTAAAAATTGCTAATTAATTTCTTTAGCTTTTTAAAGCATTATTTATTGTAAATGGTTGCTAACCCTCTTACTGGCAATTTTATGACAACCAATTGGTAACTTATTAACCTTCAGTGTGCATGCATGAGAGGATTATAGTAGTCGTCCTGTTTGTCTGTCTGTCTGTCACGCTCTGATTTTGGAGATTACTGACAATTAACCATTGATTTAGGTATGAACTTACTCAGAATGAAGATTTAAGACTTTTTATTGTGCTTTTTTTAATTAATTTTTTTAATTATTATTATTATTTTTATTTCCGGGCTAATTGTTGAGAAAATGCGAAGCCTTCAGCTCTGTGTAGGTACCAACTTTTGTGGGTAATGCCACTTACCATCACGTGAGCAAATAATTTCTTGCAGCCAGCGGTGTAGTTTGCTTTATGCTCAGGGAAGTTAACGGAATTGAAAGAAGTGAAGTTTCTGGTCTGTTTAGCTTCTTCTCTCATGAAGACGGTACCATTTTCATTGATTGGGCTATTCTGATTACGCCTCATTAAAATAACTAATAGATTGCTTGTTCTTTTGGTCTGGGATTATTTTGTAATAGCTAGGTAGTATTTAGTTGCTCTGAGGGTTCGTACCTTTGGTGCTTCATTAATAAAGGAATATTTTAATTTTAATTAGTTTTTGTTAAGGTAGACAATGAGATGGATTTATAAGCAAGTATAGACTGAACTATCTACTAGTATGTTAAAAAAAAAAGTTCATGGTCCATACAGAGAAAAGCTAAAGATTCTGACTTATCACTACTGTGCTACCATCTAATTCATTTTAGACGGTCACGCTAAATTTTAAAGCTTCAGAACCTTTGTACAAAAATAATTTCAGGGTGGATCAGCACATTGTAATAGCAACATGTTTTTGTTAATTCTAAAAAAAAAAATAAATAAAATACCAATCTCTATAATTTAATTACAGAAAGTACTAAGTCATGGCAACATAGCAGCACCATATGGCACAGGGTACTTTTTTTTCAGGAGGGAAGTGGGGGTGGGCATGTTCATTTTCTTTGTTGTCCATATGGCTTAGGGTTATTCTATATCATCATCAGACCAGTTTTTGGGTGATTCAATGTTTCATCAAGTGAAATAGTTCCTTTTCTCTTAAACAATTTCTGAGTCCAGCATTTTAATCATCATCTGTGAGAAACTTCATTTGAGACTGGAATTGACACACAGATGTTGGCCAAAATAATAAATTTAGGAAACAGCTTTCAACATGTCATTTTCAAGAAGGTCACTCATACTTGCAACTGTTAAATGACCCCACTGCTAATTTGTAACCAGGACTGAATGTACTGCTCCTCCCTATTCTCAAACCACTGCCAGCCTGGCTGTAAACACCCAGCCAATTGGAATTGGTAGAGATCACAACTAAGTGACCATTAATTAAAGTTTATTTTAACCAGTAAATTATCCTCCCCCCCAAGTTCTTTAGTGGGATTATTTGTACTTTACATTTAATGAATTGTTAACAATTAACTAACCTTAGGAAAAAATAATAGATAAATGCATGGGTGAACATTTTTACTCAAAAGTGTTACAGAATTATAATTATAAGGAATGTTCGCAATTGTGCTTATACCTTGCTCTGACGCAGTTCTTCCTGTAATAAATTAATTGAAACAAGTGTATCGGTATTAAATTAAGTTGTTTTTTTTTTTAAGTATGGCTACTGAAACGCTTAACCGTTGAACGTCTGTCCGCCCGAAATTTTGTATAGTATGGGACTGTGAATCGCAAAACTCAGCAACTAGACGGTAAATAAGCTATGCATTCTGTCTTAACCCCATAGCAACTCTGAGATTGTCGAAAATTGAGTTTCAGCTAGTATCATTAGAAATCTAAGTCCAATTTTTAGGCTCTTCTCTTTGCGGACTAATATACTTTCTTTTTTTTTTGTATAATAGTGAATAGTTTGACATGCTTTAAAAAATTCAATTCTTGGAAACGAAAAAAAAGAAGTAATATTCATACTTTTCATGTCGTCATCAAACTGGTCCATCATAAAATTGACAGGAAAAGGGTAATACATGTGTACTATTAAACATAACGATCACTCAACCCTGCCGAACTTGTCTATGCAAGTATAAACATGTGAGGTAAATGAGTTTCTTACTTTTTTTAAATTGCTGAATAGTTCAGGATTGCAGTTTGCTCGGCACCACTTGTCAACGTGACCGGGAAAATGAAACCGATCAATGACGATGTTTAGTTTGGCAATTTTGACGGCTGTGGGAGTTAGTTTTGACCGCTCTTCATTCATAGCATATTTTTTTAAGTGGCACCCATCATCATATACAATAAATTCTGAAGGATAAGAAAACAAACATAATTATGTATTATCATTGATCATAATTTACCTAGACTCTTCGTATTTGCTGAGTTTTCGTATATAAATGTATGGACAGCTCCATACACTTGAGACTTGGATTCAGCTCCATACAACTCATTAATCATAGCTATAGTACCACATGGCCATGCTCCAACTAAGATTCCTATGACATACATATTGTTCACAACAATGAATAATGTATAAGCTTCATCATACCTGCAGTATGTGACTTCAATCTGGTCTTGTCTTTTTCAGTTTTACATACCAGATTATGCGAGTCTTTAATCGCAAAAGAACTGAAAAAAAGAAAGAAGTATTTTGAAAGGTTATTTACATGAATCAGATTTCACTAGGTGGAATGAAGTTTGTAGCTATTGGTATTCAACATCAAAGGAACTCATATGTTTAGGCTAGGTCACACTTTATACAGCCTGTCATAAAAAGTTGCATCAACTTTCAGGTTAATGAAAAAGTCAGTACACATATATAAACTACACATATTATATTGATTTATTTTCTGTTCCTTACCTACCAATATACTATTCAAATAATTATTTCATTAACGTTCAAACAAGCCCTGCTAAGGCCCTGCTGAATCCAATACATAATTAATTCAGCATTTCCACACCCCATTGCATACCCACACCCCATTGCATACCCACACCCCATTGCATACCCACTTGAAGTAGATTCAACCACTGTGTCTGTCAACTTAGGTTTCTTCACGGATGTGGGACCTTCCTGTGGTTGATGACTTCTGGTACTAATTGTAGTTAGAGTTTGACCTCCAGAAGAATAGCTTGTCTGCTGCAACTCCTTGGCAATCCCATCTTCATAGTCTTTCACCATGGCTGGAGGTAGATTCGAAGCTGGCTCCCAACTGCTTGCAGTTATAGGCTGACCTAGCCAAACCACCTGGATTTTAGTGATGCAAAACGATTATCAGGTTTCCAAAATATGTGTATTCATAAAAATATACTGAACATTTACATGTACATACTTGATACACAGTGGATCCTCGTGTACTTCGCTTATTCACTATCAGACCAGCCACCGCATCTTGAACAGAGTCAGGTGGTCCGGCTTCAGTAGGCTGAGCAGGCGTAGCAAGTAAAGGTGCATGTAGTTGACAATATGGAGACTTAGTTAGGGGTGTGTTCTGACATCCAGCTTTGACTCGACCAGGAAGGCCACTATACTCTAAGTAGCCAGCATTTGTTGCTCTACATACATCACGGCGGTTCTTCATGTTACCATCAAGAACTAAAGCAGTTGAGCAGCCTGGTAGTGTACATGAATGACCTATAATATTGATCAACATCCCACAAATTAAACAAATAACTAATAAAAAACCAAGTGAGTTGTGTCACCTGAGTATTTATCCATGAATACTCCATGGTATATCTTTGTAAATAGGGCAACGGTTTTTACAGTACTGCTATGAAGTGGTAAATCTTCAAGACTAAATTTTCCAGGATACCATGATGCAGCTTTCAGGAGGGCATACTAGAAATAACCATCCTCTACTCTACGCCGATCTAATTTTTGTCTTTCATGTAGTGATAACATTTCGCTGTTGTATTACATAAACAGTATATGCAGTGTATTACAATAATATAGAAAGGATGCTGGCACAACTTCTCATTCAGATACCCAATCAATCTATTTAATTTGAATGTACTCTTTTGCTTAATCTTATTGGTTTTAAATATAAAATGAACACTTAATAATAGAAAACAAAAAGTGATTGCATAAGAGGCATGTAAGGAGTGTCAGTTTGGGAAGATGTGCCAGCACTCATATATATTGAGTGATTTACCTTGAAATCTCACCAGTAGGAGTATGGTAGTTGTGTAAATGGTTGTACAAGTCAGCACATTGCATGAAACTCAACTGGCCAACAAGGATTTCACCATTTATTCGGCACAATAACTTGTTAGAAAAAGCTGTTTCTCTTGATGACACAAAGTAAGGAAGAGATTCCCAATCTGAATCATACAAAACTTCACTTGAGCCACCTTTGGTATGATATCCATAATACTGCTTATAGTCACACCTACGGCTTGAGCAGTAGCGATGATAATGAGTACATGGGACCGTACCAAGAATATCATCATACATGACTATTGATGATGGCCTATCTTTTCGTACCAGCAATGGCTTGCTACACTCGCGACAAAACTGAATTGAGCTAAGCAGTACTATCCCCAAAGGCTTAGATGACTTACCAGATTCACATTTCATTAGTTCTGCTAATAGTTCACTGTCCTTACTAAACGCTGCAGCATCCATTTCTTTCAAATTTTCTATAGCTATTTTAACGTCAGACTCCGACAAATGCACATTCTCTCCAGCAGCAAATTTAATTGCAATATTCCATAAATCAGGAAGATCCTTTGGCAAGCTAACAATAGCAAATATCAATCTTCTAAGAACTGATAGTTCACTAAAACTCTGTGAAAGATGTTTTAACATCTTGTTGACTGCAACAGAAGAGTGGAAGTTCAGCTTCAAGAGACCACCCTTATTGATGCACAACTTGCAAGTCCAGCTCCTCCCTCCGTTACATATATACAATCATCAATAGAATGTGCTAATTTTGAAGACCACCTTCTTATATGTTCAGTAATGGAATTCAGCAAGACACTCCTTGTACATGTAGCTACACAGATCAATGCCCACACTACACTCACACCTATACATACTGTACAGCACACTGAGAACCATACTATACCATCAATAGGTTTGCTAATAAAAACAGCCCCTCCTCTACATTGTAAGGCTGTTTGCAAATCTTCTAGTGGGTTATAAAATAGGCAACCTTCAGTTGGACAAGTCAATCGATAAAGAAAATGGCAAGTCCTTTCGTGAAAAGAGAACTTAAAGATCGACTATAAAACTGCTGGAAGAAAGATATTCAATGGGATTTGTATCCAGACATCATCAAAATTGTGAGTGATATAGTTTAAAGGGAAAATAATCACCATATCTGGAATTTTAGGGTTGTCAACAAGTAGGCAATGCTATTAGCATGCCTCCAACTTCAGTGTTAGCCGGAATTTTGATGGTGCTAAGTTTTTGCATGTCTCATTCTGTAGTAGAAGTTGAACAAACGGATTGGATTGAGCCAGTTTTATTGTGGATATGTATCTGTATGCCAACTGGTATGGGAAAGTCTTCCCTCTGCAGATTTTTGAGAAAGCTCGTGGCAGACACTCAAGCTACTTTGGGAACTGAAGTAACTAATTCTTGGTTTTGTGATGACCAGTCTTTTGAAAAAATGGGAGACTTGATGCATAGTAATCATTGGAAACTACTGGGCTTATATGACGAACTTTCAATGTTTTTATCTCAAGTAAACATTTTTAGAGGTCGAGGTGTGTCCGACTCACATGAGCTGGCTGTGTTTCTTCAGTTATATGGTGCTGAACAGTGGGTGAGAAGAACAGGTATGTATCCCTACCTTAGTATTTGGTTTATTCCTATTATTTTGTTGAACACTTTAGTGTCTGGCGAGGCTAATTTTTGCATGACACACACTGGATTGACCCTGGGAGGCTTTATTCAGCCAAGTGTTGCTCGGCATTTAATTGAAATCCCTGCAAATATTGAGAAGGGATTATGTCAAAGGTTTCTGTGGCTTGTACCTAAACCTTCACCGGTTCCATTTGAGGACTTACAACAAGTGGATAGAGAATTTTTTACTTCTCTTAGTAAGTTAACTTGCAGTATAACTTACGCTTACACAAGTGATCAAATCCTACAATGTGCTAAAGTAATATACAATCAGCAAGTAGTTTATCAAATATTTTATGATCATAGCAGGTTTGATGTCATCAATGTGGGTTTCTAACAATACCATTAGAAGGTGGTATCTGAAACGGCCGTGCCCGGTATTTCAAACTAAGTATAATACCATCCAACGACAGCTTCTGGATATTTCATGTGCTGATGATTTACTATCTGGTATGTAATCATAGGTTAACAGTGTACCTCATGTGCTAGCATTGGTATTGTTTCTTAGATAGTTTGTGTGTGCCTTCTACCAAAAAACTTAGTTAAAGGATACCTTATTCATACTGTGCTGTAGGGATGCTATCGAAGTCTCGTGGCCAAATATTAAGGGTTGCTGCTGTGATGCATGTACTTTTTCACCTTGAAACCCCTCAAACAGTTAGTGAAAAAATTTCTGAGAAAGCATTACTGGCAGCACTGGACTTTGTGGAGCTATGTAACCAGCATGCAGCTTTTTTGGCTGGAAAAGGACTAATTGAAGATGAAATAGAAGCATTGAAAGCTCAAGAAGATGGTATGTGAGAAATATAACAACAACGACAACGTAATTCATAATGAATGTGCCTAACTTATGATAGAGGGGATGCTAAAATATTAGTAATACCGTAATCTAAATATGCTTTACAATCAATACAAAGTGTACCAAATGCCAATCTTTGTATTGAGATGTACACACATTGTACACACACACACACACACATACATACATTAATTGATATTTATATCTCAGAGGCTACAAAGACTTCATTAGGGGATGCAAAAGTAAGATCTAATGCTACATTTTCCCTACTTCTTCCTGGGAAAATACTAAACCTTACAGTAATTAGTCAACTGAAAAAATTTCGAGGCAGAGGGAATAAACCAGCAGCCAAGGAATGCTGGAAAATGCTTCATGATGCTGGCCTTGGTACTCTAAGAGAAAACAAAGCTCGTCGTGGAACGGATTTAGTAAGTTCTAATTTGATTACTATCAAAATTTACTATTTTGTAATTCTTAGTTATATGAATTCCACAAGGGAGACATTCCACTGGATTCTGAAAACAAAATTCAATTTGTAGAAAAACTGGCATCTTTCAGTGTTTCACTGTCACAATACCGGGCTGCTCTAGAAATGAATGAATTATCTTAGTGAGTGATGTCTACATTGAATAATGAGGTTTTATAAGCACATTTCTTATATATATATATATATTAGTGGCACTACAAATCGCACAACAACCACTGTGACACCCAGAAAATCACCACGGTTACGAGAAAAAGAAACCGACACAGACCTTCCTGCATCAAAAAGTAGAAGAGAGCTGAACTTGGATTAACATAACTGAAATTGCTACACATCAATCAATTAACACTAATTCTAACACTAATTCATTCATGATTAAACTTACAAACAATAAAATAAATACTAGTTATGAAGCCTATCATATTCATCGCTAACTGAGTAGGATATACTAAACCTTGTGTGATACTGAATGATTTCATTAAATATTGTATCGCTGTCAGATACTAATGTTTAATGCTGCTTACTGACACCACCAAAAAAAATTTCAACCAAATGATTTAGAATTTTGTCCTTCCATTGTGCAAGGTATTAGAACCAAGCTTGAGAGGAGTCAAATCAACATTTCTGAAATTTCAGGGGGAGGGGGGCATTTTTTCATTTTCCTAAAATTAATGAAAAACTTATGGCAATTCGTCAAGCATGAAGGTCAAAATAATTGTCAAGGGAAATTCCCGTATAATGCCTAGTTGTGCCATTACTGGTCTTCTTTCCTCTATATTTAGTTCTCTGCTGCTTCTATTTTTAGAACTTTGATTCTTGGGTGAAGGGGTTTGAGGCAATGAGAAAAAAAGAACCAAAAGAAAATAAGAAAGTGCAAGAGAAAAATAAAAAGAATAAAAACAAATTATGAAACACATACAGCTATAACAAATGGAGAAGAAAAGACAATCTGGTTGTAGGTTGAATCATACAAATTTACTATAAAGAATATTATTTGAAATAACACAAATGTTGTAAACTTTTCTAATTATCTCCAGCATGCATCAAACTAACACATGCAGAAACAGATATACATGTACATGATCTGAGGTATGTCCCACTTACTTTTAATAATACTCCTTGTCCCCATTTAGAAAATGTTTCTGGGGGTATTATATAGGTTGACATCCACGGATAATCTGGGGATGTCCATAGTATCCAGGGAATCCTGGATACTCTGCCAAGGGGGTATTATATAGGTTGGCATCCACGGATAGTCCGGGGATGTCCAGAGTATCCAGGGAATCCTGGATACTCTGCCAAGGGGTATTATATAGGTTGACATCCACGGATAATCTGGGGATGTCCATAGTATCCGGGGAATCCGTGGATACTCTGCCAAGGGGGTATTATATAGGTTGGCATCCACGGATAGTCCGGGGATGTCCAGAGTATCCAGGGAATCCGTGGATACTCTGCCAAGGGGGTATTATATAGGTTGGCATCCACGGATAGTCCGGGGATGTCCAGAGTATCCGGGGAATCCGTGGATACTCTGCCAAGGGGGTATTGTATAGGTTGGCATCCACGGATAGTCCGGGGATGTCCAGAGTATCCAGGGAATCCGTGGATACTCTGCCAAGGGGGTATTATATAGGTTGGCATCCACGGATAGTCCGGGGATGTCCAGAGTATCCAGGGAATCCGTGGATACTCTGTCAAGGGGGTATTGTATGGGTTGGCATCCACGGATAATCCGGGGATGTCCAGAGTATCCAGGGAATCCATGGATACTCTGCCAAGGGGGTATTGATGGGTTGGCATCCACGGATAATCCGGGGATGTCCAGAGTATCCGGGGAATCCGTGGATACTCTGCCAAGGGGGTATTGTATGGGTTGGCATCCACGGATAATCCGGGGATGTCCAGAGTATCCGGGGAATCCATGATACTCTGCCAAGGGGGTATTATATAGGTTGGCATCCACGGATAGTCCGGGGATGTCCAGAGTATCCGGGGAATCCGTGGATACTCTGCCAAGGGGGTATTGTATAGGTTGGCATCCACGGATAGTCCGGGGATGTCCAGAGTATCCGGGGAATCCGTGGATACTCTGCCAAGGGGGTATTGTATGGGTTGGCATCCACGGATAATCCGGGGATGTCCAGAGTATCCGGGGAATCCGTGGATACTCTGCCAAGGGGGTATTGTATGGTTGGCATCCACGGATAGTCCGGGGATGTCCAGAGTATCCAGGGAATCCGTGGATACTCTGCCAAGGGGGTATTATATAGGTTGGCATCCACGGATAGTCTGGGGATGTCCAGAGTATCCAGGGAATCCGTGGATACTCTGTCAAGGGGGTATTGTATGGGTTGGCATCCACGGATAATCCGGGGATGTCCAGAGTATCCGGGGAATCCGTGGATACTCTGCCAAGGGGGTATTGTATGGGTTGGCATCCACGGATAATCCGGGGATGTCCAGAGTATCCGGGGAATCCGTGGATACTCTGCCAAGGGGGTATTGTATGGGTTGGCATCCACGGATAATCCGGGGATGTCTGGAGTATTCTGGGAATCCATGGGTACTCTGCCAAGGGGGTATTATATAGGTTGGCACCCACGGATAGTCCGGGGATGTCCAGAGTATCCGGGGAATCCGTGGATACTCTGCCAAGGGGGTATTGTATGGGTTGGCATCCACGGATAATCCGGGGATGTCCAGAGTATCCAGGGAATCCGTGGATACTCTGTCAAGGGGGTATTGTATGGGTTGGCATCCACGGATAATCCGGGGATGTCCAGAGTATCCGGGGAATCCGTGGATACTCTGCCAAGGGGGTATTGTATGGGTTGGCATCCACGGATAGTCCGGGGATGTCCAGAGTATCAGGGGAATCCGTGGTACTCTGCCTAGGGGGTATTGTAATGGGTTGGCATCCACGGATAATCCGGGGATGGTCCAGAGTATCCGGGGAATCCGTGGATACTCTGCCAAGGGGGTATTATATAGGTTGGCATCCACGGATAATCTAAGGATGTCTAGAGTATCCGGGGAATCCGTGGATACTCTGCCAAGGGGGTATTGTATGGGTTGGCATCCACGGATAATCCGGGGATGTCTGGAGTATTCTGGGAATCCATGGGTACTCTGCCAAGGGGGTATTATATAGGTTGGCATCCACGGATAATCGATAATCTAAGGATGTCTAGAGTATCCGGGGAATCCATGGAAGAACACTGGACAACTGACGGCGTTCTTGGACAACCCTCCTAAGCAGGTGAAATAATATTATATGTGTGTATAATGTAAGATATCCAAAGAAAGTTCTAAATGTGTTGATATTTAATGACAAAACTCCCAAAATTATAGACAATAGGTTGCACCGAGTGCATATTGTGTGCATTAAATGGAATTTTCAATTAGCCAATAGAAAGTATGTCATAGACATAATATTTCTATAGAGATTAAAGGAAGAAAGAAAAACATGTAGAGATAATCAAAAGAATATTTGCAGTTTGTCAGGATAAATTGAAGTGGACTGTTATCCTGGGAGAAAAAAAGAGAAAATTAAGTGATAGAAAATTAACAGTCCCACTATAGCCAGTTATTTATAGTTTTCATTCTAACTCTAGATGTACTTTTGTCTACACACCATTGTCCTAGAAAACGAGTTCAACTGAACAGTGTTACAACTGAACTTTTAAACAAATCCATCATTATCATTGCCATCATAACTACACCATTTGAATATTAAAGGTACACTCTCCATTCATAGGTTTTTAAAAGCGACAGTAACTATAACAACAGTCCACGTCTACCGAGTCAAGGTGGGAAAATGGAAAGGTCTCTAGTCTTTCTCGCGTTTTCTCAGTTCTAGGAACGCACTATTGCTTACACTATTCGAACATCGTTTGTTGGAGTGAAGTTGAACTCCTAGATCAGTGTATACTTTCAGATTTGTTTTTAAACAATAACTATAACAACAGTCCACTCCTACCTAGTAAAGGGGGGGGGGGGGGGGGGGGGGGGGGGGGGGGGGGGGGGGGGGGGGGGAAAGGCAAAGGTCAGACTTATCGTGTTATTTTCTCCTCTCAGCGCCTTTTATTGGAGCCTCTCTGTGTAAGATAAAAGGTTAGATTTCAGAGCTGCATACACTATTAGGGACTTGTGACTAGCTGAAATTTAGGTTGGCTCTTCTATGTAACTAATAGCGAGATACTGAAATTTTGTTGCATATTGTTATTGGACATACATTTGTGAGGGTTTTTTTTTAAAGTAATTTTATTGGCACTGACTTGAATGTATGTAACAACTAAACTATTACTCCAAAACCAGAAACCTTTAAGTGATACCATATGCACCATTTCTAACGTCTCCATGGACTATGCATGTTCTACAGAGTACATGTGCTCAGTCTCCATGACTTCATTATACATGTGCTACAGTGTACATGTGCTCAGTCTCCATGACTGTGGTTTATTCATTATACATGTGCTACAGTGTACATGTGCTCAGTCTCCATGGCTCTGTGTTATTCATTATACATGTGCTACAGTGTACATGTGCTCAGTCTCCATGGCTCTGTGTTATTCATTATACATGTGCTACAGTGTACATGTGCTCAGTCTCCATGGCTCTATGTTATTCATTATACGTGTGCTACAGTGTACATGTGCTCAGTCTCCATGGCTGTTTTATTCATTATACTGTGTACATGTGCTACAGTGTACATTTAATTATGTGTGAAGGGTATGACCCCTTTGAGATAGGGTAAGCTCAATCTTGCTCCCTTCACCCTAACCCCAGTATCAGGTCCGTGCAGTGGGGGAAGGGAGCTATAAGACCAACCTGAATCTTACATGGTACAAGTAGTTTTAGTGTAGTAGCTCAAGCTGTAGTAATCATTATGTTGTGCTATACTAGAAGAGAGAGTGGATATTTATTGTTATGTTATTAAGCCTCAGTTAATCAACTGGTCACTTCTTGAAAGATGAACCTACTACTTTTCAAGCTTGAGAATTTCTGAGTAGCGATCTTGTGAAGTAAATTGATCAGGTTTCTGTGCTTAGTAGACACTAAAACAGCAAATAGCTGTCTCCTTCATTTCTATACCTATAGCACTACACATGGTATCTGCTGTCCAGTTTCTAATCCACCTCGTAATTCTTAAAAAATGCTTTCCAATTATGATGGACTAACTCCATGTCAGTATATGTGTGCTTTTTTCTCCACCTCAGTCGATAAATCGATATTCCTGCACTTGTGATGATAAAAAATAAATATTGCGATGTTGACTACATGTATATATTGATATATTGCCCAACCCTATTATTATGTTGTTTTTTTATTATCTTTTTTTTTTTCTTCACTACTTCAGTGGGGTAGGGTCCCCCTTCCCCCTTTCTCCCCCATCTCCTCCCTAGTTTCTTTCCTTTCATTTTTTCCCTTTTATTTCTAAGTAACATTATATCAGGGGATGTGTGTGTCAGCTCTTGTACTTTGAAAACCCTGTGCAGCTGCAATTGGTTTTACATATTCCCCACATAATGGTAGTCACTTAATTCAAAAATTTGAAGGAAAAAAAAGAAGAAATGTCCTAAATGTCATTGTGGAGCCAGGCAGCCCCTCCTCTCTTGTTGCCGCCAAGAATACGGATGAGACGAGGTCATCAAGCAAGACAGAAAGCAAAGACTGAATTGCGCATGACAACTGACTGATGTTTGTATGTGTTGCGTGTGTGCGTTTGAGCGGGCAATTCTGTCCAATCGGATGCACACACATAGCTAGCTAGGTAATTATATGGGCGGGGATCCCGGTAACTATATAGGCTGGGCCCTGCGAGTTGTGTAATAGTTCAGTGTTAGACCTCGGTTTCCTGTACGTTGTGTGTCTGAGTTAAAGTATTAGTTTTAAATGATTATTAACTTGACTTCTGGGGAAGGCTAACTAACTTGTGGGAGGGAGCTGCTGAACTCTGGTGGCAGCGGGAGCTACTGACTTCGGGAGTGTTATTAAACTGATTCTCAGCGGGACAGGTCCTACAGTCATGACTACAGGAAATTGTAAGTTTGCCCTGTACCATATCAGTTTGAAGTTTTAGCTAGTAGGATGTAGTGTGGGCAATGGGGAACACCAAAACCCAAGAAAATAACAGCTACCTACATAATAATGTTGCTAATGTGATTATACATGTGTCTATCTCATGTTCCAATGAATGGAGGGTAGGGATGACTGCCAATGGATCAATGTTTATGCAGGGTAGGACTGATAAGTTAGAGATGATGTATAGACTAATGTTTATTTAGGAGCAGGAGGGTAGGATGTGTAGTAGGAGAGACTGATTAGCAGGTGTGTCTTGAATAAGGAGATGTAGTAGTAAATAGGTATAACCACACACACATACACACACACACAGTCTAATTGCACTTTAGTGCACATAGTGGCAGTCTGACATCCAACTGAAATAAGTGCTTGACCATTGGTTGGTAAATGTAGCCACCTATAACACTAGAGTTTCCCTTACTCAGTGCACTTTTGAGTCAATTGGTCTATATATGCAATTATTGTTTGGTGGGATCTGTTCATGCCATTTTTTGTGACTAATATATAGGAGAAAAATAGACAATTATTCATGATAACCTTCATGCCAAGCGTGGAAGGTGACATACGTGTTTAAACATTCACTTGAAGATAACTCTCTGCTTAAACAAAGGAAAATGTTTGGTGAGTAAGGTGGTCTATGCCCCTCCAATTTAGATTTACCTCTTTTAGGATTTTATTGATTAGTAAATATAATAAGATGCTGTTTGTCAGATGAAAATTACCCGTGATATTCTTCATATTCAAACGGTTTAATATTGTGGGTGAGGGGTTGGAGTGGAGGAACGAGGAGATGGAGTTTAGTGCTAGAGGATGAGAAATTAACATGTTATGGAGGTGTAGTAGATGGCATTGGGTGGGGGGAGAGACTTGACGTCAATGAGTTTGACACTAGAAGGGAGTTTGGGACAAAGGAAACACGAACAAGAGAGTGAATGCAACAAATGAAAAACACGAAATCTTACAGATGATTTTCTTACTGATGTATATGATGGGAAATTATGGAAAGAATACGAATACATTGATCAACAGCCATTTCTAAGAGATTCTTTGACTTTGAGATTTACTCTAAACGTTGATTGGTTCCAGCCTTATAAATTAACCACTTCATCAGTTGGAGTCATTTTCCTTTCAATACTGAATCTTCCACGTTCTGTAAGAAATAAACGAGGCTATATGATATTAATTGGTTTGATTCCAGGTCCGTGTGAACCTACAAAAAGATGCAAATTCATTTTTGAAACCATTAGTGAAAGAGTTAAGGGATCTCTGGAAAGGAGTGGAGATGGATGTGGATAATAATGGGAATAGGGAAAGTATTAAGGTAAAGGGAGCACTGATGTGTGTGGCATGCGACTTACCAGCTGGTCGTAAAGTATGTGGCTTTATGGGACCATCTTCTAGACTTGGGTGCAGCAGGTGTTTGAAGAAATTTGAGGGAGCTGTGGGTTCCATGAACTACAGTGGATTTGACATACCTTCATGGCCTGCTAGAAGTGTGCAAAAACATTGAAGTGCTGCAGCTAATCTAAATAGCTGTAATACTAAACAAAAAAGAATGAACTGGAATCAAGTAGTGGTTGCCAATATACATGTCTTCTTGAATTTCCTTACTTTGATCCATCACGAATGTTAATTGTGGACCCCATGCACAATCAGCTTTTAGGGTCAGGAAAGAAAATGTTAAAAATATGGTTTGAAAATGACATAATTAATTCATCACATTTTAGCAAGCTTCAAAGATTGATAAATTTGTTGTTCCTTGTGACATCGGTCGCATTCCTAGAAAAATAGAAACTGGTTTTTCTAGTTTCACTGTAGACCAGTTGAAAAATTGGATAATACTTTATTCAATTCCAGCTCTGTATGGTGTTTTACCTAATGCTGATTTTGAATGCTGGCGACATTTTGTGTTAGCTTGCCGCATCTTTTCTAGGAAGTCTTTGCGCCAATCAGACATCCAGCTGCTCATGCATTAGTTCTTGCTGTTTGCAGAAAAGTGGAGACCATATATGGCGAAGACAAGATTACTCCTAACATGCACATGCACTGTCATCTTAGGGAAGTCTTACTTGATTATGGTCCTGCACACAGCTTTTGGTTGTTTGCTTTTGAGCGGTTTAATGGAATATTAGTGTTGGTTCCTTACGAGAATTGTGTGACGATGCTATTATTCAGTACCTAGCCATTGCAAAGCGAAGTGTTCTTCACAAAGAAAGTTTTTCTCAATCTCAAATAGTATTATATATGTTGCTTATCACACATACATAAAAGAAGAAATTAGTGTATATTTTTTTAAATGATGTTTTACAAGCAGCTTCACAACTCTAAGTTTATTTAAATGTAATTCTGCATTTCTTGGGGAGACTGGGTTGAAGTCAAAACCACTAATTATTGGAGACACTGATTGATGCACACTCTGATTGTATCAATCATTTGGCATTGTAATATTGTATGCTAAATGAAAGTGATCATGAAAAAGCTAACTGCTATATGACCATGGTAATGATATTTACATATACCTCTTCAAGGTATTGTACTACATGACCACACACTTAGTCTTAAAGCCCACATACACTTGACCTTGACCAAGTTAATGTTATTCACATGTGTACATGAGAAGTCTTGTGTATGCACTGACTGTACATACCATATTCTCCCTCCAAAATCTTTGCCCTCCAAGACATCCCTCTAAAATTCTTTTCCCTCCACAATTTTTCTCTAAATGATTCTCTTCCAAATTTTCCCTCCAAAATTTCCGAAGTCATTATGTGATAGTGACATTCAAAAATAAAGGCAATACACATTGCACGAAGTAAGGGCTTGTACATTGTCACATTAAAAGTACCATCCATGATAAATTCATCTGCTCATCCATTACATATCCATCTCTTACAACAAGCACATGTTAAGTGAGTTCTGCTCTCCATATGTATATGCCAACAACTGCAATTGCAATCTGGGATTTGCCATAATCGTACAGTATGGAGCAAGCTATTGGCACATTCAATAATAACAGCAATATTAATATACATCACCATACAACAACAATACTAACATATAATGATTAAAAGAGCATAATTGAAGCAAAAAAAGAAAAGAAAAGAAAAAGAAATAGAACGTAACTTTATGAGATCATATTATGTGTTACAGCTATTTTAATATAGGGTTGAAAAGGCACTATAAAGTTCTCCTCTTTTCTAAAATAATGTGTTGCAGTGTAAATTAAGGTAGAGTTCTGCTACCTTTATCTCTGGATCATTTCTTCTTGTGTACTTCATGAACTAGAGTAGTCGCGCATAGCCAGACCCTTTACCGAACAGCTTTCCCAGCGTAGGTGTTAGGTAAAGGGTCTAGCCACGCGAGTCTAGGATTAGAGATATTTTTTACTGGTACTATTCAGCTATCCATGATCCATCCATCATTGAGTAGGGGGTGCTCAAGCATCCTTCCCCCCCCCCCCCCCCCCCCCCCCCAATTTTTATGAGTGGAGTGTAATTTAAGCCATACAAAGTTTGGTTTCTCAAGTACAGCCACACATTCTGAATATTATTAATTAACAATCTTGTGGGTTAATTGTAGTTTATTAAGCATGCGCAATAGGTGAACAAACTACTTCAGCACACACAGGAGCTGGAGCAGAGGAGCTCGAGCAGCTGCGGAAAGTGCGGGGTGGTAATTTGTTAGTGCTGGTGGTGCAGTAGGGTCGATTCTGTCTAGCTGCAGTTCTTCAACATAACGAGTGTAACTGGAGAGTGGTGAGTAGTTGCTATACCTGGTAACATCAGGCCTTTAGAGTGCCCTGACCTGGCAAAACAATAACAACAACAAAAAGCAACAAGCCGCTTCCAGCATTTTTTTTTTATTATTTCCTGAGAAAACTTTGCATGCCCTAATAGTATTTAATAATGCTTTAATTAAGCACCCCCATAATTTTATTCCTAGTCATTCGCTTTACCAAAGGTCGGCAACGAAGTTTTCCCCCAGATGACCTCTCCTAAACAGGCAAGGGTAGTAACACTGAAAAATGCCGATGTTTGTATTAGTTGGTGATCCACTGTACATTGGTATGCTGGTAGCTACAGAATAGTTTGTTTTAATACAGCTACAGCAGTCTACTATTTTGTTTGTTTTTGCCTTCTGGAGTTTCCTGGTTGTTTAACATCAATTCAACCACTTAAAGTGAAGATACCTAAGTCGTAATCAGTAGCTATATAATATATATATATATATAATATGTGTTAGTGACAGCCACATCCGATAATGGAAGATGTAAATTTCCTGACATTGTGAACATCTTGAAATTGGACGACTTGTATCTTTGTTCAATCAGTTTGACATCACTTGTGCTCATAACTAGGACCATTATTGCAGTCTATTACAGACAGATGGGTGACTAATTGAAGTAGTGTACTATCAAATCTAGTGATGACTACCAAAGATGTCAGTCAAAGAATTGCCTGTTTTTTCATTGAGTGTACTGTCCAAAACATACGTGTCTGAGTTCCTTAATTTGATCACGCTTAAATTTTTGGCTTAGGTATAAGTAATATAATAGTACGGCGCGTAAGTTGCCCATTCAAAAATGAATGGGAAAAATCGCTGTTCAATTGAAATCGCACGGGGAAAGTGAAATAGCGCGTAACTAATTGAAATACCTCAGTAACTAAGTGGAAACTAAGTGAAATACCTCAGTAGCTAAGTGAAATAGTACGGGTAAGTGCGCACGCGTAGAGCGTTAACCTTGGAAACGTATAGTTCGAGTAGTTTGTAGTAGGGGACAATGTGCAAGAGACTTTTTAAAAAGCTGGCCTACTAATAGCGAGTGAAAGCACGGATAACCTGTGCTATTAGGGATCAATAGCACTCGTAAAGCAATTAAAATAACACTCATTCGCCTCGTGCTATTTCAATCGTTACTCGTGCTATTAATCCCCATTCTTCCCAGAACTATTCCAAGAATAGGGGACACTTGAAGTCTCATCGCCCAAACTATTGGTGGCAAGGTCAACCACAAAGTCTATAGGGTGAGTTGCCCTAAACCTGTGTGTATGGTAGGGATCATCAGGCTGGTTGTGGCACTGCTCCACGCAGGTCTAACAATGATTCAGTAATTCTAGGCTGATATAATTGCAATAACAGCATATTATATTAGCTATGCATGTGCATAAGAAAAATAAGAATAATGGAATATAGAAATAAGTTTCGATTGTTTGAAGTTGCTGTCTGGTAGTCTGTTATTTGACTTTTGAGTCAAATAGCAAGTTTTTCTGTGTCTAAGCTGACAACCCTAGTACTGACATGCCTGCTGTCTTAGAGAGCTGAGGAGTGGTGAGGAGGTATTAGTGGCATCAAAGTGTGTTAATTCAGGAGGAATGGAGGATTTTGTTTTGAGAAGTTGTACTTCCTATGTCATTTTGGACCCAAACTAGATTTAACCCATACTTTATAGACCTGGAATGAGACGTGATAAACAGTGGTGTCAAATTGAGAATGGGGGGGGTGTATTTGTTTTTATATATGTGTAGATGTACATATGTCGTTTTTGTACTGGCATTTTATGCTAGTTCGGTGTTGGACCCCATCCCAAACTTCACTAACTGAATCCTCTGGTTTATTGATCATTACTTATTATTAATTATTTACTGTTTAGAATTCTTTTGCAGGTGTAGTTAAAACTCCAAAACTAATAGGAGTTCCATTTCTATTCGAGTTAGTAGCGGTGGTAAGTTAATACGCTATTTGTCGTATTTATATTATAAACCCTACGCAACAGTATTTACTTGAAAATTTATTGTCCACTAGAGTAACCATGAAGGTTTATAGTCTTGTGTGGGTATATTCAGTTGTGTGAAAGTATTGTGCGTTACAACTACTACTTAGTTAAAGAATATCACACAGAGAAAGTTTAAATAATTTGACTTTTTTTTTGGTTGCTTTTTTTTTTCTTCAATTCAAACGTTTGCATGGAACGGTTACTATGACTTTGAACCCATTTACTGTATAATTTAATTTTTGGGGGGTTAGCTTAAGTATTAGATGTTATAATAAACTGTTTAACAATAATGTAGTTTTAAGCTCGCTCGCCATTTGTGCTCAAGCACCTGTTTGACTTAAAAAATACAAAACAGCAGCAACAGGCATTTCTAAGGAATTACCACACAAGTTCAATATTAAGACATGCTTACAGCTGTAGACTTAAAACTGTGTAAAGGCAGTTAATTTATTTATTTGTAACTAAAACATTTACGTTGTGCTTTCTTTTGCTTAGCTGTAACACTACACTTTCACACACACTTGTTCACTGGACGACCTATCTTTGTGGGTAGACTATTCGACAATTGAGTTTTCAAGTAAGTAGAACACTGCTACGTAGGGTGTATAACTATGACAAAAATATTGCATTAACTTACCACAACCACCAATTCGAATAGAAATGAATTCCGGTACGTTTATAACTTTTAACTGCACTTTAAAAAAATAATTCAAAGTGGTAAACACTTCGATTCCTTGGATGATATGGGTAGTGATCGATAAACCAGAGGATTCTGTTTAGTGAAGTTTAGGATGGGGTTGGCCATCGAGCTAGCACAAAAACATGGAAGTCCAAATATATATATAAACAAATACTGTATCCCCAATTGTCGATTTGTTACCCCAGTGTAGTGTCTCCCTCGCTTCACTAGCTCGCCAACTATTTTAATGCACATGCTTATATGAGAATGCATACTTAATATAACCGATTAATGGGTCACACATGTTATATATAATGTGATGAATTGTTAGAATGTTTTGGTGCTTTATAGTCCTCTCATCTTTTAAAACTTTTATCTCTCTCCTCACTCTTTCTGCAAGTTTCTACCATAATGCAGATTCTCTATCAAGGCTGACTGCTTCCGAGAATGAGTACACTGATGTCCAGCCCACGACATATTCCAGGTAGTGACCTTGTCTAGCTAATGTGTCATCACCTGAAGAAGATTATTTCAGTCTATCTTCTCTATGTTGAATCAGCACAAGAGTGAATTCAAGTAGTACTGGTTTGATATGTGATTCATTCCATAATGTACTAATTCTTGTGTGCACACACCTTCTCACCTAACATGGATTTCAACTCTTTTTATTATTCAGTTTCTATACCATGCATACATCAAGCTATTAGATATCTTTGTAACCCTTAACTCACACATGACCATTTATTTTTTATTATTGTGGAAGGTAGCCAAAGGGTCAGCTACGCCAGTCTACACCTGCACAAGGGACAATAATATATCACCACTCTCTTCTTTCAGATTTTCCATGTGTTCAATAAAAGTCCAATTATACTGAGTGTATGAACTTCTTTCTTCTTTCTGCTCTTGCCGAAGTTGAGGTAGCAGACACGGAGTCAAAGTTAAGAATTTATTGTGTTATGGTACAGTTGTATTAGGTTAGGAGCCAAAAGATGGAGAGGAACATTAAAAGCAGATCAAATTCATTTGTTATCACTGGAGTAGAAGTTGATATGATCAACTCAGTGTGTTCAACTGTAATTTTAGTGCTACTAAGAAGTACAAGATGGAAATATTGTCGAACATCAAACAGAAATAGGTGGACATCAGCCCCACCCACTAGAATTAGACCACACCCATGACACTATTTTTGTATTAGCTACACAATTGTCAACTTCCAGAAGCTTTATCAGCAAAAGAATGAACGGGTCAAAGTGAAAGTGCTACTTGGTACATCGTGCAAATGACAATTATGAAGTCATTTCTTATTATGTCTAAATAATATAGAATGCTAACTTGATAAAATGTTTGCTGAGTTCGCACTATCTGGCGTGGGTATGTTGGAAATTTAGCGTGAATTATTGATGCGGGGGTTCAACGGAGTAGTCTGCTAGCTATGGCTGCGCAGTGCTGCAAGTGTTGCTCGAAAGATGTAGACTGCCCCGTGGAGAGAAAGCACAGAAGACAACTCCACAGTAGTGCTACTCAAGGTGTAATGCAAATGCTACAGAGAATTTTTATTGAATTACGGTGTGATGAAAGCACAGGAGTAAATGATGGATTCATTTGCAGAGCATGCTTTAGATTGTTAGGGAGGTACAAAAAACTGAAGGACGAAGTAATTGGTACTGTAGCTAAGACACTACCTGTAATGGGAGTTAGACACTCAGTAATGCCTTCATGCTCCACCAGCCATCCATAGTAGCAGCTTCAGGGGACGGCCAGCACAGGCTATATCACCTTCAGTTTCAGTAAGTATTATGAATGTACTGTATACAAAAATCATATGTATTTTTTTTGCAGGCAACAATTCACAATAAATCTGTGGCCAAATCGTTTAAAATTACACAAAGCAGAAGGAAGATTTGCAAGCCTCTTGTAAGGAGAAATTTCCAATCTTTCTCCATTAAATGCTTCGAAAATGTAGTCACAAGGAAGGCAATAATAAAAAAGATTTGTGGTATGCTAAGACAAGAAGTTGCAGCAATTTGTTCCGACAACTATTCTACAGTAATGAGAGATAAGAATTCGGAAGCATTGATTGAATTTGACTTTGCTAAATAATCGAGGAGATGGAGTTGAAGACACCAACACTATTAAACCTTCTGCAAAACTGTTTGAAAGCAAGCACACCAAGAGGGAATGAAAAAGCACTTTTAGCAATCATTGCCAGCATGATTTTCAAGCATAAGAAGGTCATCCTGTTCACTCCTTCAACGAATTATTTCATTGATCCTCTATGCTGGGCATACAGCAAAACAGGTAAATTGCTAAGCAAAATCTATTTAATTAATTCTAATGCACTACAATAAAAGCACAAAAGTACTGGTAATATTCTGGTTATTAACCACACTAGAACATTTTAATGAGCAATACTTGCATATAATAAACAATACTCGCATAATAAACAATACTCATAATCCTCAAATTAACTATATTATTCATATATAGGTGTATCAATACTTGCATAACAAACAATACTCATCATCCTCAAATTAACTATAATATATAGGTGTATCAGAGGTTGCAAGAGATGGGTGTCTGCATGTCATATGTCTCAACCATCCACTTAGTGGACAGTTTAGGAGCCAGCTTTGATTCTGCATTGGTAGAATGGAAGGAAGAAGCGGAAACCAAGATGGAACTAGTCCAGGTAATTTTTTTGCTAGACCAAGTATGTCTTCCTTGCATTTTTTTAAACAATATTCAGCAAACTACCGGAAACAGATTATTAATACCACATATTGCGTGACACTGACGAGCCATCAATTTCTTCAGAAGTCCGAGATACTACTCCAGAAGCTCCTCCATCCACAATCTCGTGTAACTCATCAGTAGAGATGCAGTTTTCATCCTACTCAGAAAGTTCCTCTGAAGATATAACAAGTGGTCTCCACTGAAGAAGATGATCCTGGATGTCTATCTTTAGAGTTGAGCACAGAAGATGTTTCTGTCACTGCGGGGTTTAAAGTGGTGTTTGACAACATTGACATGAACGTCAAACCAAGATATATGCGTGGTGACTTTCAAACTCGCTCGCTGCATTATGTCAATGCTTATGCTGTAAAGGATAGAATCAATTTCAGCTAATTTTCTGATGATGTTCCTTCAAACCTTTTGTATTCTTGATGTAATTCCAAGTGAAGAGGATTACTTGAGCATGAAAAATGATTTTATAGTACTGATTGCATGTATTATGGTCGAGTACATGGCATGAAATATTGATATATGGCTATAACGTTATTGTAAGTTCTACAAAATATGAGTACTCTATCCATATATGTCCCTTCAGTTTTTAGTGTAGATACAATATTTTTAAAATAAACTTCAGCTCCTTCTTTGGGTTTTTCCAGTACTGAATATTATAATGTTATCTCTGTTAGGTGATACCGAAATAATTTCAGGAGATTGCATACATAAACTTTTTATGATGAACTAGCGACTGGCTGTAGTGGCTGTAGCACTTAAAGCCATTACTCGCACAGATTCACTCACAATACTGCGAACTTCACCTAAATGTAGAAATTCGGTTCTGAACTTTTCTCCCCTACACACAATTTTTATAGGCACAAACACAAGAATGAAGAGTAAACTTTATAAGTCAAACCTTTTTAGAAAACTAATTTGAATAGCTAATATTATATAATGCAGATGCAATAATTATTTATAATAATAACTAACCACTTCTTGACACAATGAGCTTCATCGATCACAGATCCACTAAGTTGTTTCAAAATACATCTGAGGAAAGCACATTTCTCCATTAGTTGAGACAAAAAGAGCTTCTGGAGATATAAAAATAATTATGATAGTTACCCTTTTTTATGTCATTTTTTATGAAAATGGGGGTTGATTCTCTGTCAGATATCATCGCAGCTGATAATCCTATAAGGCATTTGCTGATGAAACCTGGTCCTTCATCAAAGCTAGCAGTGGTGATACAACTAAGATAATAAATTTTCCTGGTACTGCTTTTAGCAAATCAAAAACTCGAGGAAGTAATAAGAAGCACAATGATTTGCCTATCCAGTTGGCAAACTTATAAAAACATCATTTCCAATCACAAAGTGCTTAATTGCATTAGCTTGCTCTTGCTTTAAAACATAACCAACAGAAGTAGCCGCTTGTTCTACAAAAATGCTGTAGTCAGTCTCACCACTAGACATAGTTGCAGCAAAATGTGCTCAGGTACTGAATCGGCACCGTTCTGTCCACAAATTCGAGTCCACACTAAATCTGAATTGTGCGCACGTTACTTTCGACAAGTATAATTAAATTCCGCTTGATGAGGTCAAGCATTTTCTAAATTCCACCCTTGCCAGTGACTGTCTGCAGAGAAGTATATGTAGTATTTTAGAGCCTTGCTTCCCATAGCTGAGACGCCATTTCTTGGCTGCTGAAGCGGGAAGTCTGTAGACTTCTCCTCTACTCTAATGCTACCACCCACCTCCATTATTAGGAGACTCATGGACTCTGTGGCTGATTGCATCAAGGTCAGACCTGGAGGAGGACCCAGGTCTTTGAACATGAGCTGCACTCTAACTCAATTTGACAATGTTGTCTGGTGTCCACCCTTCATACCAGTCTCTAAGGAGTCTATCATGGCTGCAATATTGTGTGTCTCATAAACAGCTGTACATGTCCAGCCACATCCATTTTATAAAATGTTACATATGTTGGAATATTTTTAAATTATGGTCTATTAATATCATGTGATTTTTTTTTATATTTGTTTCCTAAAGTGATGAGGTTTATGTCAAACCTATTGCTGTTAACATTGTTTTGGGGTTCACATTTACCATTTAGTCCGAGTGATAATTATTACAGGGAAGGTTCTCTGGTAGCCACACAAATTCAATTTTGGGTAAAGGGTTTTTAGCAGCTGTGTAGGGATTAGGAATGGGTAAAGGGTTTTAGTAGCTTCAGGATGGGCAATCAATTTTGGTAAAGGGTTCCTGCTCCAGTCTTACTAAGCCCAGTTAAAATTTAGAGTTAGTACACAATTCTCTTGCAATATATCTTGCAAATGTTTGCGGTTTTACAGTGGCTTAGTTGGCTATGCATTGTAAAAAACAATTCTTTTCTAGTGCCGATGAATGACCGAGTGTCGACCACATCAACTTCTACTGCTGCCTAGTGGATTGTAAATGTCTTTGAAAGACTACTTTAGTTTATTGTTAAATAGGCATGCACTTGGAATTCATTGTTAAATTCAGACGTCATCATTTGTGTCAAAGTGCATCAGTAGTTGGATTTAATCAGCTATCACTTACAACAATCTGATGCTATGGTGATGAAAACTTAATGTAGAAGTATTTTAATGGGTATGGTTTATCTCCAAGTGCCATGGGCCCCTCCTCCCATTCCAAATCATCTTCCTACCCCCTGCATAGTTGTAGCAGTATTTTTCTGTACATCAGAACCTCAGTATATAATCTTTACCCTCTAGAACTCACTAATCCAAACTCCCATCTGTGTAGTCTGTCTGGCTTTTACAGAAAAAGATATTAAGTGTATCAAAAAGAATGTTTACTCAGGCTCTAACACTAGCTACTGAGAAAAAAATTTTAATGACTGATTTTTTTAATTAAGCCTGTGCAGTAATTTTTGCTTTACAGCTACTCATTATAATTCATTAAGTGATAGTTAATGCTTCATTCATGGATATTATGGTTGATTATGGTCCTAATCTAAGGGTGCAGCCCATGGACTAGGAGCGTTAGTGTTCAAAACATGCAAAGCCAACAGGCATTAACTGTATTACCCACCTGCCAATAAGTTAAAAGCTATAAAAAGAGAAGATTATAACTCATAATTTCCCACATGCTATGGGAGAAAATATGTTAGACAGGTAATAAGTAATTAAACAGGTATACTGGATAATCTGAATTTTTCGCTAATATGAACACCCTCTGGTCCCTAAGTGTTTTGATAGCTGTGGTTGTTAGCATTGGATGTTAATGACTAAGTATATTGAGGCGGCAGAAGGTGGGGGCTCAGCAGGGGACACCAGCCCTTCCCCCCCCCCCCCCCCCCCCCCCCCCCTCCCCTCTCAACTAGATATGTAGGGACAGAGCCTCCAAGTTTTGGATAGTGAAAGTTATTGCCTACTATTGTTTTACAAGCACCTATCAAAGCGTATGCTAACAATATCCACCAATGATGCATGTGATCATTGTTACACTGCATGAATTCATAGCTAGCTACCAACTGTGGAATAGAAAACTTAAGGTAATAGCTAACCAGTTGTAGATGTGTGGTATGGTTGAGGTAAGTTACTGTCATATTAGTTGCTAAATTCATTCCTATATTAGCCACTCATTATCAGTCTCTGTATAGGAAGTTGCTAGCTAGCAAGCTATCCACCAACTATGCATTAACAGCAGTTACACCATCACAGCAGCACCAATATTTACCGTAGTGGCAACATCTACTAGAGGTTTCTACTGTCAAATTTACACAATTCATCCTATAACAAATTTTTCATCAGAATAGCTGAGCTAAAAGACTAAGACAGGATTGAAGTCTGTTTCAGACATTGGCTAAGAAAAAATATGGGCCTGTGTCCTCCTAACAAGCATGGAGTGTCACAGCTTGGATGAATAGGAGTGTTTCAATTCATTAAACTTAGTGACCTAATGTTTCTATAGTTGGTTATAGTTCAGCCCCCCTAACATTAAACTGTTTCTGCCGCCTATGTATACAATAGCTACTTCATCACCTTTATTCACAGTTGCAACTGCATAAACCCTCTTTACAAAAGCTAAATTAAGGGTCAATAACAGATTAAGCAAGTACCCTTTACCTAATCAGTAGTTGGATTTAGTCAAGTAAAGGGTCGTGTTTTAAGGAGCGCACTTTCGTGGACGACGGCATCGCGTTGTGAACATGCGCTTGAGAATGCGAAATGCTAACCAACAGTTAACACGTTGCACTGGTATAGCTCCTGCTGCGGCTTCCTCTGGATCCGGGCATCCACGAGTCGCAGCTGCTCTGGGCTATGTGTGTGCCGGGTGGTACCGAAGGTCGGGCTCGCCACAGTGGTTTGAAAGGCGGGGTTTGGGGTTACATTGGCCCCTCGGCCTGGCCAATTACTTCTTATTTGCACCTGCTGCTGGTGCCAAATAAAAGCCTCCATCCCCCAAACCATTCCCCTATTCTCGATACCACCCTCGATCCTACCCACTCTACACCTACTCCGCTTATCTACCTGCCCCCCCGCCCCCCACCCCTTTTTCTCTCTTTTTTTTCACCCCATCATGATATCTTGCGACAACAATTAGGGAAAATATGACAATCGGATCAGACATGGTAGGTTCCAGCTATCATGCACTGTCCCCTTGGCCGCTGGCCGCGATCTGCCTTTGGCCCACCGTCTGCGAGGGTCCTGCGCTCTCTCCGGCCAGTTCCTTTGAGAATGCGGCCAGCTGCTTCCTGGGAGTCCTCACATACAGCTGGTACGCCGAGCTCCGCCACCTGCCTAGCATCTTAATGGTGGAATCCTCCACGCCCTGCCTTGCTGCCGTCGTGGCCGCTCCACTTCGGAAGCTGTTCCCGGAGTAAGCTATGCTGTCCACTCCTGCCTTCTCAAGTGTTCGCTTCACCTCCACCACCAGCCTTGGCCTGGTCAGCGGGCTTCCGTCCTGGAACCTGAAGAAGGGACCGGGCCCATTGCCTCTGCTTACCATGAACGCCAGGACAACCGCTACCGGGCACAGCTCGTTGTCTGTCTTGCCAATGAAGACATCCACCCCAACTCTGAAGGGGTCTGTTTTGGATGCCTTCAGCCTTACACGCAACAGTGTAGGATCCTGCCGGCTGTCCACGGTTACGTCCTCAATGGTTAGGTGTGTTTTCGGGCAGAACGAGCCTGCCGAAGGAACGGTGATCTCGCCCGACCGGAAAAATCCAAAGAAGCACATAGTGCAAGCCGCCCATAGCATCCCGCAGTCAGCCTGGTTGCCTTCACCTTGCCAAACCTGTTTCAATCTCCGGAGCAGGGATGGCGTCACCGGCATCTTGGGTGACCGTCTTGACGACGTGGCCCTGGCCTGAACCAGCTTGATGCCTTTGGTTACTTGCTCCAGTTTTGGCATCTGGCAGATTCCTGGGTCCCCCAAGCCCATCACAATGTGGTCATGCCTGATTGCCACCAAATAACACCTAATTGATGTTGCAGTCACGTTCTCCCTGGCCAGCTGAGTGACGAAGTGGCACAGGAGCAGTTCTGATGTCAGCCACGGGCTCAAGTTAGCCGCCCAGCAGAATCTCCTGTACCTTTCCTGCGCCGAGCCGTATACCCTCCCCGTAGAGCCTTCTATGCTGCTCTCACAGTAGCGCTCCACAGCTCTGTCCAGCTCGGGCAGGTCCAGTCCAGTCGCTTGATCAGCAGGAGGTCCAGCAGTGCCTCCGGAATGGCTGTTGGTTCTGCTGCCGCCTGTGAACACCGGTTACGAAATTTGTCCAAATCATTCCTCGACAATGCGTCCGCCAGGACATTCTCTACCCCCCTAATGTGAGAGGCCACCAGTGCCACCTCAAATTCCGCTTGAACAAAGGCCAGGCACCTCGCCAAGTGCATGGCCTCTCTGTCCCTTGAGCTTCCCTTGCCTACGATTGACACCACCGCTGTGTTGTCACACCTGGCCAGCACCCTGCCCCACAGCACTGTTACTACGACAATTGGCACCAGATCCTTAGCCGTGATGTGCCACTGCTCTGTCTGGCCTGCCCATGGTAGTTGGAACCACCGAGAGCCCCCAGACGCCCCGCAGCCCCACCAGCCTGATGCGTCCGACACCAGCGTCGTGGACGGGACCTCTGCCAGGCATCTCAGCAGCTTCACTCCATTCCAGCCTGTGCTGAACTGCCACAACCACTCGATATCCGATCGCGCCTCCCTGCTCAGCCTTGCAAAGTGTTCTAGTTTCTTTGCCGTCGTTGAGAGGTCAATCAGTCTCCTCATGAAGGTCCTGCCAGCTCTGATGACCTTGCACGCATGCGACAGCATTCCGATCAGGGACAAGAGGTCCCGTTTCCTGCAAGCTTTCCTGCCTCTCCAGCCCGCCAAGTCAGAGGTCAGCCGTGTCACCTTGTCCTCCGGTAGGCGGAGCTTCATCGCCACAGTGTCAATGTCGATGCCCAAGAACGTTATGCACGTTGCCGGGCCTTCGTCCTTCGCTGGCTCCGGTGGGAGGCCCAGCTTGTCGCAGATCTCGTGCATGACTGCAGCGTTACGTGTGCATTCCGCCAGATCTGCACCCATGGTAATAAAGTCATCCACATAATGGAAGAGGTGTGATGTACCATGCCTCTTCATCACCCACTGGGCCGCATCTGCTAGTGCAGTGAACAGCAATGGGGCCGACCTCAGGCTGAATGGGAGCGTCGTATCGACGAACACCTTGTCCTTCCATAGCATACCCAAGAGGGGCCTGTTAGCTGGGTGTACGGACACCTGGCGGTAGGCTTGCTTTATGTCCATCTTTGCCAGCAGTGCCCCACGCCCCAACCTAGCCGCTAAACCTGCCACCTCGTCCAGCGTGACGTAAGACAGAGAGGCTAGTTCCTTGCTTATGCCGTCGTTCACACTGGCTCCCTCCAGTGCCGACAAGTTCAGGATCAGTCTGAACTTACCCGGCCTGCTCTTCTTGGGGATGACACCATATGGGCTGCAGTGAATGCCCAACGCCTTTGCCTGCTGGGGGGTGCCTGCCAGCACCACCCTCTCCGCCTCTACTTCCCCAGCCAAGTATACCTCCACAACGCTACTGTGCTCAGTAGCTGATGGCATGTTGGTGCCCTGCATCCTCAGCGGGGCTCTAGTGTGTTCATAGCCCACCTTGAAGCCCTCATTTATGCCACGAAGATCTCCCTGACCAACACTTGGTCGGGATGGCCTTCCAGTTACTGCCAAATGCCACTGTCCAATGTGGTGGTCACTCTTGTTAAGTTATCTGGCAACAGCGGGCCATCCCTCCCAGGACACTTCGCCAGCACCTGCACCTGCCTGCCTTGTACCACGTGATGTACAAGTGCTTCCAGCTTAAAGAGCAAACTTTTTGAAACACTATGATATGATCAATTTTATCTCACAAAACTGTAGTTACAAATTTCTTGTCACTTAAAATATAGGTTAATACAAACACAGCACCACAAGGTTCCTCAGAAACTTCAAACCAGACTTCTCCCATAGACTGTAATACATTATCGCCATTTTATTTTGTCGTCATTATTTTCTACCGTGTCGTCACCGGATCGTCATTCAATGTTGAATTCGTCATTATGATGCGATCCAAGCGGTACTTTCCTATTAATTTCTTGCCTGCGTGTAGGTACTTTCACTTATTAGAAATTGTTTGCGTGCTAATTAACTTTATTCAACTGCGATAACTCACACAGCTAACGAGAATAGTTTAAATTACTGGTTGATTGCTAAAACTATTAATACCAGAAGTATTTTCCAGCAAAGATAATGTAGCAGGCCCTGCTGACTTCACAGGCTATATTTCATTATGTGCTAAGTGAGAAAGGTCCAAGTATAAAATTGTTTTTTTCCTGGCTTAAACACATCAAATTTTGAAAATGATAAAATTCAGCCACTTCAAGGTGCCACCTATCACACATGTACATCATTGGCATCTGCAATTGACACAAACACACCCGCAACCTCATGATCTTATCTGTGGTCAGTTAGCCACTAGCAATTGGCTCTCGCCATGCCCCCCCCTCCCCCTGCCCCTCTGACCCGCCAGCCTACCCCATCACTTGTCACTGTCTACCCACCCTCGCCCCCCGACCTACTCACCCATGCCTTCCCCCCCTGGTAGGCTGTCCTACTGCCCCTCCCCCCCGGCTGGATACCGCCAGCACATTCCGCCCCCCCTCTCTTAATTTTTTTTTGACCAATACAATGCATGACAACACTGAAGTGACCGATTGTTAGTAATCACACAGCTATTCTACGAAGTCAGTCTCTGCCATCAGCCTTGCTAGGGGCTTCACTTGTCCTGTTGGTGCCCGCTCGGTCCCACCTTGCCCTTCGCAATTGGGTGTGGGCCTCTGCAGCTGCTGCACATGTGCAAGTACCTGCATGCCTTGCCATGCCGGCAATCCCCATTGAAATGATTATACTTCAGGCATACCTCTTGCCCGCTCCAGCTGCCACTCCTTGCCTGGGGTAGGTTTGCCACCCCTGGCCCTGCGCCCCTGTGGTGGGATGGCGTGGACGAGTCCAGTAGGCTGCCACCAGAGTTGTACACTCGATCAGTTTAGCTACCCGAGGCGATCAAACCTTCTAATCCCCAAGGTTCAATTCGGATAGATTAGACGAGGGTTTATGCTTAACGTAAGTCAATCGAGCACGAGTACAACTGAGGGGGGTGCGCACCAGACAGACCGTTATGTAGACAACCTGCTGGGCATGTGCATGGATGGTTCGTGGGACAGAACTAAAGAATGACGTGAGGGTGTGCGTGATGAAGGGAATGAAGTGTTCGTACGGGATAATAATGTTTGTGGGGTGACTGGTAAGGGTTGTTACGGGAAATGTGGTGGGTGGTACCGCCACATCTCCCCCCCCTTAATGAGTTGGGAAATGCACAAAATAAACTGAATTGAGAAACATGATACACAATAAACAAATAATAGTTCAGTACAGTTCAAAGTGACCGTCATGGCCAAGTCTTCAGTTCGGCCAAGACTGTCTTGAGAGCGCATCCGCCACTGGGTTGGTTGTGCCTTCGATGTAGTTGATCTCGAAATGATATTCCATCAATCTAATCTTCCACCTCGTCAGTCTAGATGACGGGGCAGGGCCGTTCATAATGTTCACAAGAGGTCTGTGATCTGTGAAGACCTTGAAAAATCTTCCTGCCAATCTGTAACGGAAATGTTCAACCGAGGCCAGAAGTGCTGCAGCTTCGAGATCAAGGATGGCATAATTTTTCTCTGCTTTGCTGAGCTGGCGGGAGTAAAATTCTGCTGGAGTCCAAGCATTCTCTCTGAAAACACACAGAGTACCACCGATTCCTGAGAGAGAAGCATCACAAAACACGCACAATGCATCGTTACAATTTGGTATGATTAATGAAGAGTGGTGGGCGATGGCCTTGATAATGGAGGTGAATGCCCTGTTGTAGTCGTCTGTACACACAACTTTGTCAGGACTGTCTTTTGTCAAGTGTGAATTCAAAACTGAAGTGAAAGATGCCAAATGAGGAATAAAACGGGAATAAAAGGTGATGAGTCCTAAGAAGGACTTTAAGGATGATTTGGTTGTGGGGAGACGATACGAAGAGATGGTAGAAACTTTGTTCGATGGTATGGACAAGCGATTATGGCCTACATGAAAGCCTAAGAAGTTGAATGAGGAGAAACACCAAGCACATTTTTCTTGTTTCACTGTGAGACCAGCGAAGTCTAAACGAGACAGAACGGAAGTGATGTGATTCAAGTGGTCATCAAAGGAAGTACTGAAAATTACGAGGTCGTCAATGTACGGTAGGCAAAAGGGCTCAAGTCCACGTAACACAGATTGCATAAGCAACTGGAAAGTAGAAGGTGCATTACTGAGACCGAAAGGCATCACTCTGAATTGGAACTTTCCCTGTAAACAGGTAAAGGCTGTGTATTGTTTTGAGGACTCTTCCATGGGCACCTGATAAAAACCCTTGAGTAGATCCAATTTGGAAAGAATAGTTGCACTACCAAGGTTTGCAATTATGTCATCTATAGATGGCATGGTAAAGGGTTCACGAATGGTGATGGAATTCAGTTTACGGAAGTCAATAACGATCCTGATACCACCATCCTTCTTTTTGACTGGTAGTGGAGGACTTGACCATTTAGAGGTTGAAGGTTCAATCACACCTAGTTCTAACATATTCTCTATTTCCTTTCGGAAAGCTTCCTGGTATGCCAAAGGGATTGAGTAAGAGGGTGACCAAATAGGTGAACTACTACTAACAGAGATGGAGTGTTCAACAAGAGAAGTGTTACCCAGTTTGTTTACAAACACAGATGGAAAACTGCCTAATAGGCAATCAAGCTGGCATTGTTGATCAGGTGATAGTATGCAAGGTTCTGAGCAATTGATAGGTTGAGGAAATTCATTGGAGACACTTTCTTCCGGTACTAATAAGGTTCGATATACATGCAATGCTTTCTTAATCTGACTAAGATGTACCACTTTCGGTTTGGCCTTTTTGTTTTGGGGTACTACTGAACAGTTCACGGGAGGTAACAGTTTGTGAATGGTGAACGGACCATCCCAGGATGCTTCGAGGCATTTATTAAGTCCTGGATTTCTTTTATACACTATGTCTCCTACCTTAAAGTTCAACACTAGTTCAGATTCAGCTGACACACGATCAGCACATGATTTAGAGGAAAGGGATGACTTCACGAAATGAGTCTGACATGAAAGTGTATTGTCAAGATCTTCAATGAACTGAGGCAGGTTTAAGGATGGTTCTGATGATGATGTCCACAAAGATTTGAGAGACGATAGAATGAAGGGTGTCGGTTTCATAAACAAAAGTTCATGGGGTGTAAATCCGTGTCTAGAGTTTGGTACATTTCTGGCGTAATACAATACAAGGTCTAAAGCAAGGGGCCAATCCTGCTTATTTTCTATACACTTTGCCAACATGGCCTTAAGGGCCGAATGAAACCTTTCAAGACGGCCATTTGATTGGGGATGATATGCCGAGGTACGGATTGATGACATGTGAAGTTTTCTTTTGAGATGTGCCAGGGTGACCGACATGAAGTTTGAGCCTTGATCCGTTAGAATAGTGAGGGGTGTGCCCAATATTGAAATGATGGAAAGGATGGCTTTGGCTGTTTCTTCAGAAGTATATGATTTTAATGGCACAGCAAATGGGAAGCCAGATGCCATTTCTAAGCAGGTGAGTATGAATCGATATTTCTGTTTGGACATAGGTAAAGGGCCTACTATATCGAATGCCAGTTTTTCACATCTCTGTGAAATAACTTCTGGCTGAACCATAGGAACTTTTTTTCCACCTGATTTATTGTGCATACTACACTTCTTGCAGGACATGACATGATGTTTGATATCAGAAGCTAAATTGGGCCAGGTGAAATGCTTGTTAATTAGGGAGCGAGTGGTATTTACACCACCGTGTCCCAAGCCTTCATGGGCTGCAACAAGAACTTTACGTCTAAGAGAGACAGGTACGACTAAGGCATGTGATACAGAATTCATGGTTGAGGTGATGCACATTAAAATGTTGTCTACAATGAAAAATTGTTTCTCTCCCTTGCGGGCGAGATCCCAAAGGGGAAGCAATGATTCATCTGCCTTCTGAAGAGAAGCAAACTCATGTTTTGAAACACCGTCAAAGGACAAACTAGGAATAGACTTAGGGACCAAAATGTTGTCTTTAGGGGAGGCTGAGGAAGGTTCAATTTCCTCACAACCAGTAGGGATATCCTTGAATGGGGTAGGTGTAGCACCTTCAGTGCCTTGTAAAACTTCAGCTGCATGAGTGGCTAGGTCTGAATCTGCCTGCATTGCTCTGGTTACTGTAAGAACAGGTTGGGGTTCGGCTTTGAGATGGTTAATAAGGGAGATAATGTTTTGTTTGCCGAAATCTAAACCCAATAGGACTGTTTTAGGAGGTAAACGAGAGTCTACAGCTAAACAACATTCGCCTTCTAAAGTAGGTAAGCGAACAGGTAACGAAAATACTGGAACAGACTTCAATTCTTGTGAAATACCCGTAATAGTGACAAAACTGACGGGCTCGTAATCGATATCAATGAAATCATCCGAGATCAGGGAGATCTTAGCGCCTGAATCAATGACAATTGGGGTTTCAATCCCGTTGATCAAACCATGGGTAATAAGGTCTTCCTCCTCAAAGCAATTGAGGGGAGTACTAACCAGAGCTGGATTTTGAGTTTCAGGTTCAACTACTAATGGGTTGGGTTCAGGCAAGATGGGGGTATTTACCATCCTCACAGGTCTGGAAGAGTTTCTTGGGACGGGTGAGGGTCGGTAAGGAGGTTGACTGTTAGGTTGGGTGTTGGGTTGACTGTTAGGGGCACTATTAGGTTGGGTAGTAGGTTGGGTAGTAGGAGCTTGGGTGTTGTTGGATTGCCTATTTAGAGGTTGGTTATTGGAAGGGTGATAGGTACAGTTGTTTGCGTAATGACCAAGCCTGTTACACTTGAAGCACGTCACAGTAGCTAGATCACGCCTGGGATAAGGTGTAGGAGATGGACTAGGAAGGTTATGAGGATGAAAGGGGTGCTGGTTAGAATGTTGATTACTCTGGCCAGGATAACGAGGTGTTGAATGACTGTTGCCAGAATGAGATGAGTGAATAGATCTGTTGTTTGTCTGATAAGAATTATAAGATGAAGAACCATGAAATTTGTTGAATGAAGAAGAAGGTTTAGAATGAGACTGATGGGATGACAGATACCATGAATTACACTCTTGGATAAATTGTGCATTAGAAGGACTAGGCCTATTAATGACTGCGTCCCTGTGGTCTTGGGGAAGACCTGCAACCACACCAATGGTAGCTACCATGTCTGCAACTTCATCTTTGACCCTGGGATGCATAGAGTTAGAGAACGGGAGGTTACTGATAAGGATATTAATCTTGTACCTCCAGTGGTTATACCATTGGATCAGTGTTTTATTCCCTCCAGGTCTAAATTTCAAGGGAAAGCTGTTTAGACACTCTGTCAGGGAGTATCCACCAGTATTAAGCAATACAATACGTGTATCCGTATAAGTGGGACAGAGACTGATGTTATTGTAGTAAGCCTCTTTAAAGGGTCCAGATAAACTGTAGGGTAAGTACAACCTAAAGTTCTCAAGAGGAACACGACGGCCACCAAGTTCGGATTCGAACCTGTTTAAAAACACCATAATATCTTCATTGTCTCCCATTTTCCCAATTAACTTTATGAGTTTGTTGGGGTCATTGGGGTTAGGCCGTTCATGCTGTGCTACTGTGGTTGGGTCATTTCTAGACAGACAATGGAATAGTAAAAGAGTGTTTGGGTCTATGCTTAATTCACGAGCTCTATTTGCTATGGTAGTGAGTTCTTCCTCTGCTGCGCTAGGTCTGGCAGCAGGTGCTGATTCAGAATTACGAATGACAGGTTCAGTACGAGGTTCAGTGTGAGGTTCATGAGATACAGATTCAAGATTGGGTGTGACATGATCTAAATGAGAATTGTTACTGGAATGTTCAGTTAAGTTGATACCAATGGAACTATTTTCAGATGAGTGTTGGTCAGAGGCAAACCTAGGAAAAGATTGGTCTGAAATGTTGCCTGTAGCTTCAGGAAAAAGGGTTGGGTCCTCTGCCATATCAGTATCAAAGATGGAATTGGCTTTTTGTTTCTTAGATTGTAATCGGGTGTTCATGACAAAGCAAGGAAATTGAGAAGATGAGAAAACTGACACACTGAGGAAATTATAGCACAACTTACAGGGTCTACCACGACAAAATGAAACAAAAACACTGCACTAATCAAACAAATAACTTGCGTGATGATGAAAACGTAGAAGAGATAACGAGATCCTGGGGGTTGCCCGGAAAGATACGTTTCTTGGGGATGCCAAAAACTAGAAGATGGAGTTTGAGACTCGTCACTGAAAGAGCAGGGAAGGGCTACTTGAAGACTCAAAGTGGAATAACAGAGAAGTAAAAGATTGGCGGAAACCCTCTACGCCGAAAGTCCAATCAGGGATTGCCTGAAATTGACAAAGACAAGTAAATACGTGAACAAAGAAGTGGGCTTGACTGAGAAAGATAAAGTAAACTTAGGAAGCTCGATGGAGTGAGACCCGTTTCAACCACCGCTGGTCACCAGATGTGGTGGGATGGCGTGGACGAGTCCAGTAGGCTGCCACCAGAGTTGTACACTCGATCAGTTTAGCTACCCGAGGCGATCAAACCTTCTAATCCCCAAGGTTCAATTCGGATAGATTAGACGAGGGTTTATGCTTAACGTAAGTCAATCGAGCACGAGTACAACTGAGGGGGGTGCGCACCAGACAGACCGTTATGTAGACAACCTGCTGGGCATGCGCATGGATGGTTCGTGGGACAGAACTAAAGAATGACGTGAGGGTGTGCGTGATGAAGGGAATGAAGTGTTCGTACGGGATAATAATGTTTGCGGGGTGACTGGTAAGGGTTGTTACGGGAAATGTGGTGGGTGGTACCGCCACAGCCCCATGGGCGCTTCCTTGCAGCATATGGGCACTCGGGTGGTCCAGGCTCTGGCACTTGCTACACCAGCTCTCCCTCAATTCTTCCTGCCCCGTGAAGCACTGGGCATACAGGCTGGGGTCCACTTTGGCCCACGGCAAGTCAGGGTTGCCAGCTGCATCCTAGCAAAAGTTCTGGTCATAGACCACGCACGACGGCCACTTAAACTTCTTGCTGGCCTTCGCAATCAACGCCTGATAGCCCATCAGATCCGCCAGCCTGCCCAGCTGGTGGGCCAGGAGCACAGTCGTATACAGGGCATATAAGCACTACAGCCATGTTGCCAGGTCCGGGATTACCAGTCTGGACTGCATCAGGTCAGCCGCCTGGTCCAGGCCCTGGCACTTGCTACACCAGCTCTCCCTCTGGGCATTCCAGCTGCATCCTAGCAAAAGTTCTGGTCATAGACCACCCACGACGGCTACTTAAACTTCTTGCTGGCCTTTGCAATCAACGCCTGATAGCCCATCAGATCCGCCAGCCTGCCCAGCTGGTGGGCCAGGAGCACAGTCGTATACAGGGCGTAGCACTACAGCCATGTTGCCAAGTCCGGGATCACCCGTCTGGACTGCATCAGGTCAGCCGCCTGCACCACCACAATCTGGTTATCCCCAAGCTGGGAGTTCGGCCGGCCCTTGCCTTTCGCTGGGGGTAGCTCGGCAAAGTCTATGTATTCATTGCTTTGGATTCTCTCCACTAGTCTTTTGGAGATGGGAGGAAGGCCTGCTCCTAGGTTGACTATAGGTGACCTTGCTTTGCCCCCACCCTCGGCCCAAGTGGGCCCTGGTCTAAGTACCATCCCACTACTTGGCTCCCTGCTTGCTGAGCCAATCTCTTCCTCCTCCGCATCCAGCTCTTGGGCCCCACCGCTCGCCAGCTCACTGCTGCTTGGTAGCACACCCATGCCACCTGTCCGCCAAACAACAATAATGACAGTCATGCTTGCACTGCCCTCGCACCTCGCCCACTTATACTACCCCCCACTAGCCTTCCCACCCTTCCCCCTCACCAGGCAAATGCCCATACTCTACCCCTACTTACTTTCTCTCCCCCCTGTGCCAGCACAGCGGTGCATCTGCTGGCGATTGGCTACTCGCACTTGACCCCATGCCGAGCTCCTCTCTTTGCAGCCCTCCCTGCTCCATTCTACTGTGCTCTTTCCTGCTGCCCACTGACTGTTCTTTGCCCACGGTCCCGCTCCTGCTATTCTCAACCACATGCTCTGCCATGCTGGCGTGTTCCATGCCTGCTTCACCTTCTCCACCTTCTACCCCCGCGACGAAACACCTGTCATCATGTTCTCGCCTGCCACATGCTGGCAGACTGCTGCCTCCCATGCTCCCACCCTGCTCAGCTTGCCACCAGCTGGCAGTACGCTGCCTGCTGCTTCGGCGTCACACTCTTGCCATGATAGTGCGCCCTGACCGCTCTCGGCCCCTGCTCGTCACTCTTTTGCCATGCTAGCGTACTCCATCCTGCCCCCCCAGCCTCCCTAAGGCTGCTACGTCTCGCTGGTTTGCTCGGGCCTTCGCTCACTACGGCCCGCATGCCTAGTGACCTCCACAAAGCCCTCTGCTGAGCACACACTTACACACGTGCCCCTGCCTCTCGTGCACCAGCATCTACCCTCTATGTGGGCAGCGCATTCCTCTACCTATACTCTTGCTTGTTCCCTGCATACATGAGCTCTCCCACCCCCCTGCCTACCCCTATACTACATGACTACCCTATGGGGAAGGTCCCTCACTAGCTCCCCATAAGTTCACAGCCGCATGGCTGGAGAAGGGCTGGCTGAGGAGACCCCTCCTCCCTTGTTCCTAGCCTATACCGCTGTCTCACCTCCCCCACTGCTTCCTCTCTGTGCCTCCTGAATCTTTCCGAACACCCCCGCAATAATGGTGTCCAGCGTCTTTGGATCCAAATTCATCGCCGCCACTATGGGTGCTGTCCCTGAACCTGAAGCTTCCTCACTCGCCATCTTACTCAAGCTATTAAAGTCTCGCTCGCTTGCCAATAACAAGACAAGATTTGTTGTCCCTGCTGCCACTATACGGGTTTGCTGGCCTGGCTCTGCTTGTCTGTGAAACTGCTAGCACGTGGTCCCTTGACCTCGCACTTCAACTTATATATACTTTGTCGTCCCTTTCCCACTATCCTTCTGCATCTGGGCCGCTCCCACCTGCATGGCCCGGACGCTCCCAGTGCCGATGTTAACCCCGGTTAACTAGAATATTAACCTTCATGAAACGCCTCACGTTTTATTTTTTCACCAAAAATTAATAATTGGCTATCTTGTGTATAATGGGAGAACTACAATCAACAACTTCAGGTAGAAATTCACAACAATTACCTACTTACACAATGATATAGGTAGAAATATTAAATGTTACAGTTTTAATAGACTTAATAGTAGTATGAAATGATTTAAGTCGATGTGATGTTTGAAAATGCTACACGTATGATATAGGAGCCATGCCTCTCATTGCTGTTGTGCTGAGTAATTTAATGACTATTGGTAAGGTGAGGCCATACACTCTGTTCAAGCCCAGTGACTATGACCCAATCTATGAAAACATGGTTCGCAAGTACAAATTCTTTGAAAGTGACATGAAAGTGTCAGCTCATGTGATTATGAACCACTATAACATAGATGACCTTTCAGAAGGCTGGGAAATTCGCAAAAATTTCGAGGAAGTGGTTAAGTATAAATACTCGGACAGGTTTGAGTCAGACTACTCTACCTGATTTCAAATAGTGGCTAAAGCTGTATACCAGAAGTACATCAAGATCTGGAATGATAAAACAATACCATATAAAATTGCAAGGAATCTCAATCCGGAAAAGTTAAGCAAATTGGACTGGCGATAAATCATTGGGAGCAGAACACTTGTCTGAAGTTTGTTCCCGCACGTGATCATAAAGACTACATAGAGTTCATTAACCATCCGGCATGCTGGAGCTCAGTGGGAAGGGTGGGAGGGAGACAAGAAGCTGGAGTGGGAGGATGCAGAGACGATGGATTCATCGTGCACGAGATTGGCCACAGCCTGGGATTCTGGCACGAGCAGTCCCGTCCTGATCGAGACCAGTATATTCATATCAACAAGAGCAATGTCAACAAGGGAATGCTCATTAATTTTATTAAGCAAAAGGCCCACATGATTGATTATCAAGCTTCCCCTTATGACTACGGCTCCATAATGCATTATCATCCTCAAACATTTTCAAAGTACCGATGCCCTGAGACGGAATGCGCTGTAATTACAGTGAACAATTTGGGACATTACGTGGATTTGGGTAATCCTTACATTGGTCAAAGATGAGGACTCTCCAAACTTGACGTGGAACAAGCTAACCGATTATACTCCTGTCCAAACAATGGAAATGTAGGATACCTTTATGTTAAGATAGTCAAAGGGACATTTGTAACAGATCTAGAGGATGGAGCACCGAATCCTTACGTAGTCATTGTTGCTGTTGACTCTAAAGGGAAAGAGTACACTCAGCAGACTTCCCGTAAAGGGACCACATATTATCCAAATTGGAACCAAATGTTCAATTTCGGGAATAAGGAATGGCAATTTTTCAGAATCAGTGCTTGGAACACGTATATTGGGACCGAGGGCAACCAGATGACTATGTCTCAAACCATTTCTCTGAAAGCAGGAAAATATTTGAACAAGAAACACTGTGCCAGTTCACTATTTAATACCATCAGCTCGTAAAAGGAGTAGCACCATTGGTGCTGGCTTGTTTACAAGCTATATATTTTCATGGGTATGTTATTGCATTTCATTTCTAGATAGCATTATTAATATTTCTGCTGTTTAAAAATAAAGTAGTTGAACAGCTACTGTAAACTGTTCCAAGTATGTGACTTGATGGAGCTTCACAAATTGAATAATAAGCTTGGCTACTAAGTACATAGTACATGCAGCTGTGAACTAAATCTAACTGCATAAAATCACATGAATCTCAAGCCAGAAATTCACAAATGACCTGCATCGATCTAAGGAAGAGGTTTATCTCTTACTGAAATAACAACAGCGACATTTGTTAGTGCAATTATTATGGCTACCAGCATCATTTTATTTGTTGTCATATGAATACACCATTTTTATACACATACTACTATTGCTATATAGTATGGGGAAATGTCGGGTCAGTCACTTGGAAAAATAGGAGTTCATAATGAGATACTCTTAGTTCCATTCCTTCTCCTTGAATACAGCCTGTTTCACACACTGTTAAAAATGGGGTGTATGGGAATCCCGTTTTGGGGTGTCCAGGTAACACTGGCTGTACTACTCCGCATAGGGTGTTTCCATTTCACCTAGAGAAAGTGTTCAGTTACACCCCTGTACACCCTTCATTATACCAAATGGGGTGTTGTGATGCGCCCATGTCCGAGTTCTATTACACCCCTATTAGGGCTCATAATGCACCAAATACGGTGTTATTGATACTCTACCAATGGGGTGTTGTGATACTCCCTTACACTAGCTACTACAACACTCCAAATGGTGTTCTACAATACTCACTTTATAGCCATATATTTTAGTGTGTAAAATTTATTCCAGTAATCAGCAAATGCAATAAATATTAGTCCGTGATGTGACATTGTATCTGCGTGATAGGTGAAGAATTAACTGTTCATGAATGAATGAAGATGCTCAGGACTTCTTCATACAGCCAGGATGATTAGAACTGTTCATCACTCATGTCAGCTGTGATCTACAAACAGCAACAATAAACAAAAAACATAATGGTAATTGACTTCGGATATTCCATACCCTTGCCCAAATCTCAGCATGTCATACTTTTTTCAAAAGTAAATTTAAATAAAACATATATTGTACTTGTTTAAAAATGACGACAACAACAATAGTAATGTTTAGAAGACAATAAGGACCCAACTTCGTTTATTATTCCATGGACATAATTTGACACTTAAGTCATGCCCCACACTTTCTCTTGAAGTCTTAATGAAGTTCATCCACTTTCATTTAACCTATTAGTATCATATCAACACTATATGATTGGAAACATTCTACTAAGTGTCTTTTGTATTGATACCAACTTGTGTACAAACTGACTGTTCAGTTCCCTACCAGTCTTACTGCACACTTCATGTAATAGTTAAGAACAAACTAAAATATTTCTCTCCTCCCCACCATACACTCACACTATGACGATCAAATAATTCAAATATAGCTTAAGCAAGGATCCTTTACCAATAAGAAGTGCCCATGATACAGACCTTTATGAAGTGCCTGTGACCCTTTACCAACATGAAGTGTCTATAACACAGACCTTTATAAAGTGCCTGTGACCCTTTACCAATACAAACATGATACAGACCTTTATGAAGTGCCTGTGACCCTTTACCAACATGAAGTATCTATAATACAGACCTTTATAAAGTGCCTGTCACCCTTTACCAATACAAAGTGCCCATGCTACAGACCTTAAAGACGGCCCTGTGACCCTTTACCTACATGAAATGTCTATGATACAGATCTTTCCAAGGTCCTACAGGATCAGAAATTGTTTACCTAAGTGCCTATAATACAAACCTTTTTAAAAATAGTCCAAGTCTATAAAGTGTATATAACACAAGTGGAATCAGAAACTTTATTAAGTAAAGGTTCACTGAAGTCATTTTATAGGGACCTTCAGTGGGATCAGAAACAGAACTGTATACAAGTGCTATATGATTGTATAGGCTTCCTGTGACCCTTTACCAACATAAAGTGTCTATAACCCTGTACCAATACAAAGTGCCCATGATACAGACCTTGATGAAGTGCCTGTGACCCTTCCAACATGAAGTCTCTATAATACAGACCTTTATAGAGTGCCTGTGACCCTTTACCAATACAAAGTGCCCATGCTACAGACCTTAAAGATGTCCCTGTGACCCTTTACCTACATGAAATGTCTACGATACAGATCTTTCCAAGGTCCCACAGGATCAGATTGTTTACCTAAGTGCCTATAATACAAACCTTTTAGTCTATAAAGTGTATATAACACAGACTTCACCAAGTGGAATAAGAAAACTTTATTAAGTAAAGGTTCACTGAAGTCATTTTATAGGGATCTTTAGTGGGATCAGAAACAGAACTGTATACAAGTGCTATATGATAGTATAGCTGCCAATTGCTGCCTACACGGTCTATCAAGCCGCTTATTTCATTCAATCAATCAAACTATAGCTTACAACAAATTACTGCTGTTAATCTAGCTCCACAATTATAGAATTTACGCTAAATTGGATAGCCGTAAGTTACTAGAAATTTGCCCCTACCCCACTGTGGGCCTGCCCACATGAGATCTTTATCAATGTTAAGTTTTGTAGTCAGAAGTATTTTTGTTGAGTTTTATGGTCATGTGCAGTAGGTAGCGGTAGCGTGTGTATGTGTGTTAGCAAGGATTGTACGATCACAAGACCAGAACATTGCAGCATTTTGTGTGAACAGTAGGCGGGAGTTTGTGTTAGTATTTAAGTTGTGTGTCTCGTGGTTCGAGTTAGTTCTATGTCATCTCAATTCGCTGTGTCGTTATCCTGTGTTTAAAGTAATTTAATCTTACCTAAAACCTATTCCTTCGGGCGGGTATGGTTCGCCGGGTAGTCAGCAGGAGGCATACACTCTGGTGGCAGCAACTACTTTGCTGTCTCCAGGTGCGAGTGAGAGAAGGGAGCGAGTAATCCAGACCTAATCGAGCCCACACCCACATCATTCTAATTTAATACAGATAATAACGTTATCAATAATATATGGCAATTTAAAAATAGTAATGTTTAGGTAAGCACTCCCTATGAATATTCTAGAACACATCTGCTCGGTAAGGAATGTCTTGTCACAACAACGTAAATCAGATATATGGTAAAGGGTTCCTCATCTAAACAGGTACTTGAACCTGGTCAACCAAATAAATGGTAAAGGGTGTGTTGTCACAATAAGGTAACACAAGTACTTGGTAAAGGGTTCCCGATCCTACATCAACCAATTTCATGGTAAAGGGTGCCTTGAATATTTAGTAAAGAATTCCTAAAACCTTGGAAAATATTGAGGTTGTGTCACAGGCATTTGGTCAACCATAAAGTATGTCAAATACAGTAACCCACAGTCTAGAACTTGGTAAAGGGTCCCTAAGTTCCAATTAACAGGCCCATTCACCAGGACTCACATTTAGTCAGCAATCACACGTTTGGTATCTGACAAGCCTAAAGTATTTAAACAGTTATTGTTGGAGTGAGAGAGTTGACAGTCCTGTGATAGGCACTATTAAAGGTGTATCATAGTTACTAGGCTAATCCTACATATATCACAAGGAGTCTAGCCATCATGGTATTTGGTAAAGGTCACCAATCCTAAAAGAGGTGACATTTCAATATATTGGTATAGGGTGTCTTGTCAATAGACATGTAATACTAACGAACTCTCAATTTTTTGTGCCACATGATGCACAGTTTTCCAACCAATGGTCACTAATGAATATTAGCCTCTCCACTCTAACATTATAAGTGATCATCATGCAACCTTTGTGCATTCCCTAATTCAAATATCAGCTACAAAATCCAAGCACAAAGTGTGTGGAGGTACTCTGCTAACTAGAAAAACGGAATCTCACCGTTAATATAGAAGTGCAGCATGTATCTGCCGTTACTAGAATCATTTGGGGGCTATTCCACAGTGTCAGCTGTCCAGTGGAGGTGCACTGTAGAGGAGTAAAGTCAGACCTATTCAGACTTCTATATTCATAAGCTCCAGTGTCCTCTTAGCTCCATCAATGCTGCAGATAGCATGGTGGAACTCCCAACAGCCTGAAAATAGAGATGGGAAAAAAAATTTAATGAAAGTAACCTCAAGATGTGTTAGACTCCTGATTCTAAATATAGCCCAAACATGTGCTTGCATGCATAAAAGGTCATCAAACACTCCTGACTTGAGTAAATATGAATGTGTGCTAAAATAACTTCCAGATAAAATATGCATTCACAATTTAGAAGTAGCTAGCTACTGTCTACTACTACATAATGACTGCCAAATTTTTGAACCAATATCCCAGCAGATTTATTTAGCATATATTCTGGGGGCTGCATCTATGATGCTGAGGCTTCTCTTTACTGCTGTAAGATACTAATACAATTTTCAATCAATACTTTCTTTCACTGGTCATTAAAAAGTTGTAGCTATCCGAAGTCAAACTCAAACATTATACAAATAGCGCACACCGTCACCACAAATTATGATAGTTCACCCACACTAAATCACTACCACTAAAAATTTACTTCATCTCAATCACATCTCTCTTCTGGGGGGCTCCGTCGAACCTGACCTTCACCATTATCTGCCTCGTACAACTCACACCACCGCGCACAAAATACGCGAACACTGGAGAATTTATACCATTACGCATCACGGACAATTATTGGTAAAGGGTCTTTGCTGGGGAGAAAAGGGCGTGGCTGCACTACGAGAGTAAAAGAAACGTTGCAAACTTACATGAGACATCGGAGGAAAACCGCTCACCTGGAAGCATCATTTACAATTTTTAGGTAAGTTTTGTCTCAGGTGATTTATACAGGTGTGGGGGGTTGAGGTAGGGGGGGGATTTTGTAGAGTTAATTTAGCCAAATGATAATATTGAAGTCAGACAGATGAAAACAGGACAAACTATTATGAATTATGCACCTCAACTTTATAAAAGAAGTATTTTACATTTAACAGTACAGTAAAACTGTGGTTTTTCATATATCTTTTTAATTTTTTTCTTAAAATGTTTTGTCAGTGAAAAAGTATGGAGGGTGAACGAAATGGGATGGGGGTGGGGGGAGGGAATCCCAACATTGCCATAGTCTCTATGAAACCCTGCCATAGTCTCTATGAAACCCTGCCTTTACCTACTCCTATGCTGGGAAATATGTGATATAATTAGAACATAGTTCTGATTCAAATCTCCTCCTCTCTCTTCCTCCCAATAACGTCCACTGCTTACTTGCAGTCTTGTAGAACTTGGCAGTAACCACTGAGGAGTAGCTGTGAACTTAAGCAGAGAAAGTGGCTATAGATTAAGATAGTGGGAAGGGTTGAAAGAATTGCATCTATAACTAATTTTTGGGCTTGTAAGTGGTAGAGATAATACTACCAGCAGGATAAGGAAAAGGTTTTGAATGCTTACACTGAGTCTCCATAGATAATTGGCATTTTCCTGAATTCTAAAAGTCATATCTAAATACGGCAGTAATGTGCTTTTAGCCAAAAACCCAAGTGTGATACTTTTATGTTCATATTTTATGTTGATATTTTTTTAGTTCTGTCACTTTTGGTTAAGGAGAAGGCTGGGTCGGTGGCTTGGAAAATATGAATGGGAAACTAGTGCTAGTTATATCCTGCATTGAACCCACTTACTTGTGTGTGTGTGTGTGTGTGTGTGTGTGTGTGTGTGTGTGTGTGTGTGTGTGTGTGTGTGTCCTTGGCTCAGGGCCAAGTTCAAGCCCCACTCTGGCAATTTTCCATTTGGTTTTCCATATACCTCCCGCCAGTCCACCCAGCTGTGATTGGGTACCTGGCATTTGCTGGGGTGTAAATTCAAGGCCTTTCTCATGAAACAGCAATGTTTGGGTGGCCACGCCACTTGCTGTGAGGAAAGGCCTATTCTCCTGCGAGTTCCTAGCCTGGCTCCAGGAGCTTTGCTTGCATGGCTCACAGTGCCTGCTTAGTGCACAGGCATCCTGGGTCTGCCAGGTGTGCATGACCGCTTAACGGCAACAAGAGATTTACAAATTTGTATTTGGATGTGTGTGCATGTTCTTAGATGGACACTAATTGGTGGAGTTGAGGAACTATGAGCACGTGTTGGAAGATGTACTATGCTAGATGTTTGAACACAGCCATGTGAAGCACCACTGTCTTGTTCATAAGAGCTACAGGTATGTAACTGGGATATATGTTTTTGTTGCATTTTATTAATGTTTTCTCTTTTTGTCAGGCTGTAACGATTACAATGAAGTGATTTCAAGAAGTAAATGAAGACTATCTCTAAGTACAAGTGACATTTGTACGACATGTCTATCAAACATTACGTCTTTGTTTTTTTCTTTTTGTGATTATTTTACTGTTGATTATCTTTTGTTGGATTGTGATTATTGCATGTCTGTATTAAATGAATTGAAAAAAAATAAAGGAAGTCATATGATCATCTGGTAGTGTTGAACCTAATAGTCCTGTCTGCTTATTATTCTGCTGCAAATGGACGTTTATCTGGGATACGGAGGGCGATAGCAGCAGAATACACCTCATTACTGGGGACAGGTGGTGGTGTTATTGTGATATTTTGATCAATGACATGCAATCACAGCAGTGTTGTTGTTCCTTAGTTATTCTAAACAATGCTTACACACTTGGCTATGCTACATGCATGTATGCATACAGATCAAACCATCTCAATTCAGATTCATAGACTAGTGTCTAGTGCACTCTGCCCGTAGTTTTTAGATACAGTAGCAACTTATTTCTCCAAAGTCAGTTTGGCCCAGATCGTAGGGAATGGTCCTGCGGAGGTGTGCAGATGGTGCAGGTCACAGGTGGAGGCCTTGGTCGCTGAGCAATTAGTGTCATGCTGCAGGGTGTGCAATGGATCCCCAGATAATCAGTAATGCATGCATATTTAATATGCATGCATAATAATATATCATGCATATTTAATATGCATGAGGCGCGAAATCCAAGACCTTGGGGATTAAACGTGTCCTTACATAGTAGAACATGTTCTTCCTTTATCACACTAACAATACTTATTACATGGTGACCATGGGCTCCTCCTACGTAAGGTGGAGCCATAGCATGATCCCAAGCAAGTATCAATTTAATTGCACAGCAACTGCAGTCTCTCTATATACCATTTTTCTTGTGTCTGAACTGATTGTTATGCAATTTGTATTTAGATATGTGCCATAGGTTATAAAATAGGTGGAGGTTGTGGTCCTGTGCAATGTTAGTGTCATCATGAGCGATGCAATAGGTCAGATATATGTGAAAGTCATGGGAGCTATGAAATTAATATAGTGAGATGTACCACTGACAAACGTAGACTGCCATGTGCTGTGCAGTTAGTACAATGATGAGGTTTATGTAGTTAGCACCCACCACACTGAATGCATAGCAACTGCATGGCCTTCCTACCTATGGTATATTATATACCTTACAACACGACTTTTTGTACATGTATCTCAGGATATGGAATGTGTGCAATTGGATCTAATGCATCTATAAGTTGAGGCCATAGTCGCAATAGCATTTCCTCGATGTGTAACGGGTTCTGATATTCTTTACTCCGATTTTACACTTGCCAAGTTAGTATACTCATGTTTGCTATAATAATATACACGTACATCAGTTTTAGTAACAGGTCCTCAATCACACCACAACAGAACCAAGCAAGCTTACTGCTAACATACACCCATTTTAAACTTTGATTTTCTGCAAATAATTGTAGCATGTCACGCTACCAAGTCTACTAGATCATATGAGTGTGAATGAAACGAAATCAGTGAAATGACAACTAGTACAGCTAGTTTGTAGTTCAGTCTCATAGAAGATGTATACAGTAGAGTGACTGCAGAGAACCCCAAGGCTCCCAGAGAACAGCTCAGGGAAAACGATATCTGAATGGTAGACATATGACATTCCCAGCAGTCCGGATGACCAGATCCATCGGTAAATTAGACTCCATCACAAGCGAAGGCCAACTTGGATTATTACCTACATATAATAATAATAATAACAGCGGTAGTAGTAGTAATACTAATAATATTATTATTAATAATAATTAACAACAACAGCAATGTATAACTAGAAAAAAAAAATCCTGACTGATGAGGATAAAAATAATGAAATTAGAGTAGTAATACTATAGCCGAGTCATTAAAAAAAAAAAAAAAAAAAAGTGTGGCATTCAATTGAAATACAACAGCTGTGACAGGCTGACAGACAGAATTATTGACAGACTGACAAACTTATTGAGTGACTGACTGACAGATTGACTGACTGACTGACTGACAACACACTGACTGACTAACAGATTGACTGACGACAGATTGACTGACTGACTGACAGATTGACTGACTGACAGATTAACTGACTAACAGATTAACTGACGACAGATTGACTGACGACAGATTGACTGACTAACAGATTGACTGACTAAAATATTGACTGACGACAGATTGACTGACGACAGATTGACTGACTAACAGATTGACTGACTAAAATATTGACTGACGACAGATTGACTGACGACAGATTGACTGACGACAGATTGACTGACGACAGATTGACTGACTAACAGATTGACTGACTAACAGATTGACTGACTAAAATATTGACTGACGACAGATTGACTGACGACAGATTGACTGACGACAGATTGACTGACGACAGATTGACTGACGACAGATTGACTGATGACACATTGACTGACTGACAGATTGACTGACTAACAGATTGACTGACGACAGATTGACTGATGACAGATTGACTGACGACAGATTGACTGACGACACATTGACTGACTGACAGATTGACTGACTAACAGATTGACTGACGACAGATTGACTGACGACAGATTGACTGACTAACAGATTGACTGACGACAGATTGACTGACTAACAGATTGACTGACGACAGAATGACTGATGACACATTGACAGACTAACAGATTAACTGACGACCGATTGACTGACGACCTCTAGTCACTGGTCATATGAGAATCCCATCACTACCTCTAGTCACTGGTTATATGAGAACCCTATCACTACCTCTAGTCACTAGTCACATGAGAACCTCATCACCACCTCTAGTCACTGGTCATATGAGAACCCCATCACTACCTCTAGTCACTGGTCACACGAGAACCCAATCACTACCTCTAGTCACTGGTCACATGAGATCCTCATCACTACCTCTAGTCACTGGTCACACGAGAACCCCATCACTACCTCTAGTCACTGGTCATATGAGAACCTCGTTACTACCTCTAGTCACTGGTCAAGTTATAACCCATCACTTACCTCATGTCACTAGTCCCATTAGAACCCCTCCCCCTACCCTCTTATTCACTGGTCATAGAGACTCCCATCACTACCTCTAGTCACTGGTCACATGAGAACCTCGTTACTACCTCTAGTCACTGGTCACATGAGAACCTCATCACTACCTCTAGTCACTAGTCACATGAGAACCTCATCACTACCTCTAGTCACTGGTCATATGAGAAACCCATCACTACCTCTAGTCACTGGTCACACGAGAACCCCATCACTACCTCTAGTCACTGGTCATATGAGAACCTCATCACTACCTCTAGTCACTGATCACATGAGAACCTCATCACTACCTCTAGTCACTGATCACATGAGAACCTCATCACTACCTCTAGTCTGGTCACATGAGAACCTCATCACTACCTCTAGTCACTGATCATATGAGAACCCCATCACTACCTCTAGTCACTGGTCACACGAGAACCCCATCACTACCTCTAGTCACTGGTCACACGAGAACCCCATCACTACCTCTAGTCACTGGTCACATGAGAACCTCATCACTACCTCTAGTCACTGATCACATGAGAGCCTCATCACTACCTCTAGTCACTGATCACATGAGAACCTCATCACTACCTCTAGTCTGGTCACATGAGAACCCCATCACTACCTCTAGTCACTGGTCACACGAGAACCCCATCACTACCTCTAGTCACTGGTCACATGAGAACCTCATCACTACCTCTAGTCACTAGTCACACGAGAACCCCATCACTACCTCTAGTCACTGGTCATATGAGAACCTCGTTACTACCTCTAGTCACTGGTCACATGAGAACCTCATCACTACCTCTAGTCACTAGTCACATGAGAACCTCATCACTACCTCTAGCCACTGGT
>WLWD01002055.1_pt1 | contig 53085 bp, 46 predicted proteins | sample 6712731 | NCBI WGS metagenome assembly WLWD01 (sample SAMN12718690, study PRJNA576275) | sponge metagenome | isolation source: marine sponge | host: Mycale hentscheli | place: New Zealand: South Island, Marlborough, Capsize Point | collected 2014-11-01
TGTGTGGAGTGGGTGCAAGGTCCAGAGCTGTGTGGAGTGGGTGCAAGGTCCAGAGGTGTGTGGAGTGGGTGCAAGGTCCAGAGCTGTGTGGAGTGGGTGTAAGGTCCAGAGGTGTGTGGAGTGGGTGCAAGGTCCAGAGCTGTGTGGAGTGGGTGCAAGGTCCAGAGCTGTGTGGAGTGGGTGCAAGGTCCAGAGCTGTGTGGAGTGGGTGCAAGGTCCATAGCTAGCAGAGCTGTGTGGAGTGGGTACAAGGTCCAGAGCCGTGTGAGTGGGTGCAAGGTCCATAGCTGTGTGGAGTGGGTGCAAGGTCCAGAGCCATGTGAGTGGGTGCAAGGTCCATAGCTGTGTGGAGTGGGTGCAAGGTCCAGAGCCGTGTGAGTGGGTGCAAGGTCCAGAGCTGTGTGGAGTGGGTGCAAGGTCCAGAGCTAGCAGAGCTGTGTGGTGCAAGGTCCATAGCTAGCAGAGCTGTGTGGAGTGGGTGCAAGGTCCATAGCTAACAGAGCTGTGTGGAGTGGGTGCAAGGTCCATAGCTAACAGAGCTGTGTGGAGTGGGTGCAAGGTCCATAGCTAACAGAGCTGTGTGGAGTGGGTGCAAGGTCCATAGCTAGCAGAGCTGTGTGGTGCAAGGTCCATCGCTGTGTGGAGTGGGTGCAAGGTCCATAGCTAACAGAGCTGTGTGGAGTGGGTGCAAGGTCCATCGCTAGCAGAGCTGTGTGGTGCAAGGTCCATAGCTAACAGAGCTGTGTGGAGTGGGTGCAAGGTCCATAGCTAACAGAGCTGTGTGGTGCAAGGTCCATAGCTAGCAGAGCTGTGTGGAGTGGGTGCAAGGTCTATAGCTAGCAGAGCTGTGTGGTGCAAGGTCCATAGCTAACAGAGCTGTGTGGAGTGGGTGCAAGGTCTATAGCTAGCAGAGCTGTGTGGAGTGGGTGCAAGGTCTATAGCTAGCAGAGCTGTGTGGAGTGGGTGCAAGGTCTATAGCTAGCAGAGCTGTGTGGTGCAAGGTCCATAGCTAGCAGAGCTGTGTGGAGTGGGTGCAAGGTCTGTAGCTAGCAGAGCTGTGTGGTGCAAGGTCCATAGCTAACAGAGCTGTGTGGAGTGGGTGCAAGGTCCATCGCTAGCAGAGCTGTGTGGTGCAAGGTCCATAGCTAACAGAGCTGTGTGGAGTGGGTGCAAGGTCCATAGCTAACAGAGCTGTGTGGAGTGGGTGCAAGGTCTATAGCTAACAGAGCTGTGTGGAGTGGGTGCAAGGTCTATAGCTAGCAGAGCTGTGTGGTGCAAGGTCCATAGCTTGTGAAAATAGAGTAAAGGATTATATTAACCCTTTGATCATAAAGTTTTATGGTGAGCAGTTGATAACATGAAAATTATGAATATTTTTAGACAAAGCTCTTTACTATGATGCAAAAAACCAATCGAGTATTAGTCCTCACAGAGAATAGCTACCAATAGAGTATTAGTCCTCACAGAGAATAACTACCAATAGAGTATTAGTCCTCACAGAGAATAGCTACCAATAGAGTATTAGTCCTCACAGAGAATAGCTACCAATAGAGTATTAGTCCTCACAGAGAATAACTACCAATAGAGTATTAGTCCTCACAGAGAATAGCTACCAATAGAGTATTAGTCCTCACAGAGAATAGCTACCAATAGAGTATTAGTCCTCACAGAGAATAACTACCAATAGAGTATTAGTCCTCACAGAGAATAGCTACCAATAGAGTATTAGTCCTCACAGAGAATAGCTACCAATAGAATATTAGTCCTCACAGAGAATAACTACCAATTCGGACATACAGTAACAGCAATACTAACTGAAGCTATTTCCGACAATCTTAGAGTTGCTATGGAGTTTAGACAGAGTACATGCGCGGCTTATTCATCTTCTACTCGGTGGATTCTGAGCTTCTGAACTTGTACTTTGAATAAAACTTTAAGCGAACAGATGCTCAACTGTTGTGTTCCAATAGCCATATTTAAAAAAAATTAAAAACAAAATACCGGCGCTCTCATTCCAATTAGTTTATTATAGGGAGTACTACATTAGTATCATATAAGCAAACCATTGGAGCAATATGTTCAGAGTTCCCATCTGAGCTGAGAGCACCATATAATGCTTACGACAGTCATAAGGTTAATGGGTTTTTTGCCATGCCACCTTAAAATAATGAATTTGCTTCCCCCAAAGATTTTTTTTAAGAAAAACAAAACTGTTTCTCCCCAAATTTCCCACCAGCTTTCATGTGTTGATTTCCCACCTGAAAAAGATGAGTAAAACAAACTTTATTATCAAGTGAACACAGATTGCAATGGGTTGTTTCACAGAATGTTTTTTTTTTTTTGTTTTTTTTTTGTAGCTCGTAATAAAGACAATACTTGGCCTGAAGAAATGATAGCACTGGTTCAGGAGGTGCAGGAGAGGGACAAAGACAAACTTAAGAAGAAAGTTCAGCAGAAAAGTGTGTATGTGGAACCAGGAGCTACTGGACTCAGTAACCTTGGCAACACCTGCTTCATGAACTCTGCACTCCAGTGTGTCAGCAATGCCAAGCCTCTAACACATTACTTCCAAAAGAAAGACCACTTGCTAGAGATAAACAAGTTAGTGTATTCGTCACTTATTATTGACTAATGAACATATTCTATTTAGGATAGTTAGTAATTGGAAGTTAAGTAGTTGAGACATGTAATTTGTATGTTTGGATGTCAGTATTGAAACTTTCTGTGTGTTCTCACGGAGGGCAGTACTGAGTCTGTGTGTTCTCACGTGAGGGCAGTGCTGAGTCTGTGTGTTCTCACGTGAGGGCAGTACTGAGTCTGTGTTCTCACGTGAGGGCAGTGCTGAGTCTGTGTGTTCTCACGTGAGGGCAGTGCTGAGTCTGTGTGTTCTCACGTGAGGGCAGTACTGAGTCTGTGTGTTCTCACGTGAGGGCAGTGCTGAGTCTGTGTGTTCTCACGTGAGGGCAGTGCTGAGTCTGTGTGTTCTCACGTGAGGGCAGTACTGAGTCTGTGTGTTCTCACGTGAGGGCAGTGCTGAGTCTGTGTGTTCTCACGTGAGGGCAGTACTGAGTCTGTGTTCTCACGTGAGGGCAGTACTGAGTCTGTGTTCTCACGTGAGGGCAGTGCTGAGTCTGTGTGTTCTCACGTGAGGGCAGTGCTGAGTCTGTGTGTTCTCACGTGAGGGCAGTACTGAGTCTGTGTGTTCTCACGTGAGGGCAGTACTGAGTCTGTGTGTTCTCACGTGAGGGCAGTGCTGAGTCTGTGTGTTCTCACGTGAGGGCAGTACTGAGTCTGTGTGTTCTCACGTGAGGGCAATACTGAGTCTGTGTTCTCACGTGAGGGCAGTACTGAGTCTGTGTGTTCTCACGTGAGGGCAGTGCTGAGTCTGTGTGTTCTCACGTGAGGGCAGTGCTGAGTCTGTGTGTTCTCACGTGAGGGCAGTGCTGAGTCTGTGTTCTCACGTGAGGGCAGTACTGAGTCTGTGTGTTCTCACGTGAGGGCAGTGCTGAGTCTGTGTGTTTTCACGTGAGGGCAGTACTGAGTCTGTGTTCTCACGTGGCAGTGCTGAGTCTGTGTGTTCTCACGTGAGGGCAGTGCTGAGTCTGTGTGTTCTCACGTGAGGGCAGTGCTGAGTCTGTGTGTTCTCACGTGAGGGCAGTGCTGAGTCTGTGTGTTCTCACGTGAGGTCAGTGCTGAGTCTGTGTGTTCTCACGTGAGGGCAGTGCTGAGTCTGTGTGTTCTCACGTGAGGGCAGTGCTGAGTCTGTGTGTTCTTACGTGAGGGCAGTGCTGAGTCTGTGTGTTCTCACATGAGGGCAGTACTGAGTCTGTGTGTTCTCACGTGAGGGCAGTGCTGAGTCTGTTTGTCAGTCTTTCTGTCAGTCAATACAAGATCTACAGTGTCATGGACCTCAGTAAGGGCAATGTTTAACTGGATATTTTGTTTTGATTATTTTCCGGAGGAGCAGCGAGACAAGTTTAGGATGTATAGAGTTTGTACTGAAGGTATTTGGTGATAAAAAAGTTTTCAATACACTCAATGCAATTATTCAAGAAGTGTATTCTTTTTACACTGATTACATAGTTGTTTCCTCTTTGATGATGTATATGTGTGTTCCCCACACATGTATATATGAGGGAGAGGATGAGTATGTCACTTATTTTATCTTGAGTTATGACCCTCTGACCTTTTATTCTGGTAAAGTATCAACAAATTAATGGGCCATTACCACTCTGTTTCTGATGACTGAGCTCATTGCAACGATGTTATAATTGGCTGTAAATAAAGTCGAAACTGGAACCTTGTAAAGGTTTTAATGAAACTATTAATGTGTAACTCTGTGTGTGTGTGTGTGTGTGTGTGTGTGTGAGTGTGTGAGTTTAAGTGCAAGTTGCAAGCACACACACACACACCATACTAGGTATTAATGTAACTAATACTGAAGTACTTTAAGAGATCATTTAAAGTTTAGTACTCAAATTTTGTACGGAGCAAGACTCTAATTTTAATATCTTGTGCACAAGTACATGTACTTGACTATTTTCTGTTGCTGTTGCCAGGGACAACCCTTTGGGCATGCAAGGTGTGATGGCCAAGAGATATGGTGAACTGATTAACGAGTTATGGAGTGGCAACACCAAGAGTATCACTCCGCTCAAGTTCCGAGTGAGTTGGTAAAGGGTCTACAAAGTTGAGGTTTAACGTTATAATTTAGTGGTGTTTAATAATTTGATAGTTTGCTTGAAGTATAGATTTTGCCACTAGGACATCGCTGGTTATGTGTTGCTATGTTTGCCTGTTCTCACTTCAGTGTTGATGCTTTCTCTCCTGTGTTTGTTCTCTGTTAGTTCACAGTAGGTCGGTGTGCTCCTCAGTTCAATGGCTTCCAGCAGCAAGATGCCCAGGAATTGCTGGCATTTGTCCTGGACGGACTGCATGAGGATCTGAACAGGTATTATTATAAGATGGAGGGACTGGGAATGGGAGGGTGGGGGTGTGGTTAGTATGCGTATTCCTTGTGGAACTATTTGAGAAATTACTCATTTATTCATTACTGCTTGAACACTCGTACATATGTGCTATTAATTTAATGTAGATATTTTGGGTTTTTTTTTGTTGTTGTTTTTGTTGTTGTTTTTGTTGTTGTTGTTTTAATATACCTTAGTGTGTTTTAACTGACAGAGAGGAATGTCTACCAGCTGTCATGCCTACCAGTGGTCATGCCATAGTGATGCACTTCAATGCCAATTACAGCACACACACATGACAGACAGTGTCTGCAAACTGTGCATATAGTTCCCTCAAAGTCAACATTAGTTATTCACATCTCTTGTGCTTGACTTTATTCCAAGTATTTAAAGAAAGAACTGTGTATTGCAGTCATTGGAAGTGTTGTTGTGTGCTGTTAGAGTCAAGGACAAGGCCTATAAGGAGTTGAGTGACAGTGATGGCCGCCCCGATGAGGAGGTGGCCAGGGAAGCTTGGGATTACCACTTGTCCAGGAACCAGAGCATCATTGTGGACCTCTTCCAGGGACAGGTAAGGGGTCACAGATAATACGGATCACTTTATATAGTCTTGAAACTTTTTTCCAGCTGAAATCTGAAGTCACTTGCAAAACATGCCAATACACAAGTGTTCGCTTTGACCCCTTCACCTTTCTCTCACTCCCCCTACCCATGGACAGCACAGTTAACCTGGAGGTCATAGGTAAGGTGTGAACGGAATTAGGAGGCTGAGGTCATAGGTAAGGTGTGGACAAAATTAGGAGGCTTGTGTCACAAGTCACTTGTACACTTGCTCACCAGCCTTTTCTGTCAACTACTCACACACACACACACACACGAGCACACTTAAGGCTTGTCTTGTTTTCCTTGCAGTGATGTATGTAGATGGCAGACAGCCAGTCAAGTATGGTTTGAAGATGGAGATAGATGATCGCTACTCTCAGCTGAAGGAGGAGTTGAGTAGTTTGTGTGGAATACCCACTAACAGGCTGCTCTTGGCTGAGGTGGCTAGCTCATTGATTCGGGTGAGGAGGAATTGGTTGGAATATCTGACCAACTTGGTCTCCTTGTAGTTTTAAGCTGCTGGAATGTGGTGTTTAGTGGTTACTAAAGAGATCAGGAATAAGCATTTATGGTGCAAGGCTAGCTGAAATGTTTAAGTGGTTGTCTATTTCATTAGTCTATTAATGTAGGTTATATATCCATTAACTAGTGGTGTGCTTGAGCACAAATGGCGGGCGAACCAAGTTATGTTGCATGAAACTACAATTTTGTTTATGATGAATTTTGCCTGAATACGCTTTTTTATAGCATGATAACAAAAATGGATTCTTAGCAGTTAAACATTAATTACAGCAAATATATACAGAACTACTTTCTTACCTTAGTGAGTAGTTGTGATAAGTCTGTAGTATCAAATTTAAGCCATTCTGACTAATTCTATTACCAGTAACTCTTGAACAAGCTCTCAGCTACAAAGAAAAAAAGGCCAGTTATTTTTGTAACTTTAGTTAACAATATAGAATTACTACGTATCTCAGCTTCGCCCAAGTAGTGGTAGCTTCCTTAGAAGCCATTCTGACTACCAGTGGCTCTTGACAACCTACAAGCGGCACTTAGAAGCTCAAAAAAAAAAACGGCGAGTTTTTTTATTACGAATGATCGGAAAAGGGATTCAATGCCATAGCAACCACTCCTGCAACTATTTGAAGTGAAAAAAAAAAAGTAAAACAAGTAACATTTTCTTTGTGGTATTCATAATAGTAGCTGTAACCCACAACACTTTCACACAACTGGACACACCTACACAAGACTTACCTTCATGGTTAGTCTAGTGGACAATGAATTGTCAAGTAAATACTGTTGCGCAGGGCTTATAACTATGACAAATAGTGCATTAACTTACCACCGCCACTAACTCAAATAGAAATGGTACTCTGGCAAGTTTTTGAGTTCAAACTGCAACCGCAAAAGAACTCAAAGTGGTAAATAATTCAATTTCTAGGATGATGCAGGTAATGATCGCTAAACAGGAGGATTCCATTTAGTGAAGTTTGGAACGGGGTCGAACACAGAGCTAACACAAAATACGTGAGGGTCAAAGTACAAATGACATGCGTATGTCCCCACATATATATAAACAAAAATCCCCGATTCTCAATTCAACACCACTGTATAGTGTCTCACTCGCTTGCCAATTAATGTCCCTCCTAGTCTCACTCACCAAATACTGATATCTTCATTAAGTCACAATTTGCAAACATCCTGTAATTTCAGATGAACCAGTCATAGATATTGTGTTGTCGCCTCCCTTTACCGGGTAAAGTGAGAAAATGATGTGATATAAATGATAATGACGTAATGATAAAGTTCAGTATCAACTATGACCATTACCAAGACCATTGCTCTTGGCCTAATATTTTTTAACATCCTTTACCAAGTTTCTGTCAAATGAATTTAATTTGCTCTCTTCCCTACGTGATGTTATAGAACTTGGTAGAAGACAAAGTCAAGATCCGCAATGCTCTAGGAGGATGGCTGTATGCTTACGAACTGCCCCAACCTCCTCCAGTGCCCACCACGCAGCGCTCTGAGAGCCCCGACGAAATGGATAGACAGAGACGACTTCAGAAAGTACGCAGGGAGAGAACTTTGTCCTTGAAGCAAGTGGAGAAGTCTAGGAAGACAGCTGCAACAGTGAGGGAGAGTCTGGCCAGGAGGGGCCTGCGATCAGAGAGCGGAGAGGCGGAGATGGGGAAAGAAGTGCTAACTGGCGATAATTTGGGAGAGGAATCCACAGATGTAGATGTGTCAAGTGGTGTGAAACATGAGTATGCTCATGCCACCAGCCATGGCACCACTGTGCAGATGGAAGAAGAGAAGTGTGAGAGACTTTCTCAAGACGTGGACGCCATGGAAGATGAGGCTGCTGATGGCGGAGAACATGAAGGAGAGGGTGCTAGGCAGAGAGACAGAGTCAACAATGAAGTAGACATGGGTGTGGCTTATGAAAGAAATGAAGAAGTGGCTGTGGAAGAGAGAGTGTCTGAGGTGGTGATTTCAGTTGGGAATGAGGACCTGCCCAGGGAGCATGCCACTAGTGGGGACCTGCCCAGGGAGCGTGCCACTAGTGGGGAGGCAACAGTCCCCATGGAAGTGGATGATGATGATGAGGCCACAGATGCAGTGGATGAGCACAGGCAGATTCCTCCGTTGGAGACCTATGTGTATGCAGTTCACAGGAGAGCTGTAAGTGAAATATGCATCCGTTGTCACAGTTGGTGGTCTGGAGCCATGAGATAGCTGAGTAAAGGTCGAGGGACAGAATTGAGGGACACCCTTGCACACACTGTCACACATGTAGACATCAAAGGAGCAATTTTGTTGCAATAAACACACGCACAAGTTTGTTCTGGTCTCATTGGACCAGCCAGTACTCTAAAGTAAGCTCCGTTTGTTATTCTGCTCAAATTGTATTTTGAGTAGTTGTGGATTTCTCATGTTTGAGCCAACCAGAATCCATTAGTTGCGTCTCTCCCACTATTTCTCCAGTATGTAAGGTGCGAAGGAGGAGGTCCTTGTGTCCACAATGTGTGATAGAAGTGTAGAACCAGTCCAACAGCTTGATCTACGTAGTCCAAATACAAGTATGGGCACAAACGAGGCTTGTGCTCCTGTTGAAACCTGTTGATAATCTTTATTTAATCCAACACAAGTAGATTCTATTTTGCATGGTAAAGGGTCAGTAAATGGCTGTCCACTTTAGCCGAATAAGGAGGAGTTTATTGGGCCCATCTATTGGACCGTAACAGGCAAGTGGTTATAGAATTGTTTGTATGCAGTGAATGGTGACAATGCTGGTGTCTAGCTGGTTTGTCCTCCACTGCCACATAGGCAGTGATGTCATGTGCTTCTCTGCTGGGCTGGCAGATCTAGGAGTATCACAGTAGCACATGCTTTCCTTTTGATTCTATTTTTGGGTTTCGTGTCAGTAAGATGCGAGTCATGAAGTGTTAGTCTGGCAGTATTGTGGTCTAGATGAACAGGATAAAGTAGGAGTAGTAAGTCCTTTTTTCCCTGGGAATTCCCCCTCTTTTGGAGGATTCTCCCTGTGGATGACCCTGTGGGTGACTATGTCATAGATAGGATGGCTTCGTGGCATCTAGTCCATCCTTTGTGCATGTGTATGTGTGTTTGTGTTACATAACTTTCATTTACCTAGTGTATATACTATGACTATGTCTGTATGTCTGCCTTTCTTATTTCCAGTTCACTATTGAGAATTACTTCCTATCCAGTCAGCAGACACGCCCCATTCTCTTCAGCCTCCCTCTCATCATCCCATGCATGTACTACTTACCCAGACGCCGGCTGTACGAAGGCGTGTGGATGCAGTTCAAACGTCTGGTCATCCCAGACCCTCCTTCAAGGCAAGTCTCATGGTTGTGTGTGTGTATGTGTGTGCGTGTGTATGTGTGTGTGTATGTGTGTGCGCGTGTATGTGTGTGCGTGGGCGTCATGATAATTTAATTTCAGTTGACGGTTGCCACTTTTTTTTTTCTTTTTTTTTTTTGAGGAAATAAAATAAAATTGCATTAACCTCGTTGCTCAACAGTATTTGAAGGAGGCGGTATGTAGAGTTGTAAGTGGCAGTCACTTGTCTGTCAACACAGCAGTCCAGATGTACAGTGTTCGTCATCCTCCAGATGGACTCTGCACTAGTCCAGCATGTGCTGTTGTGTTGTATTGTGTTGTAGTCCTATGATCATGTTACATTACATCATAGCACGTAATGGGAGTTCAGACTTTTATCAGTTTTGATATTCTTGGTGGATTTTTTAATTTCAAGGTGACAATAATGCAGGTGATTGTTGACAGTTATTGTATTCACACATTTTCTCCTTTTTTTAACTGTTCTGTAGTATATACTGAGGAAAAATAGATTCATCAGAGTGTGAGGGTTAGCTGCAGGTGGTACAGATTCTGGAGTGTTTTGTGTGTGCACTCAGTGTGTGCGCGTATGTACTCAGTGTGTGTGCGTATGCACTCAGTGTGTGTGCGTATGCACTCAGTGTGTGTGTGTGTGCGTGGGCTAAGGTCTTGTATAATTTAACTTGTATCTTATAATTGGAGAGTTGAGATCAAAGTTATTCCGTCAGATATGATTTAGCGCCGTCACTAATATTTTCCATTCCAGTAAGCATTTCTCCTAATTTAATAAAGACTTCAAGATATCCTTGAAGTTACAATTAGTGAGAATTAGATATTCTTGTTTCCCGTTGTAGTTCACTTAATTAGCTTTTAGAACTGAGTGGGAAGAAATGGTTTTAGTTGTTATTTTGTAGTTGCTAAGTGAGTAGGTGTGTCCAGTCGCTCTTTTACCTTCTGCCCAGTCAATAATTGGATAATTATATGTGTGTTTGTCTATTTAGTGGGAGTCGAGCAGCCCAGAGTGACGTGCAGTATCCATTTGTCCTCAAGCAAGTGACCAGAGATGGTCTGAACTGCAGTCGATGTTCGTGGCACAGGTCAGGACAGCTCTCTCTCTCTCTGATACTCGTACACACGACTATACACTAGCCGAGTAAAATTGAAACACTTATTTTACGTGGGTGTAGTAGTGGGTGTAGTAGTGGGTGTAGTAGTGGGTGTAGTAGTGCCCTTTTCCCTGATATCCTCCTATGTTTGATCATTAACTGTGTGTGTGTCTGTGTGTGCATGTTCATGTGTGTATGTGCGTGTGTGTGCGTGCGTGTTTGTGTGTATATGCGTGTTTGTGTGTGTGTCCAGGTTCTGTCGAGGATGCACCATACCATGTGACTATGGTCAGGTAGGGCACATCGGCAAGTTCATTGCTATAGACTGGAACGAAACAGCATTCCACCTCAAATACGTCATGGCACAGGAAAGGGTGAGGCTCCTGTTCGTTAGTGTTGCACTGATGGGGATAGGGGGGACCTCATGGGATGGGCTAATGTAATTACTGTCAATTCAATACTGATCCAATTCAATTACTATGAATCGGTGTTGGCTGGTATTAGATTTTGAATCAGGAACAATTAAACATTTAATTTTGTACTACTAATAAAAGCCCAGTATCAGATTTTATGAATATTAAATTTCTTAAAATTCAATATCTCAACACTCTCTTGAAGAGCCAAGTCTTGCCCTCCAAGTTAGCTCTGCTCTATAGAGAGGTCATGCTGGTTATAGTGCCAGGGTTATCAGGGGCAAGTGGGCAATTATGGTTACAATGAGGCTGACAGGAGATGAATGTTTGTGTTGGTCGCCCCAGGAAGCTCTCCATGTTCCATGCATTGTTCACTCCCTTATTCATCCACCCAGTGCCTCAGGCTACCTCAATAACCAATGGCTATAGATGGATCTAATGAATGAAAGAGTCTTTGGTGTGATGTGTTGTGGTGTTGTGGGTGTGAGGTGTTGTGGTGTTGTGGGCGTGCTTGGCTGAACTGTTGTTTTTTGTTTGTGGCAATAGCTATTGTTTTGTTTGTGGTGAGTGGGCGGGTGTCTGGAGGCAGTGTATTGCCACCACACGACTTTTGCCTCCTTCTACCTTACCTGCTACTGTGGCTTGTGCAAGTATTGTTGAGTCTGGCAGAAATGAAAGTGTCTGGCTGGCCGGCTTGTTGTGTGTGGGGAGAGGACATGTTCTTGCCTTATCTAGGGACCCTTGCTCCACTTCACACAGAATGGGAGGAGAGGACATGTTCTTGCCTTATCTAGGGACCCTTGCTCCACTTCACACAGAATGGGAGGAGGGGTGGGGACGTGTGGGTGTTGTTGCCTAGCTACTCTATTTAGTAGGCCACACAGACATGGCTGCACAAGAAAAGCCTATTGGATAAAAATAATAATAAAGTGTCTGCTAAGTTTAATTAATAATTATAATTATAATAACAGTAGTAGTAATAATAGTAACAATAATAGTAGCAGTAATAATAGTAACAATAATAGTAGTAGTAATAATAGTAGCAGTAATAATAGCAGTAATAATAGTAGTAGGAGGAGAAAGGTTTGAAAGACATTTGTGGATGTCCATGTCTTTAATCCTCTTGCACCTACCCATGCTAACCAGCCCATAACTGCTTGCTACCGAAGTCATGAAGAATGAAGATACAAGCCTACCAAGAGCGAGTCAAGGAAGTTGAACATGCATCATTCACACCTCCTCATCATTCACACCTCCTCATCATTCACACCTCCTCATCATTCACACCTCCTCATCAAATCAGCCACAGGAGGAATGGGAGCTCAAGCCAGTCATTTTTACAAGAGACTAGCCTCAAAACTTGCAGAGAAATGGGACCAACACTATAGCTTCACCGTGGCATGGTTACTATGTATCATAACACTATAGCTTCACCGTGGCATGGTTACTATGTATCATAACACTATAGCTTCACCATGGCATGGTTACTATGTATCATAACACTATAGCTTCACCATGGCATGGTTACTATGTATCATAACACTATAGCTTCACCACGGCATGGTTACTATGTATCATAACACTATAGCTTCACCGTGGCATGGTTACTATGTATCATAACACTATAGCTTCACCACGGCATGGTTACTATGTATCATAACACTATAGCTTCACCATGGCATGGTTACTATGTATCATAACACTATAGCTTTCACCATGGCATGGTACTATGTATCATAAAACACTATTGCTTTTCATCACCGTGGCATGGTTTCCTATGTATCATAACACTATAAGCTTCACACACACCGTGGCATGGTTACTATGTATCATAACACTATTCTTCACTTCACCGTGGCATGGTTACTATGTATCATAACACTAAGCTTTCAACCAGGGCATGTTACTATGTATCATAACCTATAGCTCACCGGCATGTTACTATGTATCATACACTATAGCTTTCATCACACCGTGGCATGGTTTTACTATGTAAATCCATAACACTATCGCTTCACCATGGCATGGTTACATGTATCATAAACTATACTTCACCTTGGCATGGTTACTAATGTTCATAACACTCGAGCTTCACTTTCAACTTCCACCGTGGCATGGTTACTATGATCATAAACTAATAAGCTTCATTCACCGTGGCATGGTTCCTATGTATCATAACACTAAAGCTCACCATGCATGGTTTACTATGTATCATAACTAATAGCTTCACCGTGGCATGGTTACTATGTATCATACACTATATCTTCATCACCAGGCCTGTTCTATGTATGCTCACACTATAGCGTTCACCATGGCATGGTTACTATGTATCATAACCCTATAGCTTCACCGTGGCATGGTTACTATGTATCATAACACTATAGCTTCACCGTGGCATGGTTACTATGTATCATAACACTATAGCTTCACCATGGCATGGTTACTATGTATCATAACACTATAGCTTCACCGTGGCATGGTTACTATGTATCATAACACTATAGCTTCACCGTGGCATGGTTACTATGTATCATAACACTATAGCTTCACCGTGGCATGGTTACTATGTATCATAACACTATAGCTTCACCGTGGCATGGTTACTATGTATCATAACACTATAGCTTCACCATGGCATGGTTACTATGTATCATCACACTATAGCTTCACCATGGCATGGTTACTATGTATCATAACACTATAGCTTCACCATGGCATGGTTACTATGTATCATAACACTATAGCTTCACCATGGCATGGTTACTATGTATCATAACACTATGCTTCAACCATGCAATGGTTACTAATTTATCAAATCACACTATAGCTTCACCATGGTCATGGTTACTATGTATCATAAAACACTAAGCTTCACTAAGCTTCACCATGGCATGGTTACGATGTATCATAACACGATAGCTTTAAGCTCTTCACCATGGCATTGTTACTATGTATCATAACCCTATAGCTTTACCGGCATGGTTAACTATGTATCATACCACTATAGCTCACCATGGCATGGTTACTATGTATCATAACACTATAAGCTTCAATCTTCACCGTGGCATGTTTTCTAGGTATCATAACACTAATAGACACTTCACCGGGGCAATGTTCTATGTAATCAGAACCTATACGTTCACACGGCATGGTTACTATGTAATCATAACACTAAGCTTTCACCACGTCATGGTTTACTATGTCATCATAACACTCTAGCTTCCCGTGCAATGGTTTTCCTATGTATCATAACACTATAGCTTCACCGTGGCATGGTTACTATGTATCATAACACTATAGCATCACCATGGCATGGTTACTATGTATCATAACACTATAGCTTCACCGTGGCATGGTTACTATGTATCATAACACTATAGCTTCACCGTGGCATGGTTACTATGTATCATAACACTATAGCTTCACCATGGCATGGTTACTATGTATCATAACACTATAGCTTCACCACGGCATGGTTACTATGTATCATAACACTATAGCTTCACCGTGGCATGGTTACTATGTATCATAACACTATAGCTTCACCATGGCATGGTTACTATGTATCATAACACTATAGCTTCACCATGGCATGGTTACTATGTATCATAACACTATAGCATCACCATGGCATGGTTACTATGTATCATAACACTATAGCTTCACCGTGGCATGGTTACTATGTATCATAACACTATAGCTTCACCGTGGCATGGTTACTATGTATCATAACACTATAGCTTCACCATGGCATGGTTACTATGTATCATAACACTATAGCTTCACCATGGCATGGTTACTATGTATCATAACACTATAGCTTCACCATGGCATGGTTACTATGTATCATAACACTATAGCTTCACCGTGGCATGGTTACTATGTATCATAACACTATAGCTTCACCATGGCATGGTTACTATGTATCATAACACTATAGCTTCACCGTGGCATGGTTACTATGTATCATAACACTATAGCTTCACCATGGCATGGTTACTATGTATCATAACACTATAGCTTCACCATGGCATGGTTACTATGTATCATAACACTATAGCTTCACCGTGGCATGGTTACTATGTATCATAACACTATAGCTTCACCATGGCATGGTTACTATGTATCATAACACTATAGCTTCACCACGGCATGGTTACTATGTATCATAACACTATAGCTTCACCGTGGCATGGTTACTATGTATCATAACACTATAGCTTCACCACGGCATGGTTACTATGTATCATAACACTATAGCTTCACCATGGCATGGTTACTATGTATCATAACACTATAGCTTCACCGCGGCATGGTTACTATGTATCATAACACTATAGCTTCACCACGGCATGGTTACTATGTATCATAACACTATAGCTTCACCGTGGCATGGTTACTATGTATCATAACACTATAGCTTCACCATGGCATGGTTACTATGTATCATAACACTATAGCTTCACCATGGCATGGTTACTATGTATCATAACACTATAGCTTCACCGTGGCATGGTTACTATGTATCATAACACTATAGCTTCACCATGGCATGGTTACTATGTATCATAACACTATAGCTTCACCACGGCATGGTTACTATGTATCATAACACTATAGCTTCACCGTGGCATGGTTACTATGTATCATAACACTATAGCTTCACCACGGCATGGTTACTATGTATCATAACACTATAGCTTCACCATGGCATGGTTACTATGTATCATAACACTATAGCTTCACCATGGCATGGTTACTATGTATCATAACACTATAGCTTCACCGTGGCATGGATACGATCTATCATTACTTTCCCTTTGCTAAGATCTGCAATCCAGTGCATTAGAGGATCATGCTCCAGTGTTGGCCATGCTTTTAAGTCAGCTTCACCACCATCCATGGAGCTAGTCTCATCGGAGTCCCAGCTAGAACAGCTCAGTTAGCTGTCATTTTTGTTCATCTTCTTTCCGACAACATATCTACAACTGTCACTTATTAATTTTTTTATTGCTTTTTTACCATTTTATATTTTGCTGCTGGTGCAGTGCTAGTAGAAAAAAGTAATAGTAGTAGTAATAATTGTACTAATACAGTGAACCCAGCACAGTATCTCTAGACCTATTCCCTTACAGTTGGTGAGAGAACCAATCAAGTGATATGGTCTATACAGTATGGTGCAGGGTCCATGTGCATGCATGTACATGTAATATGAGGTATAGTATGTATATACAGTATGGTGCAGGGTCCATGTGCATGCATGTACATGTAATATGAGGTATAGTATGTATGTACAGTATGGTGCAGGGTCCATGTGCTTGCATGTACATGTAATATGAGGTATAACATGTAGAGTTTCCTGAACACGAGCTGAGTGGAGTAACATGTGACCCATTTAGTGAAAACTTCATGAAAGAGTTATTTTCTAGCTTTTAAATTCTCCTAATGCATAAGACTCTGCTTGGCGGCTTATTTAATAGTATTAGTATACGTATACGTAGAGGATGTGTTTGTGTTGTATTGAATCAGTGATATACTTCACACGATAGCAGTCGTGTAAATATGGGGTGAGACAACAGTCTTACATTGCTCTGTTTATTTGTGGATCCTTTTCTCTATTCTTGCTGCCCTCCAAGTTCTACTATATATTGTATGTTCTCTGAGATTGTTATCATAAGGCTTCCTCCCTTAGGCTATAGAACATGAGAGTATGGAGAGTCTAAAGGTCATCGACACCAAGCCAATAGACTTGTACAGCTGCTTCAGAGCATTCGTCAGGAAGGACCAGTTGGGAGAAGACGAGTCTTGGTACGTTTGTTCAACAGTGGTACATGTCAGGGAGACAGTCCCTTTTGAATTGTATACAGACTGTAATGTAACTAGATGTTGCATGTCTAACATAATATGTGGCATGTGGTGCAGTCCCTCAGATAGTTATTTTACTAACTTTGAAGTGGCAGCTTTGTATTAATATTTCTATCATTGATATTTAGGAGTAGATGTAAAAAAAAAAATCAAATAAAGCTATGAGAATAGTTTCAACTGTTACATGAAATTCTCATTCCTTTTACTCTCGTCACACTGTGTGTGTGTGTGTGTGTGTGTGTGTGATCCTGCTACGCTCTTCTGCTTAGGTACTGTAAGAGATGCAAGACTCATCGAGAAGCAGTCAAGAGTTTGGAAATATGGCGTCTTCCCCCCATTTTGGTGAGTTTTGGCGAGATGATGTATTTGTTAGCACGATGTAACTACTATGAAAGTGGAGAAGAGTTCCATGTTGCAATATTGATGGGAATCATTGTTGAGGTTAAAACCATTTTCTATTTGGCTTGCATAATTTATACTCAGACAGTTTCATAGGAAGTTGAAGATTGCTCAATGTTGTTATTAGGACTTAGTGTTCTTTCATTATGATATTTTACACATCATTCCTCACTAGATTATCCACTTGAAAAGGTTCCAGTTTGTGAATGGCCACTGGATCAAGTCTCAAAGAGCAGTTTCCTTCCCTCTGGAGGGGCTGGACCCTCTGCGCTACACAGTCTTGAACGGCAATGGGAGAGGAAGCTCTCCTACGCCACCAGACCTTGTGGCGACCTCTGGTAGCTGCTCTACCTCGGCTGAACCCATGGAGGTGGGGCCAGCCTCCAGAGGTGGGTCTCCGGGGGACTCTAATCAAGACGATTCCAGCGGTCGAAAAAGTGCTCACAGATTGGAGGAGGATGTAGGCAGTCAGGCTAGTGGCACGGGTGACACAGTGGATGGAGAAGTAGTAACAAATGAAGGTATGGATGATGCTCGTGAAGAAGGAAAGAAACTAAAGAGGAAGAGGTCTAACCACATCATGGAAGTGGAGGAGGAGGAAGATCTCAGCGCAGGAACAGCTGGCTCTGATACCGCTGAGGCAACTCTGGCTCCTACTCAACAAGAAGACAAAGAAGCCAAACTCTACAATCTGTGTGCTATATCTGTGAGTGTATGATAAGAAGGAATAGTATGTTGCTACAGTAAGAGTCCAAGCTATTGAAGTGCCAGTGATTGTCTATTCACTTGCACTGGTTTAAACCACACAGAGTGCCATCAGTTACAAATGAGTCAGGCGTGTGTGAGCATGTCTCTGGTGTATTGTGTTTCATTGTTGTGTGATTATCTTACAGTGTCACTGCGGTATGCTGGGTGGGGGCCACTACACATCCTTCGCCAAGAACGTTAATAAGAACTGGTACTACTTCAACGATAGCTCCTGCAAGGTAAGTTGGTGCAGCTGCTCACTAATAGGATTGGTCCAAGGATGGGCTCTTAAACTTAGTTATGCTGGCGGTCATTTAAAAATGCATTCTTAAAAAAGGGAATATTTTATCCATGTTACAATCAGTGTATAATTCAATTGAGGATTTTTATCTTGTTAAGAAGACCGGGGCAAGTGAGGTGGCAGGATGCAAGTCTTGACCTCGTCATTTGCCACTGTGTATAACTTCCATAGATAGCTCCTCATTGCAACATGCACACATGTGACAACTCACCGTATTGCGGCAAACACACAAGTGCATGCATGCACACATTTCCTCCAACTCCTGTCACTGCTGCTGTATATGTCTTAGGAAACAACACCAGACAGAGTGGAGCAAGAGTCTCCATACATCCTATTCTATGAACTTCAGAATATTGAGAGTTTGTCTGGACAGTTTCGAGCCCCAAACCGACAGGGAAAGTCCCATCAAGAAATAGGCACAACAGAGGATGACAGAGAATTTGAAGAAACTATAAAAACAATAAAAAGAAGTTGTACTGTCCAGTAACTTTTCTTCTGTGTGTGTGTGTGTGTGTGTGTGGTTTATGTGATTATTATTATTTATTATTATTATTTTTTTTTTACCAATGCACTTTGAAATAAAGTATAATTACTAACAATTGAAATTTGCAGCAGAAAGATTCCATATCGCTCGCGCGTTACGTGACCCCAAACACGTTTTTGGTTGGCGGTTAAAATGGCTGGTCGCCGCAATTGATGTTGATGTAAACAAAGAAAATAATTTCTCTGGGTTCCTTGGGTGTATGTTGGCGAATAGGTATGGAAGAAGAAGCTATGCAAGAAGAACATCCAGTGACTCCGACAAATAATGTCCCTCCACTAGTACTCGTGCAATATTTTGACAATGACCACGCCCAGTAAGAATTACGGTATTGAAGGTCTCTCTGTGTTAGGTACCAAATGGTGAAGAAGGCAGTAGCTAGAAGGGTAGATTTTTTTGTGTGATGTTGTAGCCGGTTATTATACCCATCTATGAATATCATTAAAAGTAGCCGGGCCTAAATATCGAAGCTGGATGATACATGTATCTGGAAACGCTAGACTACAGTTAACTTTGCATTGCTGTGGTTGAGGTTGCCATAGGCAAAGTGATTAGAATATAAAGTAGAGTAAGGCTTGAAACTTCAGCCAAGATACAATAGCTTTTATCAGCAACTAGGTTAGCAGCATCATAAGGTCTGTTGGAAAACAAATGAAATGTCAAAACATTTTCAGCAACCAAAGGTTATCTATGCACTCTGTTGGCCTAAACATTTTTGCTTTTACCTTCCATTGTTCCATTTTCAGCTCAGCACAAAGCATTAAATGTCAAAGTGCATAGCAGATATATGCTGGTAGGTAATTGATAACTTTCTTCCACTCATAGTTAATGCAGCATAATGTATCGACAAGTCTTAACCACACGCCCTCTATGTACCTGACGCATCTAGTCCTCTAGCCTGGTGCCATGTCTGCTACTGAGCATTGATTTTTGTCACATGTGCACATGTGTGTGACATGTAGAGGCATTTACCAACTGATAGAGGCCTACATGTTGAGTCTTCAGTCCGGACCCAGTGGGAGAGGCCTCAAGCAGCAAGTGGACGCCACTATTGGGAAAGCCAGTGATGAGGGAGACGTGGCTGACACTTCAGAGGAAGATATGGCTAATCCTGCTGCCCAGGAAGGTCATGTGACTGACACTTCAGGGATGAATGGAGAGGAGAAGGAAGAAGATAGTGTCGCTGGTCATGTGCAATACTTTGAACTGTACTGCATCGATCAATTTCCTATGACGTACAAACCAGAGGAAATCCTGTATCCTAACAATGTGTGTGTGTGTGTGTGTGTGTGTTTGCGTATTTCTTAATGAAATATCCAATCGTATGGGATTGTTATAAAGTGTTTACCTTACTGAGGTGTGAAATAGTGGAGTGGCTGCAGCTATTATCAACCCTTCCTCCCTCCAGATGAAATCCTAGATTACACTTTACCCTCACATAAGAGATGATGGTGGGTGAGATTGTTAGAGATGATGGTGGGTGAGATTGTTAGGATGAGATCTGCAGGTTGAGTTGATCTTTCTATTGCCCGTCATTTCCATTCACTGTGACCCAGTGATGTCCATATGTTACTAGTGAACTGTGTACCTGAAGAACAAAAAAGTGGTTGAGTTTCCATGACAATCACATATAAAGAGCACTGACTATTTGTGTGTGTGTGTTGTTGTTGTTGTTGTTTGTTGTTGTTTTGTTTGTTTTTTCTTTTTTGTGAATAATTGTCAATAACTTACTGTGTTGCTAAAAAGACGTGTCTATTGTAGGTGTAAATCTTTTATACAGTGGTGTGTGTGTGTGTGTGTGTGTGTGTGTTGGGTTTTCACCAGTTTGGATCAAGACTCGAGTAATCCTTACACTCACTTGTTTCTATCATCTGCACAGGTGTTACACCTGCACAGGTATTACACCTGCACAGTATTACACCTGCACAGGTATTACACCTGCACAGGTATTACACCTGCACAGGTATTACACCTGCAGTATTACACCTGCACAGTATTACACCTGCACAGGTATTACACCTGCACAGGTATTACACCTGCACAGGTATTACACCTGCACAGGTATTACTCACAGGTATTACTCAGATGAGTTCATTCAAAGTGAACGTGCACTAGTTCTGCTACTCAGCACATGACTGGGATGAGGTAGCATGAGGAGAGAGAGAGAGCTAATGTGATGGGAAGAGACACTGTTGAGGTAAGAGTTGAGAAGAATGGATGTAGATATTTGGAAGAAAAGTCAGAACTTCAAACAGATTTTCTCTGTGGAATGTTGCGGCTTAATTGTTGAGAAGAATGCTCGGTTTGATTGACCCGGCAGAATTATGGCTGGTAAATGGCTCAGTAATTAACTTAAGATTCTTTAATAACAATCATTAGCTGAAACCACTTACTTATACAACTCTAGAGAAGTCCTCTTCAAGATTTTTTGTGAATGTTTCTTACAAAGCTTCTCTGGTAAAGGATTGACTGGCCACTAATGAGTTCCATTGTCGTGATGTTGTACCATTAGGAGGCCATTTTGGTTTCCTAATGCCATCCTAAGTAATTCCCTGTGTCTTTGTTGTGGGGCTGGAGCTGCTCCTTAATTGAAGTTCTACAACTATCTTTGAAGTGCTTGATATTCCATTGGATTTCGAGTATTGTTGTGGCCAGAGGTGCTTCAATTAGGAGTCCTGCAAAGGAGTGTTATGGCCGCTGTAAGTTGAGCAGTCAGGTCACCTAGTTGTGAGGATGGAGAGTTGGGTAGATACAGTGATCACAGGTCACCAGGTCGGTCATGATCAGCTGAAGGATTGTTTTGTAAGTACAATAATCTACACTGGAGTTGACCAGTTGAAGAATATTCAAGAGAGTCATTATTATTACTTATTATTATTATTATTATTATTGGGTGGTCTCTTTTTTTTCATTGGGTGGTCGTCAGGCACATACCAACATTACATTGCATTGCTGGCCGTGCGGCTTATAATAATTCATTTATTAAATTGCCCACCCACCCAGTTGGTCCGCACAAGGGAGAGAGAGTGAGTCCAATGGTGGTAGGTGATCTTATGGGAATACAGCATGCCACAATTAGAGTAGAGATACAGGACCTCTGGTGGTACGGTAACTACATTTGGGCCTGCCTAGTGATAGGAACATAAGTATAGTGAAATATGGGTGTGGTTCATTCTGTCATGGTAATCAATCAGGTGTGTAGTTAGGGTGGGATCACCACGCCTCTTCTTCACTTACCACACTCTCCTCCTGGCGAAAAGCCTGTCACTAGTTAAGTTAAAATATAAAGTGAGAGAATAGCATTTAACGTTATTACTTGTTGACCTCACATGCTTACAACTCCTCCTCCTGCAACACGTACACACACACACACACACACTGTTAGCTACTTTGATGGACTCCCTTCGTTTGAAGTTTGTGAATAAGTTCACACTGGGTGAGCACGATTAGCATCACAAAGGATAAAGATCAGCTCCTCTTACTGGCACTGGCTGAACTAGTGCAACATATCCAAGTCTTTGAGGAGGAGTTGGTGCATCACCAGCACTTCCATCCACTTCCATGGAGGGAGGTCCACAGACACAGACATGTACATACAAGACAGACATGACCCTCCCCCTTCTCTCTCAGTCTCCTCTTAAGCCTCTTGGTGTGTACTGCTCAATCTAACATGTTCCAGTGGGAGTGGTGTGGAGGGGGTAGCTGGATGAATGGCAACTGGCCTATTTGTTAGCTAGATCTGTTCCAATGAGGCCTCACATAAACTGGTTTGCAGTTTTTACTTTTGTGGCTTAATAAGTACTGCTATTCCAGACCTTAGACTAAATTAATTTAGCCACTCTAATAAAGAATTCACACTTCACATTACTCGAATATTTTATTATTTGCTGGTTCACTGGCTGGCTTTTCTGGCGGGTTATTTCCTTGACCTTTGCTGGCTTCGTGTTGTTTGTTTGTTTGTTTGTTTGTTTGTTTGTCTGTGACCAGGATTGATCGAGTTTACACGGAGCCTTTTTGGGTGGACACCTTCGTGGAGAGGAAGGAGCAGAGGCTGAGGAGGATAGCCATCAAGTGCTTCAACTGCGGAGGAGACCACCACATGAACCACTGCACTGAGGTGAGTGGGTGTGGCAGGTGGGCGGGTGGCATCGGTTGCTATGGTAGGTACTCATGCACTTCTGTATCTTGACAAATTGTTATTGTTGACATGTCTGCTGTCATATGGGCAGCTGGAAATGCATGCAGAGTGAGCTCATGGAGGTTCTCCCTAATCTGGTGATAGTGGGAGGCACACATTGGCATAGGAATTCCATGTACATTCAGTAGTCCAGACGTTTGTGTAGCCAGTGTGGCTGCCTCATCAGTGCGCGTGCGACTTGCTGCCTTCATTATGTGTTCATATCCCAGGAGTGAAATGGTGCACTCCATAAATGTGGCAGCCAAGCCCAAAATTACGCTCTTTCACTCACTCTCTCAATGCCGGCTGTTTACCTCCTTTTTTTAAAGTATTGCTGTCAGTTTAGTACAAAGGAGAGATTTGTTCTGTTGTTTGGTAGACAAGGCTGCATTGTACAGACATTCCTTCAGATCTCAAGTTATGGGTTATTTTCATGTTTCCAATTAGTTGCAAAAAATCTCTAGTTCTTTCAAGATGATGGCCTGATATGTTCGTATGAGTTCACCTAGAGGCAGTGAGTGAAGCAAGTATCGGGATATAGTCCAGCAGTCTGTCTCAAGGACCAGGTTCCAGGTCTAGTCCTGCAGTCTGTCTCAAGGACCAGGTTCCAGGTCTAGTCCTGCAGTCTGCCTCAAGGACCAGGTTCCAGGTCTAGTCCTGCAGTCTGCCTCAAGGACCAGGTTCCAGGTCTAGTCCAGCAGTCTGTCTCAAGGACCAGGTTCCAGGTCTAGCCCTGCAGTCTGCCTCAAGGACCAGGTTCCAGGTTTAGTCCAGCAGTCTGCCTCAAGGACCAGGTTCCAGGTCTAGTCCTGCAGTCTGCCTCAAGGACCAGGTTCCAGGTCTAGTCCTGCAGTCTGCCTCAAGGACCAGGTTCCAGGTCTAGTCCTGCAGTCTGCTTCAAGGAGGTTCATGATCTAGCTAGTTTGTGCATTCCTTTAAGGGCAGGAGTGATAACACTGACACCGCTGGCTATTTGAAGTCGACCTGTTTTGAAATTTCGCTTCTTTTAGATCTCTGCCATGACTAATATTCAGGGACTTCTGGAGGTGTCATTTATTTCTGAGAGTTGGTGGCCATTTATCTCCAGCCACTCAGCAGCTTTTGAAATTATGAATATTATTTACAAAAAAAACCCTTTAACCAAGTATTTTTACAGCAAAATTCAAACTGTTGCTGTAGCTTTACAATTCTAAAGAAACGACCAGCAATTCCAATAGAACAGTGTTGAAAAATTAAATAGAGTATTTTTGCTAGTGAATTATATCATAAATTTGAAATTAAATAATGAAGAAAATTTTAGAACATGCCTTGTGTGTGATCAGAAGATGAAAGATAACAAAGTCACGCACATTCATAAAAATATTCTTTTTTATTCAATATTTGTTAATTTTGTTTTCTCTACCTCCCAACTCTATAGTATGTAGTGGTAGGATATTCTCCTCGTGTGTGTGTGTGTGTGTGTGTGTGTGTGTGTGTGTGTGGGTGTGTAGCCGATGGACTTCCACAGAGTAAAGGAGGAGTCGCGAATCTATAAGGAGAGTCTAGGCCCGCCAGGTGCAGACAAGAGGTATGGACACTGTATGGTGGGCGGAGGATGCATCTGTGGAGGCAGAACTAATGGTTTCACAGACATGCAAACAATAGCCCAACCAGGAATGGATGGAATATTTTCACATTCCTTCCTCCCCGTGCTTGTGTCACTCCACTACAACTGAGCCGCTGTTGGGATTTATCACGGTTTAAAGCACGCTCATGACATGTGCAGAGACATGCTAAAAATTCTGTTTGCATAACATCCATCTAATTTAGTGTCTAGCGAGTGTTGGCATTCATGTCACTCTAAGTTGATTATGTCACAGAGCAAGCGTAAGTGACTTTACCTCAGAGCACGTGGCGGAGCCGATCTGTGAGGTTAGGTAGGTTCACTAACAACTTCGTCGTAGCTGTAAGAAAACAAAAAATAAAAATAATAATTAGGTGTTTTTTTTCTTTTTTTAGCAGCCACTCATGTTAGTCAGCACAGTCATGGGGAACTAATGTCTGGCCCCTCTAATGAAGGTCCAGTGATTACTAATGCCAGTGTGCATGCTAGTGAACACACATGTTGATCCATGTCATGGATACAACTCAGCATGTGAACCACATGTAACATGTTGGTGTGACTAAATATCCTGGGGGCATGGCAACAGGAACATGTTGCAATCTAACAATACAACTGCCTTCATATCTTGTGCTTTCTCCCTACTGCTATATATATAAGACAACATCTTATTATTTACTGTATTTCTTGAGTGATGGTGGGCGTGGCTCTGATGTTCCACATTTCTGTAGGTACCACATGCAGCCGGAAGACAGATTTGCCAAGTTCAAGCCTGGAGTTCTCAGGTAAGCATGTGGCAAATGATTGCAGTCTAATTCATATTGTCCAATGCTGGCCTGAGTGTGGAGGGGGAGGAGTCCCTTGTCTCGTAGTCCTTATCGGCAGAGTTGATGTCCTGGCTGTAGTGATGTGTGCTGTGAGGCATCTCCCTCACATGTGAGGCATCTCCCTCCCATGTGTCACACTTAATTAATCTAACCTTCTCAAGTTCGCACATCAAAAGTCACTGTGGTTGGACTCAGACTCGTGAATATTGTTATCAGATGTAAACTGGTTAGAATAAATGACATCATCGTGTTTGTTGATAGTTTTGTTCGGTGGGTCTCCTTATGGCTTCAAGGTTGTGATTAATTGAATTTCCTCCTTTGTAATTAATGCTGACCTTAAAAGATATTATCATCTGCTGTGAAATATTTTTGGGTGAGATTCTTTCCGTCTTTGGTGAGAAGCTGGGTGTAAGAAAACCACTGGCATTTGACTGGTGCTCTCTAGGTCGTCTCTCAATGTTTGGTGTCAGGAAACTACTGACCTACACAAGTTCACAGGTCAATAGGGTTGCTAGCTTAGGTCTGTCACAACAGAAGTGCAGGATAGTCAGTCAGTTATTCTCAAACATATGTACCCTTTCTTCATATCCGTTCAGTAGAATAACAATGTTCTGGCTGACACTTTAAACAAACCACACCCTCTTTCACATCACCTTGACAACGTCTGTTGCCTGTGGTCTTTCAAGTCTAGCAACTTCCTAATTAAGGTCATTTTTAGTGAGGCAAATTAGTTTATATAAACACATGTAGGGTAGCCTTTTTTGAAAAATAATGATCAAATATTTGCATGATTCTAAATCTATGTGAATGGAAGATAAGAAACAATAACAAGAATGGGCACATTGTCCCTAATCCACTAGCTATATAATAACTAGTTTATTTATCAAGGAAAAGTGATTTGTAAGTTGCTAGGTGCTCAGTGAGACATGTGTAGCATAAATGGCTGGACTTCATCAGTTTCCTTCTTATCGTATGGTTGCTATTATTTATGGTTGTTATTATTTATTATTTATGGTTGCTATTATTTATTATTTATGGTTGTTATTATTTATTATTTATGGTTGCTATTATTTATTATTTATGGTTGTTATTATTTATTGCTATTATTTATTATTTATGGTTGCTATTATTTATTATTTATGGTTGCTATTATTTATTATTTATGGTTGCTATTATTTATTATTTATGGTTGTTATTATTTATTATTTATGGTTGCTATTATTTATTATTTATGGTTGCTATTATTTATTATTTATGGTTGCTATTATTTATTATTTATGGTTGCTATTATTTATTATTTATGGTTGCTATTATTTATTATTTATGGTTGTTATTATTTATTATTTATGGTTGCTATTATTTATTATTTATGGTTGCTATTATTTATTATTTATGGTTGTTATTATTTATTATTTATGGTTGTTATTATTTATTATTTATGGTTGTTATTATTTATTATTATTTTATGGTTGCTATTATTTATTATTTATGGTTGCTATTATTTATTATTTATGGTTGTTATTATTTATTATTTATGGTTGTTATTATTTATTATTTATGGTTGTTATTATTTATTATTTTATTATTTAAGGTTATTATAGTTTTAGTTTCTTTAGTTCAAGTCAATGATAGTGTGTGTGTGTATGTGTGTATGTGTGTGTGTGTGTGTATGTGTGTGTGTGTGTGTGTGTGTGTGTGTGTGTGTGTGTGTGTGATGGTAGGGAACTAGTGGGAGGGGTCAGAATTATATATTTCTTAACCTGAATCTCACCACAAGAGTTAGAAACAGCTGAAGAGATCAGTTGACATTAGTCCACCGTAGTTTAGTTGGAATGGGTGAGTGTAGTCTGCTGTGAAGAAGGAGGATGTGTTGGCTTCTGTCTGGAATGAATGTGATCTGGAATCAGCTAACATTAGAGGGCTCTTCCATGGTGCCTGGGGCTATGTTTGTTTGTTTTGAAGCTGTTAGAATTGCCTTGAAGGCACAGGAAGTAGTGCAAGTGGTCATAGCCATTGTGGATGGAATGAGGAAGCAGGAAGACTTGAAGGGAAGCCTGCTTCTTCAGAATCCTCCCCCTCAAGGTTAGGCAATACAAGTTGTCATTGTTTGCTTTAGCTGGTGGCGATTGCATCTTCCAATGAAAAGTGAACATTTGCTAACAATTAATTGTGCAACAAGCAATATGGCTGGAGGGTGGGCAGTATGCAATGGTCAAGGCAAGCTATATTATATAATATTTATATATGATAATGAACATACATCCATGCATGATATAATCTACACTTTCATCTGTACATCCTCAGCACACATGCCCTGGGGTTACAGCTGTCTGTCATTCATCTGTTCATCCTCAGCACACATGCCCTGGGGTTACAGCTGTCTGTCATTCATCTGTACATCCTCAGCACACATGCCCTGGGGTTACAGCTGTCTGTCATTCATCTGTACATCCTCAGCACACATGCCCTGGGGTTATAGCTGTCTGTCATCATTCGTTTAATTTATAATCTACTCAGATAGTCATGAGCACAGATTGATCAAACCAGGGAAGCAGGACAAGTGAATCCATTACAGTAGAAAGAGTAAGGCTAGCTACATGTAAGGTAGACATTATAGAGACACTGCTTTTATTTCATTTTGTCATGAATTTTCATAATGTCCATCAAGTCAGCTTCCTGGTAATGTTTACTGTAGGGTCACGATGAACATGAGAAAAGTCACGAAGGTTCATAGGTTACCCAGGGAATAGTTTTGTCTGCAACCAGTTCCCCCATCTTTATTAACATGTGATAAACTCCTAGACGACTCAGATATCCGCCATGTTTGAGGCCAATTCCAAGGCCAATGTAATTTGTGGCTCCGAATCCCAGCTGGCTTGTGGCCGGTAATGTTTTTATATTTTTGGTTAATTTAGCTGCCATTGCTTGCAGGTGCAAGCGGATCTCTCTCTCTCTCTCTCCTCTAGAAGTACTTCCCCTGCTCCAGAGGATGCTACAGTGCAGTTTAATACAGCAATTTGATGAGTTGTTTGATTTCGTGAGCGTGGCAGGTCTACCTGCATAGCTGCAATGGCTTCTGGGGATTTGTTGTGTGTGACGAGCGGGTGACATGGGAGGTCTTCTTGTGAATTCTTGTGAAGTGTGGAGTTGTTTCATGTTGGGAATATTTACATGTCATTGTATTGATTGATTGATTGTGTGTGTGTGTGCGTGTGTTTAGTCCTCAGCTTCGAGAAGCCCTGGGCATTGGACCTGACGATAACCCACCATTTGCTACTCGTTTGTGTATCCTTGGTTACCCGCCTGCCTGGAGACTGTGGGCCGAGGAGCAGGCATTGTCACTTTACCATGAACCTGACAAAGGTGGGCAGGGCAAACTATGACTGAGAGGCGTGGCTAAGAGGGTGCCATATTGTAACCACCAGTCAATTTATTTGATTATAATTATAATGCTATATATTTTAATTGGCAAGCGAGCGAAGAGAGCGAGACTTTTACAGAGTAACACAATTGAGATTCCGCAATGTATTATTTATTATTATTTTGTTATTTATTATTGTTTTTTTTTTTGTTTTTTTTGTTTTTTTCTTTTTTGTTGTTGTTTTTTTTTTGCTTTATGGTACATGTGGCCCCTTTTCCCCCTTGCTACTAATTATGTAAGGTAGTAATCATTCTGACCCAGGAAGATAAAACTATTGCTCTTTGTCGTTGTTGAATGGGTGAGTCAATTTGGAACATTCAATTTTAAATTGCGCTAAGCTATGGCTCATAGTTAGCTCTCACTTCTAATTTTAAAAATTTAAAGTTTTTTTTTTAATAAGAAATTGGTACATCCTGATTGTATAAAATATAGCTCGGTTAGTTTGCTCACCATTTGTGTTCAATCACACCACTAGTTACCATGACTACAATCTTGCACAGAGTTGTGTATTAGTCATCAAGGACTAGTGGTTAGGATGCAGTATTACACTAATACCGCCCCTATAATTAAACTACTTAATCATTAGAATAGTATAGTAATACTCTTAGTTAACTAAAGTGTCATTTCAAATGCAAGAATTTAGTGTGTGTGTGTGTGTGTGTGTGTGTGTGTGTGTGTGTGTGTGTGTGTGTGTGCACTGATGCTCTTGCTAGTTATCCCTCAGTGTGCATGCATGAGAGGGTTGTAGTAGTTTTCCTGTCTCTGTCTGTCTGTCACATTCTGGTTTTGGAGATACTGACTGACAATTAACGGTTGATTTAGGTATGAACTTACTCAGAATGAAGATTTAAGAATTTTTATTGTGCTATTTGAATTTTGGGGTGGATTTTGAGAAAACTTGAATCTATTAGCTCCCTGGGGGTACTAGCTTTTGTGGGTAACACCCTTATCGTCACGTTATAATCACGTGAGCTATTAATTTCTTGCAGTGGGTGCTAGCTTTGTTTTTGCTGAGAAGTTAATTGAGTGCTTGAATTGAAGTTTCATGTTGAAACTATTGGTGAGTGTCCCTCTCGTGTTTAGTTCTCTTATGAAGACAGCATTTACACCTGCTGTTCATTGCACAGCTTTATTGACACCTGATTGGTCATTTAGTAGCTAGCTAGTGTGTAGTAGTGCTGAATGCTCACACCTTTGGTGCTTCATTGATGAAGTTGTGCTCTGCTAAGCAACCACCAAGTCATACACTCAGCTAAGGCTAAAATCCATATCTTCTTGGAATGTTTTTTCGTGCAGATGTTGTTGTTGTTGTTGTTGTTGTTGTTGTTGTTGTTGAAATTACTCTCGATGCAAGAGAACAAATGAGAGAGTGGTGTTTGAGATGTGAGTGTGTTCTCGTGGTTTTAATATCTGTAATTAGTGCTTTATTCGCTGTCCTTAATTAGTAGAAATAAATAAATATTATAAATAAATGATAAATAAATGTATTAAGTAAAACTTATAAAATCTATGATTCTTAAGTAAGTGTGATTGTGGGGGGGAAGGGGGTTATGTTGAAAGAATATGAAGTCTTGTGACTTGATTAACTTCCATAAGTGTCACTGGTCAGCTGATCAGCCTCCCCACCCCCTATCCAGTGTAATGGTGTCTTGTGGTTGCACATGACCCAGCTCAGGTGTGCTGTAGGGAGAGGCTCTCTCTCTGCCCGCCATCAGTTGGGCTTCAGCTGTCCTTGCATGTGGATGTGGTGACTGGCCTACTACACTGTTGCTATGAGGACCCTTCACTTGGTGATGCCCCACTTGGAAGGTTCATGCCCATGAGAAGTCATGTGATTTACAGCTAACCCAATGCAGCCTTTTTGTGAGATTGGCAAACACTATAATGACTTAATGAAGCACCAGATGCACACCCTCAGCATTATTGGCGATTCTTAAGCAGAGCAATGAAAATGGTAGATGTAAAAAGAGAAGAAAAACAGGCCAGAGACATACTCTATACTGTGGGCAGCAAGAAATTATTTGCTCACGTGATTACACCGTGACAATAAGGGGTGTTATCCACAAAAGCTAGTACCTACCTACACGGGTGGGGCTGATAGTTTCGTTGGGTTGTTTTTTGTTGTTGTTGTTGTTTTTGTCCTCAACAATCAGCCCAAGATTCAAAGCAGTAACATGATGAGGTGAGGGGTCTTAAATCGTCATTCTGAGTAAGTTCATACCTAAATCAACAGTTAATTGTCAGTAATCTCTAAAATCAAAGTGTGATAACAGACGGACGGCTTATTACCTGTTGTGCATGCATGCTGTGCTGAGGGTTAATGACACTAAGAATATAAAGCACAGGTTTGATCTGTTGAAGTATTCATAAATAGAGTGTCACTTTCATGGAATATATCCCCATCCTCACTGACTAGTGTTCCATCTTGTGTCCACGACAGTGGTCCAGTGTGCCCACGACAGTGGTCCAAAGTTGATAATGTAATGATCTAACTCTTGTGTGAGTGTGGGCTATTTATTATTCTCAGTATTTCTCCAAGACAATAGTTTAACCAGGTAGACTAGTCAACCACTTATGAATAGTGCTGTAGCTTTTTTAGGAAGTGAGCTTTTCTTAGTTCTTCAGGAATGATTGGTATGTCAGGAATGTCTGTTAGTATGTCAGGAATGTCTGTTAGTATGTCAGGAATGTCTGTTAGTATGAACAATTGGTGTTCTCAAATTCAGGGAGAGCACTTTCTGTGGCATTCGACCTCAGCTCAGCTCATGTTTCAGGACATGCTATATCAGTTTTGGATTACTTTTGACCAATAAACTCATCAAACACATTATCACTCACTGATTAGTCGGTAGCTTGAAAAGGTTGTTGAGCCCAGACGCAAGACTTACACAGTTTCAACAAAGATAACCGCAAATAATATTGAAAGTTCAAATTTGCTGATTTTGTATCATTTTATGTTTTCTTGTGGGATGTTTGTGTGCATTGTACAGTTATTTGTGCCAGTTAGTGTGTGTTATCTGAAGGTAATTTCAGCTAATTGCCTAATGTTGTGTGATTCCTTTGAAGGACACTCCATAGCCCAGAGCCTAGCCACTTTCATGACAAGCAGCAGGAACACAGACAAAGTGGTCTGAAGTGAAGTCTTCTGGCCTACTCTGTGAAGTCTGGACACATTATTTGTAGTGTTTACTTCTGCCGCTGAAAATGAATTTTTTATCCTCCCCTCTCTTCCGGTGTGGTCAAATTAGACCAATTATGAGATAATTCATTGTCAAATAAAATTGTGAAAATGATTATTAAAGCTACCCGCAAGAAAATAAAATTATGGAAAATTTAAGAGTGTTCTATAATTGAGACCTTTATACTCGTTAGTAGAATGCTTTGATGTATGTGGACTGCCAATGACTGCAGTCCTAATGCCCTCTCTGTCAAGTCCCTTGCTGCATCCACAGGGATTCTGTCCCATTCAAATATTGGGCAACCATTGCTGAGTTCACATCTAAACAAGACCTCTTGGACACAAGCATCTACTCATGTGGTATCAGAGTTATGGGCGCTATCTACAACACATCCTTTTTCTGTGGTGATAATTCAAATATTCACATGGCCAGCTGCCTTTTTTTTTTGGCACCTAGTTTTGAAATATTGGCCCACATTGTGGGGTAGTGAGTTAGCTGTGATTAGGGAGTTTTTTGCCATGGAGGATTCAGTATAGGTATGCTAACTGCTTCTATTTGGAATCTTTTGGTCTATAATGGCCCCAGGAATTTGACATGCTGCTGGCTTGACACCACCAAAAGGCCATGTTGACTTGTTATTATTAAGATTTGCCATGGTTCCTTGGCCCACTTTAATTTAGTTGTTGAAGCCTTTTATAGCTTAACTAACATGTTAACTTGTTGGTACACTGGGATTGTTAATTAATGTATTGTGGTGAGAACAATAATGGCTTTAGTTGTTGAAGTATTTTTATGTATGAATTGTTGGCTTGCTTAAGATTGAGGGAGTTGTGGAGATGGGCTGGCAAGGGGGAAGTTATGGTGGTGTACTTTGTGTTAATACGCTGGCCCATAAGTTGATGTAGTGGTGATAAATTGATCTGTTGAGGTTATATATGTTTGTTCTTCTCTATTGCTGCCGGGCATGAATGGGAGGCGTGAATGGGGAAGGGACCGACCGGAGAAGAATATTCTTTTACTCCTTCCATAACTATCTAATGCCCATTTGTTGCTTTTTTGTTTGTTTGTTTTTGTATACTTTTTTTTCCTAAAGCAATTTTTACACCAACAGTGTCTGTTGTTGTTGTTTTTTTTTTGTTTTTTTTCTTTGTTTTTTTTTCATTTAGCCTCCTTAGACCCATAGCAACTGTAATGATACCATAGTTTTTTCTTCTACCACAATAGCATTATTCATGAACTTAATTTAATGTTGTCTAGGGTGTGGCTGAAATAGCTGACCTGCTCAATTTCTGGGGATACATAACCCTGTAATTATAATATAATTGGATGGTCCATTCTCAGCTACAACTTTAAGCACACTATCAATGTTTGATTCAATTATGGACTAGTTGGAAAGACCATAGACGCTCCAGGTTCTCCGTTATTGCCCCCAAATTCCAATTATTTTGGCTCCTGCACTTGCCCATATATAGCCAAGTGTTTCACAGGCATGCACATCAGCCTTGTACTTGTGTATGCATGCTTCCCTTCTGCTCCGAGCGGCACTCCCAACTACTTCCTCTCGTCTTTGGAGAATTCCTCTGCAAATATTCTGTCTGTTTTATGCAGATTGGATGCGTATCTTAGCAACAGTGGCACAGCCTCATGTCAAGGAAGGCTTATAAGGTCATTGATGCGTACTAACAGACATTTGCAATGAAGACAATTTTTTATTAACAAATAAATAAAGTGCCACTAGAAATGGGACTAGTTATGTGTACACATATTTTCATATTGTATTAATATTTGATCATTTTTATGGTGTATGTGAGTGTGCGCAAATATTATTAAAACTGTTTATTCTTGTTCTTAGTTCAATACCCGAGTGATTAGTTCTGATGTGCAAATGTTTGTACTCTTGACCTCTGGCCTGAATCTCAATTGTCTTGTCTGACACTGTTGCTGAGAATATATATATACATAGAGAGAGAGTTGTTCAAACTTTGGTTGATAGTATTGTGGAATAACAGAAAGTTTTAATTAGAGCAGTAATTAGAACAAGTATGCACTGACTGACTTCTGTTGTGTCAAATGAACTCATCTTTGTTGTCTATTGTAAATGTATTATTAATACTTTCTTTGTTGTGTTTGGTACAATGTTGCCATGGTGGACTCTGGGGGTTATTCAGCTCTAAAGCCCATCATAAAAGGTAAGTTAGTTAGTTCATGATATAAGGTAGTCAGTGAGTTACTTGCCATTGCTATGGCTCCATCCCATGTTGACCTCTAGCCGGTCTGGTGTGTGCTGGTATGCGAGGAGAAGCCAGTTAGTGTGAGAGAGGCGGCCGACACTCGCCTTACAGATGCACTCCATACCAGCAACATTGCTAGCTAGCTGACATCCTGTCCTGGCTTTCTTCTCCTTGTTAGGATGGAATCTAGTTATTTATATTAGCTTGTTGTATTTGCTAATAATAGACAGTTGAGTCCATTCTTTGCATCCTTATCGCAAGCTTAGGATAGCCACTCCCTTTCATAGTGTTCCACTGGTTCCCTTATTATTGGTTTTCTCCTTTTCCTCTTTTTTGAACCAAATACAACGGAAGTTGTTAATCTCTATTTATTATTGTTATTTATTTTTACTACAGAGATCATATATCCGGGATTCAATGACGTTATAAAAAGTCCTGATGAAATTTTTCTTCAGGTGAGCTCTCAAATGTGATATCATCTTTAGTAACACATGCACACACACCACTATGCACTCCCTTGTGTTTCGCTGCCCATTGTTTGGTTAGTGTTAGCATAGTGACGACTGAGTGTGAGAAAGGGCATTGCTCAGAGTGGCTTCAAAGAGAGTGAGTGTACCTGTCAAAGCATTGTTCTGTGAGTGGCAGTTGTCCTTGTACCTGATGCTGCATTATGTCCTGTGAGAAACTAGTCATTGGTCCGTTCCCCCACCCTTCTCACCTCCAGTGAGCAATCGAGTGCAAGTGAGATGCCAGAAATGTCCGAGTTGTTTGCTGGGATACAGACAAAGCAGTTGTGTTCCTGCACATGTTACTGACTCAGTATATTATGTAACCATTCTAGGCTGAAAAAGTAATGGCATTTACAACTCCAACATTTTACCTAACATGTCCACTTTGTGCATAAAGAATGGTTTAAGTTATTTATATTGAGCATAAATTTGAATCCAGAAATAAGCATTAATTAGTAGCTATTTTAGTACATGAGTCAGTGGATCACTGCATACACGTAACCAAACCACGCCCATGGATAGGATTGACTTTCATTGCCACAAGTTTCAAACGGCAGAAATATTTCACGCAGTCTGTCAAACATACAAATCACTTGCAAATATGAGCTAAGAATGTGTAGCGACAAAACGCTTTACGGCCACAAAGTCTCCTTTGACCTTGAAGTTTAACAAGCATTGGCAGCTGTGTGCTGTGGACATCAGTGGCACGGTCGTGTATCCAGAAGAAAGTGAGCTCATGTGTTAGCTAGAAAGGATGGAACAATTTTCCGGTGGATGAAGATCAAAGTGGCCCAGGGCTACGACGTTGGAGTGCTCCAAGAACTTCCACTTGCATAGTTGACTTCACTGGAATCTTGTGTTGTATTCTTCAGGAGGAGGAGGAGGAGGAGGAGATGGAGGATGCAGAACTGTTAGAGAAAGGGGTACAGCTATCTGATGAGCAGACCGGACTAGGGATCAATGGGAGGGTCAAAGAGAGCGGCAGTGTAGCAAGATCCAAGGAAGATGATTTGGGCACGCTCAGTGATTATGAATTAGGTAATTAGCTGAGGCAGGTGGTGGAGTGATTGTCAGCTGTGTGTGTTACGTGGGTGTATGATAGGGTCGGTGGTCATAGTAATAGTAATAGTAGTAATAGTACTAATAGTAGTAGTAATAGTAGTAGTAGTGTGTGTGTGTGTGCTTACTCTTAATTATTTATTTATTTCTGGTAAGAGCTGTATAGTTCCGTGTTCTCTTCACTTCTACTAAAATAAAACTCTATTAAGTATACTAAAAACCCTCTTCCAACTGTTCCTCTATGCACTTAAGAGATAAGAAGTTAATAAGGTAAACATTCAATTTAGACTAGTTGGAGTGTGTTTATGAGCTGCTGCTGCTACTACTACTACTACTACTACTACTACTGTCATTGTCTGTGAGTCTGATTGTATTGGCATTCTGTGTGCTCTCAAAGCTTTTGTTAATACTCCTCAGACAAGTTTTGTGACTCAATTTATTGCTGAAAATATCCCTTAATTTTAAATCTTGATGTTAGTAAATAATAATTTTAAAAAAAATATTATTATTATCATTATCATTACTTCTACTAACGATCAGTAGCACCAGCTGTCATACACCGACTGACCAAACCAAGCGACTAATCATTATTTGGATTTATATTATACCAAGTGTCTTTATTTGTCTTCTCCTAGTCACTCTGTTATAACCGTGTTTCCATGGTGATTGAACTTAGCGTGGAGCTTGTTTTCCTGACCTGGAAATGTAGGCTCATTAGCTCAGCCTAATTAACCAAATCATTGCCAAGGAGACAGGAAGAAGGAGGATCTGGTAGTCAGCCATATGAAAACTTCTTCTCATCTTTGAATTAGCTATTTGCTCCCTCGTGCTGCCTTGTGTTCTTCTTGTGAAGTTTCTAGCTGTGTTGTAGCTACTGTATCTTGTAGTGTTGTTGTTGTTGTTTTTTGTTTTTTTTTTGTCCCCCCCCCCCCATTATGAGCTTTTAGAACTAGACCAGATTAACTCTGTTTCACATAATAGTAGTTTATTTCCACAGGCACACTTTTCCACACAGTTTCCTAATGCCCTCGCTGGTTCCACTGTTTGAGCAGCCTCACTCTCACACAACTTCATGTGTCTATTTACATTAGCTTTTCAATGACGTACGTGTGTGCGTCACACATCAGCTGCCTGGGATTCATGTAGTTTAATTCCATGAATCTCAATTTTGTTGAGGAGAAGGAAAACAACTGGACACCTGGGTAAGGATCGGTACAAAAACATGTCCATTGTTTGAGATTCATGTGATGGGTCGTGGATTCTCTTACTGTACTCATGCTCTAATGTGATATGGCTGCCATCTTTATAGGCAACCAACTGACTTGTGCTGTTTATTTCATATACAGAGGAGATGGATGGAGACGATGGAGAAATGGTAGTGGGATTCTGCGTCAAAAAAGGCTCAGGTAGTCCTGAACGTAAGTTATTATTCCTTCTCACTTGAAAATTTCATCACCTTCTGTTTATCCTTCTTTTTTTTTTCAGCACCTCCATTAGAACCCATTCCAGGTGCAAAAAAGCAGTTTTCCTTGGACTTCCCCCCAGGGCTAGTTGACCTTGAAAACCAGATGCATCTTACGGACCATTGGAAGTCAATCAAAAAGATTTTGAGTCATTGATCGACAGACTGACTTGACATTTGTGTCATGCCATGCTTCCTTCCAATCAGTTCATCTCATCACACATTCCACCATTGCTTTGATCAAGTACTCTAATTGCATTACAGCTCAAAGAGGTCCAAAGGACTATCCCATTTCATTGGGTCTCCCCGTATTGATTTGCATTTAGTAATGTATACTGTGGGCTTTGTTGTTGTGTGTTTAGTTCAAGTCCTGGCTCAGTGGTTGAATTTCACTAATATGCCATGGTTACTCCACATGAAGGAATCCATTTGTTTTTGCTGGGTTGTGGAGCCATATTGCTGTGGAGATGAAAAGACACTTCAATAGGAAAACGAGCAAAGAATTCCAGTTCATTTTGGTATCGTTTGGCTGCTAGCCTCAGTCATTAGACGTGTTTCAATCACCTTGACTTGTGCTACCAACAGGTCGACACTGTCTGTATTACACATGCCTGCCAAGATATCAGGATGTCGTCTCTCTGTCATAGGTTGATGTCTGTCATTGTTGGGATGGGATGACTAGATGTAAGTATGATCGGTTAGGTCTCTGTCATAGGTTGATGTCTGTCATTGTTGGAATGGGATGGCTAGATGTAAGTATGATCGGTTAGGTCTCTGCATATTCTGCTGTACATATTTAGTTTTACAGGAAAGATTAATTAGTACTCGATACAGTTTGCTCTTCAAGCACGTGCTATGTTTGACTTGTGTTGCTTTCCCCACTAATTTTGTGTTGCCTGAAGTTCCTTTGAGAGTGAATTGATCCTCAAAGCAGATTACTCCAGCTCCTCTTGGGCTTTGAAGTTGCATTCTTTTAGTGCTTGAAGTATGTGTGTGTAAGGAAAACCGCAGATGGCTGGCCTAGTGTTTGTCTGTGCTTGAATGAACTCAAGGTGACCTGAAGGACACTGCCTTCTCACTTAGTGATCTGATCTGACACTACCAGCATACAACAGAAGCTGAGGACATCGACTGCTAATTATTGTCCGTGTGAAAACTCTGGTTCAATGCATCAACACCAGTTATTGCGCTAGACATGTAAAAAATAGACAGGAGGTGAGAATTCACACACCCTGTGTTAATAATGGCCTCAATTTGCAAGAAAAATATAGCACTTCTTGTGAGTAACAATTTATAGAATCAATTTTAGGTGGAAAGAAATCAGTAACAGAACAAGAGATCGTGTGATCATGTAATACACAAATTCAGAATAAAGAATAGTTCACAAATGAATGAAGTGATATGGTATATGAAGAAATCAGTTCCATCGTGTGCTGAGGACAGTCAGAGGAAGCTACGCTGCATTCACACCACAGGAGGGACCACCAGTGCTACTGGCACAAAGCCACATTGCTCGGAGCGAGGGCAGTAGGCCCATATGCGCTCTGCACCAGCCTGCTTCAGGACATCGGCAAACACGGTCTCGGCGAACTGGATGCTGATCTCATCCTCCTGGGTGGCCGTGTAATCCATGAGGACAATGAGCTTGGAGCCAACCCTCTTTATCTCTTCCTTGTCCATGAGCACTGGGTTCTGCGAGTTGTTCCTCTGACGAGCTAGCTCGTGGAACCTCTGCTTGGCGTGAGTTCTTGCCTGGCGAGCAGCAGTCTGGGCTCGCGACCTCTGATAATAGTAGCGCCGGGCATTCCTGCTGGTGGTGGTTGCCTGCCCATTCCTGCTGAGCTGTTGTCTGGTAGAACTGCTTTGCAAAGCTGAATTGAGAAAATAAAACAAAACATGTCAATAACAACATTCATGACCACAAGATGATGATTATTAGTGAGATCAATGCAACTGGGAATTTACTCTATTGTGGCTAACACCTACTGTGGCTAGAGGTGGCTAACAACAAACAACAACCCTGGGGTTTCCTTCAAACCTTCAACTTGCCCTGTTGGTATGAGGCTGAGAGATAATAATTAATTCAATCATGCCAGGAGTAGAATACCAAATGATTTATAAGGCTTTGAAACCATTTTCATTATTTTCCCTTATATACACATAACTATCTAGGCATTACCAAACATATGCAAGAAAACACAAAACTGAACTTACAAGGATGATTTCCCAGAGAGCAACATGATCTGGGAACGAAGCCTTGCACGCCTGGTGTAGTCTCCACCCACAGCCAGAATGGGTCATCTGCATTCAGAACCCTCACTCTCTCCCCTTTACTCACAAACGCTTCGTCTTCCTCATTGGCTTCAAAATCGTGAATGACAACCAATTCCTCCAGGAGCTCGCGCTGGAAAGAATCCACTTCAGGTTTCTCTTCAGTAGGCCTTCTGAGCGGGTGATGTCTCCTGGTATCGTTGCAGACTGGATATTCCACAGCTGAAGTGTAACCACTAGTGAAGTGAGCTGGGGGATTTCTGGACACAGAACTGGCAGGTGGACTGTAGCCTCCTCCACTGCTACCCCCACTCCCTAAGCGGCTGTGGTGCCTCTGTTGTTGCTGGTTGTACTGGTGGGACGGGTAGCCCTGGTGGCGCTGTTGCTGATGATAGTTGCATTGCTGGCTTTCTGGACTACCTCTGAACCCAGTGCGAACATTGAAGGGAGGAGAAGAGGCATCAGCTATTTGGGTTCGTGTGCCCCCATAGCGCCGGCTGACGCTGGACACTGGCAAATCAGTCTCGTATCCTGACTGGTACACATCTGTATCAGCCATGTATTCAGGCTCAGATTGATACCCGGCATATTTCCGCGATGGGCGGACATAGCTGTAAGGAACATATCCAGTTTGCCCAGTCTTAGTCATGGCGTATACCCACTCGTTGTTCTTGTACAATACTTTCACCCTCTGGCCACGTCTCAAGACCAACTCTTCATCACAACACGGATTATAGTCCTTGATGGCCGTCATGCGAATATTGGCAGGTCGACTCTTGGTTGCAAGATGGAGCATCTTGCCTTCAAAGGTGCCATCATCAGTTTGGTACCCAGAAGTGTGGGTAGAATGGCTGTCCCCACTGTTGCAGCTTGTGGCACTCCTCTGGGAATCATTCTCACAATTAGGGTGGTGGTGGTGATGATGATGATTATGCACTGGAGGACTGTCCTGCTTCTCTCCCAGTTTAGTTTCTTTGTCCAACTGCTGCTGAGAAATATTTGTCGACACAAAATGGTCCAAAATTGGAGCTACTCCACCACCAGGTCCTCTTCTGTGGTGACTTCTCTTCTCTACAATGAAATTATCCACATTAACAGTACATTCATACTTAATTGTGATATATTTAACTAAAATATGAAGAATAAAATAATATTTTACAAACCTTTCTTGTGTTTCTGCGGCGTGGGAATGCACATAGACAGTAGCGAAGACATCTTCGACACTAATAGATTTCCGACAACTTGACGAATGCTGAATTGAACGAAATCACACTCCGGAGTGTTTGAGCGTGCGAGCCCTGCGGCGTTTTATAGTCCGCGCAGCACAAGCGCATCGACGGCACATTGCGTCATTGACCGCCAAACGCTTTGTGGTTGGATTATTTCCTTCCGCCGCCTTCGCCGTTTCTCGGCGCGGTCATCCTGTAACCAGGCACAACATGACAGCAAATTACATGACCGAATCCACTATCAAAATAATGTGCTCATTGTAGTTTTAGCTTCAGAAACTGGCACATACAAATGTTGAGGCCTTTGGAAGGGAATGACACACTGTTAAGAAGAGTGAGAAGGTGAAGAAGACTGTGGAGTGGGAGATTTTGATGTTATACGAGATATGGGTGTGACACATGACGCAGGTGTGGGTGTGGCATGCAAAGAAATGGGTGGTATTGAAAATACAGTGGGCATGGCATCCAAAGAAGTAGGAGAAACAAGAGTGTTGTGTGACTCAGTTAGTGTGGAAATGGCACTCGTGGGATTTCTACTTGTGATTGGTAGTGCCTGGATCAAGTGAAGATCACCACTTGAGTCTCGTGCAGAGTCCATGGATCTCTCTCTTTTCATCACTTGTAGATGCTGCAATCTTTTCCATATAGACTGACACATGGCTTCCAGCTACAAAACAACAACATGCAACATTTAATAACAATAAATAAGGATAATTGCAAACTATTAACAATAATGGCAGTTAAGTCACAGTGAAACCAATTTGCCTCAGTAAGTAAGTGACTCCAGTCTCACAGTTCCTAAATTCACTTATTACTAGTAGCACCTTAACCTCAAGAACCCATACTGTACTTATATCTACAATAAGGGAAGTCTGGCTATAAAAAATATAGTTATCCAAATATGAAGGGTTGGATGCCAAATAGGAGGGAAGGAACACCGGCGTAGGAATTTTAAGGGAAACTACAGATGCACTTCAGCTCCTAATTGCAAACAACAACCTGACAACACTGTTTGTTGTCACCACTTAAAAATATATATTTTAAAAGAATCCTTAATTGTATTTCTTAACTATTTTATTTTTAAAGGTGTATAATGTTTGAGGTAAACATTATAGCAAACTCTTCTGATGGTAGCATGAAATTTGTAGGAGTGAAAAAGAGAGAGAAGACAGTGCCCTTGCGATTGATTGTTGGCTAACTTCAAAGCCCTTGCTCACTCTGATTCACTTTTTGTGATTAGCTCAGAGGAAACTACAAATCAATGGGCATATAATTAATGCACTTTCAAATCCTCCAGTGACAGACATGGTTCAAAAGATTGGAGAATGAAATAAGGCTCCAGATTTCCTCAGCCAAAACTGAAAACCATTATAGTAAAATACAATTCTGCTGTAATTGCTATCATTTCAGCTGAGAATGATTGGCAATGCGCCTGTCACCTGCTGGTTGGGTCTCACCCTTACCTGTCTTTGCAGTATTATCATACACAATTTTCCTGTTTCGACTCACATAATTAGTTGTAATTAATCTACTTACACAAGTTTTGGCAAATTCATTTAGTCTCGCACAATCTGCCCACATTGGCTGTCTTAATCGTGTAAACGACCTGGCTTTTGCTGATCTGAATCATTTGTTAAAAAAGAAAAAAAAAAGACGTTCGTAGATTAAGTTACTATGGTGATGTATTGACCACTAACAGACAAATCTAGGGTCCAGCAATAAAAAATTCTTTCTTTCCAGACTTGTCATATTATTAAAACGACAAAAATGTGTCCCACTTAATTCTGGCTCCTCGAGCGGCAAACTGTGCAGTAGTGAATTAGGTAAAGGATGTTCAAAAGGAGTTTCACTAGTTTACTTGGAGTTACATTACCACCATTCTCTACTGACTGACCCAGCAATAGCTATTGCAATTCTTACCCTGTCACCCCCCCCCCCCCCCCCCCCCCCCCCTTCTTCCTCCTCAACCACTACCCCAATACAAACTCCCTCATTAGGTGACAATTCAGGCATGTACCTATGAACACATGCAGGGCTAATAGCAGCACTATGACTGCCGCAATTGGAGTGTCTGATAGCTTGACATCGGTAAGTTTGATCTTGTTCTGAAGCTTAGTAAGTGACTAATATTAGGTGAATACTGAAAACTGGTTATAGCTGGTGGTGTATTTTACAATACTGAAGACTTTTACACACACACACACACCACACACACACAAATGCAACACACACATATACACACAATGGTACACCACACACACAAATGCATCACACATTTTTGTGAGTGTGTGATGCAAATTGCTTGCAACCACCAACTGCTGAATAGAAATGCAATGGCACACAGCAAGCTATTTCCAGCAGTCCTACAAGGTGTGCAGATATAGGATAGATAACTGAGTGTGTGAGTGTGTGCTAGCTGACATCAAAGCTATACCTAAATGATAAGGGCCACTGTGACAAAGCAGCTGATAGCAAAGAAGTAATTTGAACCACCACAACCCAGATATGCCATCTACCCACTGCTACAAGTGCCTCCCCAGGCCTAGAGTCCAGCACCACCTGAACAACCTAGTTGCTATTTCTATTGAGTGTGTGCGCCTACCAGGTATTATTAAATAAATTATAAGAACAGCATTAAAGTACTTGCATGATAATTCTGTCTGACACCTTCTCCCCACCCCACCAGTGCATTAAGACAGCAACCTGTATAAGCTACAGCTTTGATCCCTAAACTTTTGCTGGATACAGTCTAAGAAAAAGTCAATCTGCCATATCTTCAAAGAGAATGTCAATCACCTCCCAACAAACACTGAGAAGCGACCCACCAGGCGGGCTTCTCTAGGATTTAAATAAGTGTTGAATTATTGTAGTTGCAACAGCAAAGAGTGTTAACATCAAACGATTTTTATTTCCATGAATGAAAGTTCCATGATGGCGGCCAAGTATCGCAACAGAGAGCTCATGAAGTCCAGTTTCTCTAAATATAGACTGAGTACGCACAGTTGGCTCTACTTCTATGTACTGTCACATGTGCTGTGGGTGATTGGCTTCCTTATTATCCCGCCACATACTTCACATGGAATGTGATAGTTATAATTCCTCCAGTGCACTTCAATGAAAACTGAGCAAAGACTTTAAAATTTTGAACATATTTTGATATGTGACTATAATATGAAGGTAAGTATTCAACCTTTTACATTCAAGACTTCAAACCTGAATATTATAGCAATGGAGCATATGAACTGGGCACTATCCACATCACTTGTGAATGACCACTGTATGCTAGTGGTGGTACTTTGGTCACTGAGACTGAGAAAAGGCTACAAACACTGAGTGTTCTGGAAAATTAACTGCAGCCTGGACCAGTTCCCTCTTGTGTCACTGGTAAATGTCTGATTACTAACAGCTCTTTCTCAGCTTGTTTTACCTTGTGTTATTTATATTATTTATTTACTTTTTCCTGGTGTATCTTGCTACTATACAATTCAATTTCATTGCTTGGCAAAGATGTCTAGTGCACCATACAAAGCTGTACAGTTATATATTTAAACCGTTGCTATGCTGAGGAAGTGGGCAGGCTCATCAAGCAGTAGTCAGCTAAGTTGTTATTTGGATAACAATTCCAATAAACAACCCATGACAACAGTAAAAAACAACAACACACACACACAAAAACAAAACAAAACAAAACAAAACAAAACAAAAAGACAGGTTAATAGAAAACAAGTGTATCGTGAACTCTGCAAGCAGTTGGTTATATGAACCTATCAGAGGAATTCTCAACATATCTTAGTCCTTGCCTACAGCGTGGTAGACAGGCATGTTCACCCTTGTCTAGCAGACCCTGACCATTAACCCTCCATTGCCCCCGAGAGTCTTACATACATACTTGACAAGATGAGAGCCAAGGTGTAAACTAGCTTGGTGAGCCATCGTGACACAACCTCAGCCCAACCACGCATACTCACCTTGTCCAACTCCTTCCATAGCAACACAAGCCTCTATCAGCCAAGTTAGGCTCACCAACCCAAGCCAGAGGTGGGCGATTAGGAGGCTGAGCCAGAGTGACCAACGCAGACAATATGTCTAGCCAAGTACCTAGACATCTAACACTGATGTCTTTTCATTCTTTTCTTCTATTTTTTTTTTCCTGAAGAAAGAAATAGTTGATTTGTCTTCGTTTGTTTGCTTGCTTTAGCTTCTTTTATTTTTTATTTTTACTACTATGATGAACCATTTCAACAGTTCCAGCCATGTGTTATTGACTTTGGACTAACTTTCCCCATTGACATCAGTACCTACCTACCTACCTACGGACAGAATGACTGACTGGACCACAGCAATCAAGACCACAGGTAAGTAAGTGGTTTCCCAGACATCCATTACGTTGAACTAAGACATAGATCACGTTAAGTGAATGAGGTCAATGAAAGAAAGTGAAACTCTACAGCAGGTGCAATATCCATCACTCTACACTGCTCCTCTACACTGCCCCTCCATTACCTCCACTCATTGCAACTCACAGACACACGACAGCATCCAACTCCTTCCTGCCTCCATATCTTTACTAGATATGCTCTCACACATGCAGTTAAAAGAAAGATAGGTTGGTCCCACAGATTGAACCCAGGACCAGGGACACCCATTCTCTCAATGCCCCAAAAACTTGTAAAAGAGGGGGGATGCATTTAAAGAAAGAAAGGAAAAACAACAACAAACACATTCACATGCACACACAAAAAAAACATGCACACAATGCGACACTATGTTATGAAATTAATTAATTAATTAAATATACAAAATATGAAATAGTTAATATTAAGTTCACATCATTCTGAACATACGTTTGAAAGAAATGAGAAAAAATTGTGACCTGCCAATCACTTCATCTCTCTCTCTCTCTGTCAACCTCCCAACACAGCGCACCTCCCAACATAGCGCACCGACAACAGCTCTAGTTACAAGTTGTGTGCAGTTACAAAAGTCAGGAGATAGCTTTGAAACAAGAGAAGTAGATAATATGTCTGATTTGCATTCTTGGCTGCACACTTAACTTTTTATTACAGTTGAAAATCAATGGTATGTCGGCTTAACGAGATGAAAGAAAGTCATACGCCCGATAGCACAACTAATTCAACCAAAGAAATTCAGTTCGCACATCAAAGGTACCGTGAAAGTCACAGCCTTTTTGCTCTATTAAAAGAAAAACCAATATCACCCCTTCTAGTGAGCCGGATTGCAATTGTGTGACCTCACAACTGCACACTGAAGTGAAGACATGTGAAACAAAAGACCAGTCTGTGTTTAGGGACACATCACTCTATGTGCCTTCAGAATCTTGCTCACTCCATTTCAACATCCCTGTCATTGGGAAATCGGAGCTTGCAGGAAAGAGACTTTCAACATTTCAGATAAGAAGGGAGGATAGAAGGAAGGATGACTGTCTAGACTGGAAAAGTGGTTAATGAAGTATGATACAGATAAAGAGGTAAAGGAGGATTTAAAAATAGGACACTTAGCAAAGGTGGTAATAACTACCAACATCAAGTTATTCCATGAATTCTAATGTTAAACACAAGACACACATGGGTATTCCTCTAGCATTAGTTAACTCTCTCCTTCATTATGCATGAATCAATAAACTTATTCTTCAAACACTGCAATGAAACAAGTTGGTCCGGGGATAAGGGATCCTTGCAAAATATTCACATGTACTCCATTTCAATATTAAAAAACAACAACAACTAACAAATAAACAAACAAACACTAACTGCTCTATTATTAAACAGTGTGGTATTATTGGGAGTGTTGATGATATTTCTACATCAATAAAACAGTGTGCAGTCATTACATTAAATGCAGTAGTTCCCAGCATGGCTGGTGGCTCACAGTTAGGGTATTTACAAGCAGGACTGGTAGGTAAGGAAGCACCTGCAATACATACTCAGATACAATGCCAGCCCACAAGATGTGCAAGTTTGTGGCCAGCAACAAGACCACAACCTGCCCAAGGACTCAAAAGTGAATTAATTCAAAACCTACCTAGTAAACAATGGCACTTGCCACAAGTCTCTAATTATAGCACCTGTTGTCTAATAATTACCAGAGACCATCGCTCACTTGGTGACACCTGGCCACACAACTTTTACCAACTCCCTGCTAGACAAGCCATAAATAACTGGAAAACTTCAACACAAGCCCACTAGAAATATGAGATATATGGTTTGTGTTGGCGGTACAAGTGCCACAAGGCTGGACTAGTAACAGAAGCTCCTACAATGCCAGTCTTGAGCTGACCCAGCAGGACACCTGGACCTGTAACCACCCATGAAAAGGTCCCATTGTCACTGGTTCCCACTATTTCTGGGAAATTTTGAGGGGAAAGAAAAGTCCACTTAAAACTGTACGAATTGTCTCTAGCAAAATTCCTATTTGCACGATCACTTTTAACAGCTGCCATTAAATTGTTTTGAATTATGAACCTCTTTATGTATCTGCTAAATTAAGAGCTGAATATGTACACTTTAATACCTAGTTATCTAACCTTCTAGAACCAATCGGATTGGTTTGACTTCCCTGTAATTGTAAGACGTGTTATTGCAATCCAATTACACGTGGCAAGGAAGTTACCTAGTCAACAATATACTTGGAGATGTGTCAGGACGTCAACAAGCTCACCTGATTCACAGCATTGTACTATTTCTGGGCATACGGTCTTTATAGTATTTGTAGTTTATATGCAGAGCAGTTCTAAGTAATGCTACAGTAATTATTCTGTATTCTTTCTGAACACAATCTTTGAGTGTTCACAGATTGAGCGGAACTATGGGGATGAAGGAGCAGCAACATTCTAATCAATAAAACCTTCGTAATGTTAGCAATTTAATATAACGCAACACAACATAGCAAACCAAGAAGAAAAGAAATCTCTAGCCTAAGACTTCACCTAAAAGTGCCTGTATTCTATAAGCATGTGATAATTTATGGTTGAAAAATGTACTCCATGAGCTGAATAAAATGTAACTTATAATACATTCTGATTTCTCCCTATCATGTACCTGCTGATGTGAAATACAACTTGAGATAATATGAAATATCTCAGGATAATGTGGAAGTATATCTTCACCACATAAAGCATGCAGAGTATTGTTTTTAAACAAGTCTTAGTTAGGTAAAGAGGGGAAAAGTAGAGGATTAAAATATTAGAATATAGAAAATACCACAGATAGGTGAGGGATTAGCATGAGTAATAGCATGGGTAACTATGCTATTTGGGATTAATAGTACGAGTAACACGATTGAAATAGCACAAGGCGAAGACAAGTGCTATTTCAATTGCTTTACGAGTGCTACTGATCCCTAATAGCACAAGTTACCTGTGCTATCACTCGCTAATAGTAGGCCAGCTTTTTTTAAATAATTAAACCCTTTGCACTGTAGCTACACTGTATCGTTCACTCACTATCTCTGTATTTCAGGATTAATTTCCTCTGGAACTTCATTTTCAACCTATGGCTCCTCTTAATCTGTTGAAAAAAATCCGTCTAATACGGGTAGAACTTCTGCACTAAAGAATGACATGGTCTCCAACTAGAAACTACTCGAACTATACCATTCTAAGGCTAACGCTGCACGCATGTGCACTTACCCGTACTATTTCACTTAGCTACCGTGGTATTTCACTTAGTTTCCATCCTATTTCACTTAGTTAAGTGATATTTCACTTCCCCATGACGTTTCAATTGAACAGCAATCCCATACATTTTTTAATGAGCAATTTACACGCCGTACTATTATTACACGCCGTACTATTATGGAATATATCAAGTTGACAATTTAACTACCATTGGATTTAGATAAGACCAGTATCATCAGAGGCACCAGATGCCGGACCAGTACCACCATCAGAGGCACCAGATGCTGGACCAGTACCATCAGAGGCACCAGATGCTGGACCAGTACCATCAGAGGCACCAGATGCTGGACCAGTACCATCAGAGGTACCAGATGCCGGACCAGTACCATCAGAGGCACCAGATGCTGGACCAGTACCACCAGATGCTGGACCAGTACCATCAGAGGCACCAGATGCTGGACCAGTATCATCAGAGGCACCAGATGCTGGACCATTACCAGAGGCATGAGACGCTGGACCAGTACCATCCACTGGGAGTGTGCCTTTAATGAATGAATTAGTGACAGATTCCACAGTAGAGCAATTACATAATTACTCTACAAAATTTCCAGTCAGGTAGCCAATAAACTAAGTTTAGAAGGCACCCTGTGCAATGCAGCTGAGAGCTGCAAGGCAGCAAGTAAACCTGCAGACTGGTACTCCTCCCAATAAAAGACTCGTAAAACTCTAATTTCTCACATCCTGGTAATGCCCACCAAATGCTAGTAAGATAGTGCCCAGGTGCAGGGTCTGCACACCGCCAGCAGCAACAAAAAATCCACTGGGATGGCTATTTACTACCACAAATAGCTGGACCAGAGTGCCAACCTCTCTTTACCCACATAATAAGTAGCTAATGTAGCAACTCAATGGAGAAGGAGGAAAGCCAACACAAGGACACATAACTGCAACCAACACCATCACCAAACAGACTGCCACAGCACCACAGCAACAAAACCTCCGACCCACACCTTACACACATGCACACACCCACACCGTATACACATGCACACACACACATACTGGTATTTTTCAGAATGAAGTTTCAGGTAGGTCAAAATCAACATTTTGGGGTTAGCCATTTTCATGAAATTCATGAAAAATTTCCATAAAAATTTCAGGGGGCAAAAATGAAAAGCCCTGAAAAGTTTATATATGACATTATTGTTGTTTGTTTGTACAGTATGTTGTTTATATATGGCATTATTGTTGTTTGTTTGTATGTTGTTTATATATGGCATTATTGTTGTTTGTTTGTACAGTATGTTGTTTATATATGGCATTATTGTTGTTTGTTTGTATGTTGTTTATATATGGCATTATTGTTGTTTGTTTGTATGTTGTTTATATATGGCATTATTGTTGTTTGTTTGTATGTTGTTTATATATGGCATTATTGTTGTTTGTTTGTATGTTGTTGCTTTTAGTGCTTATCTAACATATTTCAGAAAGAAAGAAACTATATAGAGATGTTCAAATACAGAGATAAATAAAAGAACAACAATAAATCAAAACAAAAACAGCATGACACTAGGAAAACCAAGAAAATAAACGAGAATATATGAAAGTTAACACGGCACACTAAAGTCTTCACTTCCTATTACGCATTCACCTCTTCCTCCTTACACACTCTAGTAACCTCTTCCTCACATTATCTCAACTTCCTATTCTTCCTAATGAAATCCACAATAAACTGCTAGGTTGGACAGTTGGCGCTAAACAAACAAACAAACAAACAAACAAACACACCTCCTCCAGTAGCTAGACAGTGCCCACTCCATTCGGGAGCAGACAAGAAGACCCAGTGTTCCTCTACATCTCCCACAACCTACTAAAATTCCATTTTTTTGTTACTCCCTCCTACCATTATAACACTTACGCTCCAGTGTCATAGCAATCAAGTAATGCTAGAAAAACTAAAGTCCAGGGCTTCACCTAAATGCACTCTGAAGCTATGAATGGCCAGTTGTGTTTGACAACAGCACTCTCCAATGAGAGCAAAATCTCCACTGTTGTATGCTTCCCTTGAGATTCCTCACTTGCCACCTGTCACAATCAGGTTTGCATTATACTGTCATAAATGAGCACCGGACAAGACAAGGAGACTGCAGACTAATTCACGAGTGCATGAAGCAAATGGAGGGATGTACTCAACCAATCAAAAGGGTCAGAGTACAAGCACATGAAGCTAGGGAACTAGTATTGTAAGAATCGCAACTAAATGGAAACAGCTCCTAGATACAATCATTAAAAATACAAGTAGGTATAAGGTATCAGTTTTAATTATCATAAAACTTTACAAGTAACAAAATACTATAGTGCTAAGCTTTGCATGATTTAGATCTGAGGGGATAATGGTGGTGAAGTAGTTGTTAATGGTGCACAGACATAAGATGCTGGGCTGAGTGGGGTACTTTGGCTGATTTAAGATGTCATTACTGGGCTATTGTTTAAGAAATTGACTCTCAATTATATCCAGGCCTTATCCAGTCTGGTTCTAGCTAACTTCAAACGAAATCACATACCTAAGGCAAAATGAACATAAATGGAGAGCCCATGGTTTCGGCTGTTAACTACGGTTGTTCAGGGAGAGAGTTTAACCATGATTCTTTCTATGTGTCCCGTCCAGTCTCCTTGGCCTGAATCCCAGCGCCACACGCCCACTCACTCATGGGTACTCACCTGCTTGTCTCGGACTCGGCTTTCCTCAGTCAGGTACTGATACTGATGCCTATAACACATAAAGGAAAATGGAAATAATGAGTTTACTAATTGAATATAAGATTCTGCATACTACAAAATTAGCACGAGCTCCTGGTATTCTAATCAAAATGGCTGAATTTAAAGATATTGTCCCATGATACGGATCGAAGGAGTGGAGAGGGCAGAGGGGAGAATATAAATATGTGGAGATGGAGGATGAAATAGACACCTGTCAGTTTATTTGGAATACACTCATGCTGACTACACAATCAGCAAAAAAAAACCCTCATAGCACCAATTTTCACTTTTGGTAGTCATCACAACCATCTCTGATGCAGAATTAACAGGAAACTGCAAGGTAAATTGCATTGTAGCACTTCCTACAAGATAATCCAACCCACTCTAAACAAAAGAAAAGCCTTTGCCAATTGATAGCAGATAAGAGTCACTAAAACTACAAAAGGTGCTAATAGAACACCAGTTCACACACACAAAAGTAACACCCACCACTTGGTATCTATTGATGGTAAATCTTCAAAGGTTGAAGAATAAAAGCTTGGCAAATGTTCACCTCAGATCCTCTCACAGCATAACCATTTTCTATTTCTGCAGCACATCTGCACCACCCAAGAGCATGCCCAGTTCAGCAAATTCTAAGAGCCTAATTCGTTTTATTAATTAATTAAATGGCCAGCAATCTTGTTAAGTGCAGCTGCTCCTACCCATCTGAGGAGCGGACAAGAGCTCAGGACCGGACAAGAGCTCAGGACCGGACAAGAGCTCAGGACCCTGTGATGGTCACAAGGGAGCCATCACATCATTCAGCACACATTGTGAGGGACCACACACCAGTCAGCCCATGTTCAGCTGACCACTCAGAGTGTTCATGACATCTGATTAGCAAAGGGAAATAAATTTGTGATTTCACCATAACACATGAGGAGAAGGTTTGTTCGAAGGAAAACTTGCAACTGCATTCATTTATAGTGGGGAAAGTTTCTTATGTTAAAAAACAACAACCAAATTCACATTTACTAACTGCAACAAGAAATATCACTATAAGGATACAACCTCTCTCCTCCCCAAATACAAACATACAAGTCAAAGCTATCAGCTGGGATACATCTCTTCCTTTCGAGTCGCATGTGATTGTATACATCCAGTTTGTTTGTTTCATTTCTAACCTTCTCTGGCATGCAATGGCTGATAAATCGTGGGACTGCAAAACCTGACACCTTCACACACACACAGATACCTGCACTACAATGGCTCTACGTTTATCAGCGAGTACTTGGGGCTTCTTCGCCATTTCCATAGCGATCAAGTAACCACACGCCATTAGCAGGTTGAGCCATGAAGATGAGCGAGTGAGTTCTTATCCACAACCAACAGAAGCCATAGTAGATGGGAAGTTTCAAAATAAGAGCTATTGCATCCACCAACAGAAATTATAACATGAGAGAGAGGGAGGAAACAGCAGCTTCATTTGTATGGGAATTATTAAGGAGATGAGACAAACTGGAACTAGCTAGGAAAAAGCCCGGAGTATTTGTCATAGGCAATGGCATAATACTTGTGTACTTAGTATATTTAATGGTTGTACTTTCAAAATGAACTTCAGAAGATGGAGAATTACTTATAAAAGCAATAATTCTCATGCTTCAAACATGAGGTGTTGTCATGCATCTAAAAATAGTTCAGTTTTTGTTATCTTACATATCAAGAAATGGAGAGTCTTTTTACTATGTCTTGCTACTCCAGCAGAAACTAAATGGACATAGACTACCATACAAGTCTCATCACATGCCCCAGGTCTTCTAACAGAATGGTTGAGATGACATTTTGTAGTAAACAATGACATACTACTAGTTTACTATAAACAATTTATCAGCCAGCAAAACTTACCAAATAGAGTATTCTATTTATAGAAGAA
>WLWD01003547.1_pt1 | contig 53079 bp, 43 predicted proteins | sample 6712731 | NCBI WGS metagenome assembly WLWD01 (sample SAMN12718690, study PRJNA576275) | sponge metagenome | isolation source: marine sponge | host: Mycale hentscheli | place: New Zealand: South Island, Marlborough, Capsize Point | collected 2014-11-01
AGCTGGAGTATTAGAGGTAAAAAGTCTGCAATTTTCTATAACCATCTAGGGAGGCTCGATCGCCAATTATGATCATGCACACCACTATTAGTGGCTTTAATTTGTATTAGGTTTACAGGTTTAACCAAACCATGTGATGACTAATTTTTTATTGACTTAGTGGTATTAAGATTAGCTTTAATTACAGAAAGTTGTTGTATCTGTATTCACACACAACAGCTACTCTTCTTCTCAAACGTTGGGATCGCTGTCAGAAGGTTCACCGTTTGGCTGAAGAAACTCTGCATGACCTCATGCCTGACTACTGTGCAGGTACTTGAAATCAGGTTTATTTGTGTTAGCCTAGCCATGGGACATGGCTGCCTTATAGTCATGTGTACACTAACTTATGATGTCACTATTTGTCTTCAGAGAAGGAAAGTAATATTTTGCAGTGGATAGAGGAAGAAGTGAAAGTAATTTCCGATCACAATGTCTCTTCAAGTAATCAATAAATTTGTTCACATGTTTATATTATATTATTAGGTTCATATTTATTTGTTAGCTCTGCCACAATGGAAGTTGCTCTATTTCCATAATTTACAGCATTTTTATTCTATAAGGTAAGAAATTATTTGTGCCAAGTAAAGATAAACGCATGGTTGGTACTATGCAATATAACAAACAAAAATCCATGCCAATCAACTTACTGTTCTATAGGGAAAAAACCATGATAATATATCTACGGTTAGTAAATAAGACAATGAGAATTTGTACTAGTTATGTAATTGAAGGGCATTAAATAGAAATGTATTAAGGAGATCTTCGTGAATATGAATAATATTTTTTACAGACTGCAAGCTTCATCTGAAGGATACCATCCGATAAATGTTGAAGATATTTCAAGGTTAGTGGAATATTTATATTGTATCATCACATTCTCACACAACACTTTTATCATTAACTAATTTAGTGTTGAAAAAAATTTGATGGAATTCGAGAGGAAACACAATATTTCCAGGTGGCATCCTTCAGATCAGGAATACTTGGCCTGTAAAAGAGCAGTGGCAGTTGATAAAAAGGAGCAGCTGTTACAACAAGTCTTCCATGCCAGCCAAAGAAGAGCTTTTCTTCTCCAAATGAAGGCTAAATATGCTGGTAATATTAATAGTTGATATCATTGATTTTGTGTCCCATATTATTGCTTTTACTTTACTCACAGATGGCCAGAAGATTGCGAAGAAATTGTGCTCACAGATTTCGAAAGAAACTCGTGGAATTCAAGCTTTGGTGAAAGCCATAAATGAAGTTTTGGAAGTCGATCCTTTGTGCTTGGCTGAAGCCTTAGACCCCTCAACCCTCAAGTTGCGACTACAGTTCCTGGGCATGCAGCCAACCTACCTGGTGGAAGAAAGACGTAAAATTGTTCAAGCGTACTTGACGTTGATGAGAAGTAAAGAAGAATTGGAACTTTTAATTAATGATGCTAAAAATGTAGACGCTCACTATTCTAATTTAAGGCAGCACATTATTCAAGAATTGGATCGGCTTGAATGTGGCAGTTCATTTAGTCAGGGGACAAAGGCACTACTTCACCGCCATTTGACTGTTGTGGATGAACTGTTACGGCAAAGCCACAAGACGGTTGAAGTGATGTTGAAATCGGAACCGTGCATGCCTGCTCTGTTAGATAGCGACAGCAGTGACAGTGACTGTTCAGATGATGACTATGATTAACTTTATTTTTTGTGCAAATCATTTTTCTTACAACATTATGATGAATCTGCATGGTAGTTGCTTTTAGTTGATGTTGCTTGCAGTAGCTGTGCATTGCATTGGGATGAGTTTGGGAATTAAAGCTCTACAGAGCATACTGTATTGTACCAGACATTCATTCTGGAAAGTCTTATTACCCAGCGTAACGGAGTTGGCCTCAGGAGGAGGAACCCAACAAATACTTTCTCATTCCAAGGCTTCATATCACTAATCCGAATGAAGAGCCCTGTTGTGGAAGAGCACAAAATGGACAACGTTGCTATAGTCCTGTTAGTGGAACTAAAAGAAAAATTTGTTAACTGGCAGATAGAGGGACACAAGTCATCAGTTCTCCATAGTTGGCTTCCATTAGGGTTTGAGAATTGTTGTACACTGCTTGCAGTACCCACCATCTCAACTACAGTACTGTGTGAAGGTTGTCAAATTAAGATACATAATTATACTCCTTACTCTAGGCTGTGTGCGTTTGAGCAACCTGGAGTCATATAGTATAGACCAGAAGTCTACTTGTACATACAGTTGCCTCTGCTCAATCTAACCTACTACTAGATTATGCAACTTCAAATGGTTGCACCTGTGAAGGAGCACATTAAAAATGTGTCTACGTAACTTTCCTGCACACTCAAGAGTCGCTCGACTCTAATGCAAACTCCACCATCACCTTCTCTTTATGCTGTCAGTAGCTCAGTAATATATAATTTAACAAAACTGGAGGAAAATGTATTTTTGTACCAGTACATAATTACAAAAGAATGATAAACAATAGAAGAATAAATATGATATATAACAATATTATTTTAATGACTCCAATAGGTTAGAACATTCTCCACATTTCCATTTTCGTCGTGAATTCCATCCTTCATCTTTTATGCAGCAGCTGATATGGAACCACTTTAAACAAGAGAAGCACTCCACCATTCCTTTTTGGGGGTCGTTGGGCATGCGACAAACACAGTGAATGGGAACTGGATGGCTTTTATAAATTCTTCTACCAAGGCGAAGAGAACGCTGACCATTCTTTGGAAATGGCTCAACAAATTTTTGTTCCAAAGCATGCAGAAGATGACATCTCATGGTGGCAGTGTTCCACGTGCTACTGGCCGGATCTCTGCCAAATGCAAGTTCAGCTGCAAAAGCAATTGCAAACACCCCACAGTCATAGTCATTACTTTGTCTCTGAACATTAACGACATCAAAATGGAGCCGATCTGTAGAGTGACACTTAAAAAAACTACAGACTGTAGTTACTAAGGAATCACTAATCTTTGTCATCAGAAGACTGTCGTAGATATAAACACAATCGTTATTTTTTTTGAATGGCATATTAGAAACTACGATCCAATGGCATTGAGACACATTTAATATTTGAATGAACGGCATGCTGTCTAGTACGACCTTATAAAGCGAGACTTTCTTGCTGCATTGTGGTGACTGCCACCCAGCTATATCTGAACCAAATTGCTTTTTTAAAATCATCTGTGCTGCATTAATGATGCCATCATTGATCCATTCAGTCGATTGCAAAATCAGTTTGTCCTTGACAAATAATCCTAAATCTGACATCCAGAAGTCAGAGAGACAGGGATCCTAAACTTCAGTGGAAGGAACTGTTCCAGTGGACTGTGCACGACTAGCGGAGTGAACTGTTCCAGAAGTAGACTGTGTGCTAGAGGGAATCGTTCCAGAAATAGACCATGCAACAGAATTGGACTGCGTACCAGAAGAGAGATCTGGTTTAGATGTCGACTGTGCACCAGAAGAGAGAACTGGTCTAGATGTGGACAGTGCACCCGAAGACGGAGCTGGTCTAGATGTGGACAGTGCACCAGAAGACAGAACTGGTCTAGATGTGGACAGTGCACCAGAAGACGGAGCTGGTCTAGATGTGGACAGTGCACCAGAAGACAGAACTGGTCTAGATGTGGACAGTGCACCAGAAGACGAAACTGATCTAGATGTGGACAGTGTACCAGAAGACGGAACTGGTCTAGATGTGGACAGTGCACCAGAAGAGGGAACTGGTCTAGATGTGGACAGTGCACCAGAAGACAGAACTGGTCTAGATGTGGACAGTGCACCAGAAGACATAACTGGTCTAGATGTGGACAGTGCACCCGAAGACGGAGCTGGTCTAGATGTGGACAGTGCACCAGAAGAGGGAACTGGTCTAGATGTGGACAGTGCACCAGAAGCGTAACTGATCTAGAATGTGGACATTCGGTACCAGAATACGGAACTGGGTCGAGATGTGGACAGTGCACCCGACCAGAGGGAACTGGGCTAGATGTGGAACAGTGCAACCCGAAGGACGGAACTGTCTATAAATGTTGGACAGTTCACTCACGCTGGCAGCCTTAGCAACTAAAACGTGTTATCCAAAACTCCGACGGCTCTGCCCCTCGCTAGATGCAGGGAGAAGCCTTCAATCCGAAGCGGCGTGAGCCGCTACAGGGAAGTCCCGATGAACCTAATAGGGCAACCACTTGTCACGGAGACGTTTAACACTCGAACAGCAACAGAACTAGGGGCTCACGGGACATACCAGAAGCGGTACACCTCACGCCGTACAAGAGGGAGTAACCGCAAAAACAACTGAGCTTACCGAGGCTTCGGGGAAAGGGGAAGACAGTACCACCACGTAACGTAAAGTGAGGAGTCGGTGGACGTACGCGACCACCACAACAGCCGTTAATCAGAAGAGGGTAAGAGAAGGGCCGAAGGGACGGAGCTGATCTATATGGGGACAAGTGCACCAGAAGACGGAGCTGGTCTAGATGTGGACAGTGCACCAGAAGACAGAACTGGTCTAGATGTGGACAGTGCACCAGAAGACGGAGCTGGTCTAGATGTGGACAGTGCACCAGAAGACGGAACTGATCTAGATGGGGACAGTGTACCAGAAGAAGGAACTGGTCTAGATGTGGACAGTGCACCCGAAGACGGAACTGGTCTAGATGTGGACAGTGCACCCGAAGACGGAACTGGTCTAGATGTGGACAGTGCACCCGAAGACGGAGCTGATCTAGATGGGGACAGTGTACCAGAAGAAGGAACTGGTCTAGATGTGGACAGTGCACCAGAAGACGGAACTGATCTAGATGTGGACAGTGTACCAGAAGACGGAACTGGTCTAGATGTGGACAGTGCACCAGAAGAGGGAACTGGTCTAGATGTGGACAGTGCACCAGAAGACAGAACTGGTCTAGATGTGGACAGTGCACCAGAAGACGGAACTGATCTAGATGTGGACAGTGTACCAGAAGACGGAACTGGTCTAGATGTGGACAGTGCACCAGAAGAGGGAACTGGTCTAGATGTGGACAGTGCACCAGAAGAGGGAACTGGTCTAGATGTGGACAGTGCAGCATCAACAGTAGAAGGAACACATTCTTGAGCAGCAGAACCAGGTATTGTTGGAGGGCCTTTATCTATAAAAACATAAATAAAAAAACAAACAAACAAAAAACAAATTTGTATACATAAGGATGTACACACATATGTATAGATATAGCGATAAAGAGAGGGGGAATAAAAATTGCATGACAGATTTCAATTTTCAAACTGTGCTAAAATGGGCAGGTAATCAACTACCACAGAATATAAGCTAGCTCATCTAATCATCTCTTAAGATTCTTACTTGCTATGATCACTGATTCAATGTATTTAACAATGGAGTGTGCCGTACAGCATTCGCAGTCTTTGGTGAAGGACACTTGAATATCATCATCAAAAAACCCATATGCCACTGCCTCATATCCAAGGTCTTGCAGCTCTTGCATCTATTGATTATCATGTCATATTAAAAGTGAAAACAAAAAAGTTTACCTACCAGTTTTCCCATCTTATCAAATATTTTGGCTCCCCGCTTCTTCACAGCTGCGGACGTAAGACAAAGTGTTTTTTCTTTAGCTTCCACCACAAGATCTTGCTTTGCAGAATTCTCCAAAGTGCTGTAAGCAGCACTAGCTGCTGCCACAAATGGGGCTACTCCTCCTTTCAAGGCTGACTTCCCTTCTACAAGTACACAATAAGTACAGAACAGATATAGATAACGATCATAAACTGTAATTTCAAATGTTTCCACAGGACGTTAGTACACGAGTGAACTGGTGTATTAACCCTGTGAACTACTGATTGACAGACATTGAATGTTTTTACCCTCCCACACACTCCTTCAATCAACTTCATTCAAACATCAGAACAAATTTAATTTACATTTGATAACTAAAAGCAGTGACAAAACTTTCAGTTCGCTTAACCTTTTCACAGTACAACGCCATACGGCACTCTGCATTCAGTTCAGCAATTAAAAAATAATCAATTATCTTATACTAGTGGTGTGCAATTGGTGAGCACGCATTCCTAGTTAGGTTGAACAAAACTACTGAATTTTTTAAAGACTAAATTTAACTTGGAAACAGCTATGCAACCACTTGTGACAATTCAAACACACACATGTTTCTGATGCACAATTCATGCCTTACATGTAAGCACTCAAAGTTCTTTTTTTTTCATCGGAGCAAAGTTTGAAAACTCATAAAAAAAAAATAGAAAATTTATTAACGAGTGATACAGGGGTGTTCAAATCAAGAATCAGAGATGTTATGTGTGTATTGATGTATGCATGTCATTTTGTACTTTGACCCTCGCATTCAACCCTGTCCCAAAACTTCATTAAACCACATGCTCACAATTATCAACCTTTCCGATATCGTCCATTTTTTTCACCGCTTTAAATATTTTACGGGTACAGTTCAAGCCTACAAACTTACGAAGAGTTTTATTTTCAATCAGTGTTGGTGGCGGCATTGAAGTTAAAGCTATATTTGTCGTAGTTAACCTCCCCCAACACAACATTTTTTCTTACTCAGTGGAGTTTTATGTCTGTTTTGTTTTGTTTTTCCCCATAAGAATCCGTTGTTCAACAAGAATGACCGCGGAGTTAAGTTTTGTGCTGGTAAGTCCAGTTAATAAGTGTGCGAAAACGTTGTACGGTTTAGCTACTGTCAAACAAATGAAAACACAAAGTGATTTTTTACTTACAAATAAATATTTAGCCGCCGATACACCACTCTTTACGCAGTATGTATGTCTTGTAAAGATGAATCATTGAGGTAACTCTATAGAAATGTAATATTGGTGTGTGTTTTGTTGTTGTTGTTTATTAATTTTTTTAATGAAATGATTGCGGCAAGTGGTTACTATAGCATTTTATGTCCCTTCCATACACATGCTATTTCAAAACTTAAACTTTTTTAATGCCGGGGCAGGTCTCTGGGTCAGGAGTTGCTGTGTATATTGTTGTGGTTTTTGTGTGTGTACTTGAACAGGTACTTTGTGGGTGGAGTATGGAGGTCACACACACACACACACACACACACACCACACACACCACACACACACACATACACACACCTGCATCATGCATATAGCATAAAACAATAAATGGCACATTACCACAGCCACTCACTAGAACAGAAAATGAACTCTGGTAAGTTTATTGCACTTGAAAGAGAGAATTTTAAGTGGTAAACAATACTTCATTGGATGATATGGTAGAGCTAGACAAAGCAGAGCATTCTGTCCAGCAAAGTTTGGGATAAATTCGACAACTGAGCCAACACAAATACATAAGGGTCAAAGCACAAAAGGACACAAGTATGTCCACATATATATAAACAAATAAGCCAATTCTCGACTAAGCATACCTGTATAGTGTCTCATTAGCTTTGCTTGCCAACAATATTAATATAATACAGTAGAACTTCAATTATTCGAATACTTCCATTAACCGGACACCAAAAATCTAATAGTAGCACATGCAAACACGACAAATTGCTAGACCACACCCCCACCATTAGTATTTTATAATACATTTTCAATGGTGTTCAGTTACCTAAACATTTCGTTTATCCGAACACCCCTCAGTCCCAATGAGTTCGGATAATTGAAGTCCTACTGTAATAATAATAATAATAATAATAATAATAATAATAATAATAATAAAAATAATAATAGTTGGCGATCAAGCGAGACCTTTACAGGAGTTACTTAATTAACATTTTGAGTTATTGTTTTTCGTATTACTATTGTACGTGCGCCTTTTTTTGCCTGTGCTACTCTTCACGTAACATGGTAAAGCATCTTCGTTAAACAGAAAAGAAAGGAACCTGTCGTTATGAATTTGCTGGACATAAAATGCAAGCTTAGTAAGGCAGAAGCACCTTATTCAATAGTACACTACAGATAATTCAGTGCGGTATAGTACACTTCAGATGAGATCCATCATATGCTGTAGTGGAAGTCTTATACGTATCTCAAGAAATGATTAGGCCACTACAGGGACATCCTAGCAGTACAGCGTGGCAAAGCCAAAAGTTTATTCATGTGTGCATATGCCACAATGACGAGCATATTTTGCTAGTACTTTCCTCTATTTACTCACCTTTACACATGAAAAAAAAAGAAAACGTTAATTGTTTCTACTATTTATGTGTATCAAAAATGTGATAGGCTCTGGGAAAAGGTACAACTTCGCTAAAAAATATTTTTTGGTTCATTACAGTACAATATAGTACAGTAAATTACCTATCTGTTGATACCTTACATACTGTTCGAAACTCTTTGGTCTCCTAAATACAGTAGACCCTCGCTAATCCGAACCCCGCTAATCCGAACCTTGTTAATCTGAACCCTCGCTAATCCGAACACCAATTTTTGGGAATTATAATGATATTCATTGGAATTTTGCTGTGCATTAAATAGATAAGAGATTAAGACCCCATTCAAATGGCTTATTTCAATTATCCGAACATTTCAATAATCCGAACACCCCTCGGTCCCAAGGTGTTCGGATTAGTGAGGGTCTACTGTACAATGCTTTGAAAATTGAGTTCATTTAACCATTAATTGAGGAAACGTGTCTTTAATGATTCACTTCCTGTTTGAATTCAATTACCGAGCTTAATATATGAAGCTATTTGAACAATTTTTCAACTGAATTCAGCTTTCATACTTTGCTGAGATGTGAAAGAATAGATACAGATTATGATATAGTAAAAAATAGAAATTCAATTTTTTGACCTATATATGCTTCTCAGCCTGTATTGTAAAATTTTCTGTTTCGCGAAGTTGTACCTTTTCCTAGAGCCCATCACAAATATCTCAACATTATAGGGTAGACTTCTTACTGTCCCAAGATGTGGCAAGGAGTAAACCAAAGTAGTTCTCCCATTCATGAACAGTATACTGGACTTTAATCAGAAACTATGCATGTGCATGTATGCTAGGGCTTTCACTTGTCGAATATCCCAACCATAGTTGTATGCACGTGGCTCAGCTATAATCCAGCCCTTCATCGCTAAATAACGTGTGATGATGCCATGATGGATTACTTGTGATTATTCAGCCGGATGTAATACTATCAGTGACTAGACTTACGTGACCCCACCATTAACTAACCTCAGTTAGACCCATAATTAACATTATCATGCTAATTAACCACACTACTGATGCTGTGCACACAACTAATATGCCAACCGTTGTAAACAGTGGTGACAAAGTAAACAAAATTTAAATGTTCAGGACTGCCCCAAGGTAACCTGGGTTTGCAAATTAGAAAGCCTTCAACCTTTGCTCCAATCTCCTCTCTATAGTGCATTTAACAGCTCAAACAATAAACTAAGGAAAAATCAAAGTTGGCATGGGTTTTTTAGTACTAAAGTATACTGCATAATATTCACCTACAGTCGCCATATACAGTATACGGAATGGTAATATATCTTTTTGAAAACACTTAGCCACATAAAAGTGGATGATACTGTAAATGAATCTGTCTTAGTACTCATAGTTTTTGAGAAAGCTGACATGTCCATTGTTTTATAAGCGTATACTATTACTTGGCATAAATTAAAGCCAAAATGAATTTAAAAGCCCATACATGATAAATTCCTCTTGTATCTAACCTTCAGAACATCCATATTTCTTCTGAAACACCTGCCATGACGTCAGAGGCTGATGATATACTCTACTAACAGGTTCCCTCTGTCGTGAATGGCTCACTTTGTAGCGTTTCTTCTTAATCCAACCCTATATGAATAGAAACCATATCACACTATAATAACTATAACATTTTAATGACTTACTACTACTTGCTGAACAGTGAGCCCAGTATCTGCAGCGGCCTTTTCCAGTATAGGTCTGTGGCGCTTAGCTGCACTTGTCATTCCTGATTTAAATAAAGTATTTAAATGTGCAGTCTGAGCAAAACTAAAAGTTCTTTTCATTCCCTGGCCCGTCTCCTCCTCCACTTCGCTGTCATCAAGCTCATCCTCCTCCATTTCGGTCTCTCTCTCTCTCTCTATCTCTCTCCACACGGCCAGAAAATACACGTACACTACAAAACCACGTGTGCGACAAGGACAAAGGACAGAATGTAGGGCGGGGCTAATACGGGAACTTTTCCCCATCATTGTGATAGAAAAAGTTCCTCGTATTTTATATGACCTTTGATCCCAAAAGTTCCTGAACCGGGTGGGGATTTAGGATAAAGATACCCTTTACCCTCCCATTAAAAGTTAAGCGTTATCCCTTTACCAAAAGTAATTTTATTCTTGGCTTTGTCTGTGTAGAGGGCAGAAGCAGAAGAAATGTTTAGTCTAATCAGTCTAAAGATGTCTCGTCGATGTAAGTGAAAGGTATTCATACAAGTGTTGTTTGGTAATAGCAACCTAAGTCAGATTTGGGCTTACCATATGGTGGGGTTATCAGCCACCTGCACATTGCATATTTAGCTGATTTCAACTTGATGAGAACAGAAGCTTTATGATTACAAGTTCGCCTAAATATATCTGTGCATGTGAATGTCAGAAAGTGTACACCCTATGCTTCTAAATAATGGTTTGCAAAATCATGACACTAATGTACTGATAGAATGTATCATAGTTATTCTAATTACAGCACCAAAATAATTCAGATTCTGAAATAGTCTATTATTAGAACAGAACATTAATTGTTGGTTTGAGCTGGTTCTAAAATTAGGTCTGAGCTTAGCAATTAGGATGTAGTTGGACCTGTGACCTCGGCAAGTGATCAGTACATTGTCACATCTTCGTGCAGTGATGGCAATTTTGGAGGACCAGCACTAAATTTCATCTTCTCTGCTTCCCTTTCATAAAAAGAAGTAGTTTCAGCCCAGATAGAGGTAGAAGATAGTCCCACAAATCTATGTATGCTATGAGTCCGTACATATTGGCTAAGCACCACAGAATAATTCCAAATTCAGTTTAGTTTGTAATAGAACTAGGAAGAAAATATTACCGCGAAAAGGTGCTACTATTAGAGTGGTGCTGTAATTAGAATATGGTATAGAGCAGAGTCTATATCCTTGAAGCCCTGTAATATTATAGAAATGTATCCAGTGTTATAGGTATACTTTGTATGTGTAATCATGTAGGAATCTGTGATCTTGATGAAGAGATTTGTTGTGGTCTCAGTGACAGCAAGAGGTGAAATAGAATAATATGTGAGTTTGTATTGAACATGAGTAACTAAGGTAGTCAGGATTAATAGCATGAGTAAGGTAATTAGAATGAGGTGATGCATCGTACGACTAACCATGCTATTAGTTGCTAATAGTTTGCCAACATCCTAACATGTATTAGAATTGCAGTGCTATTAGCTGTTTATTTAGCATCGATATTTTGTCCTTGAGCTGATGATCAAAGCAGTGGTTTTCTAGGCAGGGTTGTAAGATTGAAATGTGCATTTGTTGACCCTTACCAAACATACCTTTAAATTTAAAATTTGTTGTGCAACATTCATGAGGATTCGATATTAAAAAAACAAACAGCTAGAACATGTGATATTTACAAAATTCATTAGTATTTAAAAATAATTGGATTTTTTTTGACAAATGCTTAATAAGTGTCTGTTGAATAAAATCAGTTGTCTTAGTTTCACTCATCTCTGCAGTTGTTCTATCACAGTTCCTTCTGTAACTTCAAACACCTTGGATCCCATTAGAAGTTAAATAAAAGTAGAGGCTGGATAATAAAATTACGATACGTCATGTTCGCTCTTTGGCAGTAGTTTCACTTCTCTCTGGTCCTGTTTTCCTAAATCACACTGTAGTAACAGAACAGTGCAGTCTAACATATCTTGTTACATACCACTTTTTACCCATTACACGTGTGCCTGTGGAGATATGTATGCATTTATGTGGCATGTGTATGTGTTCATGTTTGTGTAGGTGAAGTACTTTCTGACAATGCGCCTAACTGATATGTTTGATGTGGTAAGTTAAATGCAGCTAAATGTGTTAAAGTCACGACATGCACGCACGCACACAAACACACACACACACACACTGTCTATGAGCCCAAGCAATGATACAGATACTTTCTATTTAGTTAACCTGCTTATTCTATACCAGATTTGTATGGTTATGTTCATATCTGGTAAAGGGACAGTAAGTATGCAAATAAATAACAGATTTCAGCAAGAAGTCAAGATAATATTATCATTATATTGAATGTGTAACCCTGAATATTCTGGGGCCCTGGTTAATTCTATGCATATTGAATTTCTGTCTAGCAATACTTATCTATGGCTAGGCTGGGTCTAACTGCTTGTGGAAAGAAAATCTGATATTTCTGTGCTTGCAACAAAACTTATAGATTGTGTTGTATGTGATGTAGATAATGTGTGCCATCATGGAAGAGTGAAGATCTGTTCTCAAGTCATCTTCTATTGTTGAACCTTCACTTGTTGATCATGTAGATTTTTTTTCTTTTTTTTCTTTCTTCAAAATGTAATGTATAAACATTATTAGTGAGAATTTATTTAAAACAACCCAAATAAAATTATAGTGACATCAGGTGGTCATTACAGGTAAAACTCTATTAAGGAAGTGTATCAAGGCTTTATTTTACTTGACGATCTATCCTAATTCAATATATGCACGTTGGGTACAAGGTCCTCAGATATACAAGACAAAAGATAAAGCACAGAAATAAAAAGGGATAAGTGGCATTTAATTATTTTATAATAGTCTCTATGGTATAGATATGTAGTATTGTATTTTGGCAAGAACTTCAAATATATTTGATTTACTGAGTCACACTCATACCATTTGTTTATCACACACAGCCACCAGTCTTTTAAAGAAATTGACAAAATTCAATCATAATATAACAAAAAGGTTTTCCTTAGACTGCTTTTACAAGTTGCTCTCACCAGGATTTAGGAGTATACTATAAAGTTTTGTGATACATCATAGGGTGTTATGGTACACCATAAGGTGTTTCATTAAACACCTACTTTATAGTAGGGTGTTATGGTGCACCATAGAGTGTACCATAACACCCCTGTTTAATAGGGTGTTCCATTACACCCTAGTAAGGGTGTACCGTTACACCCCATTTTTTACTGTGTAAGCATTAAGCTACATAAAAGATTCAGATTCAACTTGAACCAAAGAAACTACTACTAGCTAAATAAGCTTCATTTTCATTTCATACTGGAGAATATCATGAGTCTGTTGGCTTAGTATTTACATGAGTGCCACAGGCACAACTGTAAATGGAACCAATCAGATGTATTAAATTAATTTATTATGTACTGCTCATGTGTTGATGCCATAGTTACTATTGCTATGGCATTGTAAACACCATAAACAAATTTGTAACCTGGAGGGACGTAACCCAACGTGATAACTGTGAATACAGGTGATATGGGAAAATATTACCCTAGGCCTCATCCTTTTTACTTTAGTGCATTTTCTATGTAGCAGCAGTTATCAGGACCTGTTCAGTATATAATAAAAACTATCATGATATTTTTTCCTATACATGTATGTTCAAAATTTGCTTCTTATTGTGTGTGTGTGTGCATGTGTGTGTGTGTGTGCATGTGTGTGTGTGTTGTGTGTGTTGTGTGCGTGTGTGTGTTGTGTGCGTGTGTGTGTGTGTGTGTGTGTGTGTGTGTTGTTGTCGTGCTTCTAAAATGTTTTTCTACGGTTAGCTATAAATATCTCCTAAAATGTGATTTTATTTTCAATTATGCCTCTTATGTTTATGGCTTCATTTATGGTATGGCATGGATACATGCAATATACTTGCCTGCTTTTATCCTACTAGTACTAAACTTAGTAGTTATAAAAAAATGATGATTTATGAATTTGAAAAAACTGATATGACCTTTGATAACTTTTCAATTGTGATACATAGCTATACAGTAATTAGATTATACTGTAGTGATTGCATACTTTTATCAAGCATGTCCATATTTGCTTACTCTGTGAAGACTTCAGTAGGAAAGTCGAAATACCTTTTTCACGTTTTTGGTTGGGCTGAATAATGATGACAATGTGGTGACCAAACTAATTTAGATTCTCCACTGCAATTACATAATGTAGTGTATAACATTGCCTTTCTGTTCATTTAACCTTTTTGCAAACCTAATTGCTACTATTCCCTTACTACAATGACTGCTTTTTAATTCCTTTTAGCCGCCTTTAAATAAAAATAGTGGCAACTGAGCAGGTTTGTTCAGCGAAGTTAACTCAGGAATAGTCTCTACAAGATCACTTACATTTTGTTGTATTCAACTTCATTACTATGTCAAATAATGCTTCTGTGTTGTATATATAATTTAAGCACTTGACTTGTGTACATACATTGTCCCTTTCAAACTGAAGATCATGACAGTAACTAAATAATTCGGTCATTTGTTGGCTGAATTTTTTTTTATTATTGTTGCTAATTTCAAGGAAATATCAGCCAAATTTTATCATCTTCTGATATGTTTAGCCCTAAAAAGGCTTGTGCAAGAGGCTGAAACATTTTTGGCTATCTTTAGCTAATAATAGTAACTAGGACCTAGTTTATAGGCTTAATGCTATCCCCGAACTTCACTGGATGTATCTGCTCTATCACTACTATTCTTGTCTAAAAGCTGTGGAAATAGAACGTTGTTCACCAAGGTAAATACACTTTTAGTCGATAATTGCAAGCCTCGCTTAAATAGCTTCTGTCATTGATTAGTATTTTTAAGTGTCAATAGTTAAATATGGCAACTCTCTGAGTTATCGCTGGATAACTCCTTAAACCAATGGTTTAGATATTACATATTCTCCCGTATTTTATGCTATTTACTGAATTCTCCAAGCAGTGCGTACATAGCGATTAAAATGAATTGAAAAATGTACTCTGACTGTTTGAGAAAAAGTCTAATCACTTTCACATGATATTTTCATTTGCCTTCGGCTCCCATTTTATACTCTGACTCATGCTATGTACAATACTTGAGTCAGAGTACATTAATAAGAGAACTACTTTACGAGCACTTTAAATATTTTCAAAATATTTTTATTAATAATTTCTAATACAATTTCAATAGATTTTACTCGCTACACACGTGCTACATGGAGCATTCAATAATCAAATGATCTGCTTGCCACATTGTGTGAAGACATGGTTAATTAACATGTTAGAATTCCTTTAGAACTATTCATTATTAAAGGCAATTAGAGAATGCACGTAATATCATTGTCAATTCTCAGTTGCTTCATTTGCTCTTGTCTATTTTGAATTAAAAAAGATCAGGTTTTGCATTTAGAATATACTGCATTTAAAACTTGTCTCATAAATATATTCATTCGTGCAGCAATTATGTACATAAAAGGGTGGTGGTTAACCACATAGTTCAGCTACCTCACTATGGTTGGATTGTCCAGAAAACCACAACACCAAAAAAAAGAATCACAGGCATAACTAGCATGAGGACTGTATAGCCACAGGAACTAATGCACTCAATAACTTGTAAACACTCACCAAATATTGGGGCTGTTACAAAGAGTAATTTAGTGGAAATAAAATGTGTTGATGTTTTACTATATTTTTTTAACTATCTAGAATAATGTTGACTTGTTAGAGATTTAATTATAGGTAATCTAAGCAATTTAGATCTTAAACGACTGTTTTTATTGTTGATGTTGCCATCTTCATTTTCTGCTATTACTATTCCTTTAGAAGTTACCACTTATGTACAGAAAACTAATATCTCCTCTTATCTTTTTGTTTGAATACTAGAAAGATAAACCTGGAATAAAGGTATGCATTCATATAAATATGACTTTTAGGGTGTATTTATATTAGTCAAAAATCAGGTTTTTAATTTAAATTCATCGGACTTAAAGCAATGCTTAAAATGATATGAACCAGGTTTAAATTGATTAATGACTAATTGATAAAATATTTTTGATGGGAGGGCCAAGGCCCTCCTGGTCCCTCTCAGCTACCCCACTGCCCCTCATAGGTTAATAATGAAGAGTTAACAAAAAAGTGTGTGTGTGTGTGTTGGACACCATTAAGGCGAGATTTGAAGAGACTCAACAGCTTTCACCACCGTGTGTAGTGTTCTTCTTGGTATCTCTAATTGCAGACAGTGGGAACAACCCATTACCTCAAGCGCTGTGAGAGAACAGTGGGGGGATGTTGAAATGATTGAGACCAAGCTGATGCGATGCCGTTTAGTGTGGCTAGGACACCTCTCCAGAATGAGATCTTACCGCTTCCCAAACTATGTCTCTTTGGATGGTTGCCACAGAAAAGGCCTTGTGGAGGTCCACGAAGAAGGTGGAGGGATATGATTAAGAAAGACCTACAGCCATGGAGGATGTGCGGCAGAACTTTCAACAGGCGGAATGACCTCAAGAGACACCAGTGCCGTGATGAACAAGCTCTCAGCTACAATAAAAAAATAAACCAGTGTTATTATTTGTAATTTTAGCTCCGTATCCCCCCTAAAACGGCGAAGTTTTGAAATTAAGTCTGGAAAAGGGTCTTCAATTCCATAGTAACCGGTAGACGAATCAATTTCTTGTTTCTTGAAAAGCAAGCGTTTACGCAGAAATTTTCTCACACTTTGGAGCTTTAAGTATGAAGTAAGGCTTGCTTAATGCTGTGGTTTCAGAATAAACTGGGGTCAAGAATCAACTTCTTGTTTCTTGAAAAGCAAGCGTTTACGCAGAAATTTTCTCACACTTTGGAGCTTTAAGTATGAAGTAAGGCTTGCTTAATGCTGTGGTTTCAGAATAAACTGGGGTCAAGCCTAAAAAGCCGTGTTTTTTGGAGAAAAAAAGTTACCCCCGCGACACCTACAGGGGTAACACAATTGAAAATGAGGGATGTTTGTTTGTTTATATATATGGACGTACGTATGTCATTTTGTACTTTGACCCTCCGTATTTTTGTGTTCGCTCCGCGTTCGACCCCGTCCCAAACTTCACTAAACAGAATCCTCCGGTTTAGCGACCATTACCCGTATCGCCTTAGAAATTGAATTGTTTAAGGCTTTGAATTGTTTTGGGGTGCAGTTAAAACTCAAAAACTTATGGCAGCTCCAATTTTATTCGAGTTAGTGACGGTGGTAAGTTAATACACTATTTGTCACAGTTATAAGCCCTACTCAACAGTATTTACTTAAAAATTCATTGTCCACTAGACTTACCACGAAGGTAAGTCTTGCGTAGGTATGTTCAGTTGTGTGAAAGTGTTGTGCGTTACAACTACTATTAAGAATATCACAAAGAAAATTTTAAATAACGTGATTTGATTTTGTTGCTTCTTTTTCAATTCAAACTGTTGCGGGAGCGGTTACTATGACATTGAAACCCCTTTACCGCATACGTAATTTAACTACTAGTGATGTGCTTGAGCACAAATGGCGAGCGAGCCTAAAGACTATACTATTTTTATATGAATGATTTTGACTTCTAACACTGAAGCTACTGAAAATAAGGTCCAGTTTTTAAATCTCGCATACACGGTAAAGGGATTTCAGTGCCATAGTAACAACTCTCTGCAACTGTTTGAATTGAAGGGAAAAAACAACAACAAAACAATACACGTTATTTAAAAGTTTTCTTTGTGATATTCTTTAGCTAAGTAGTGGTTGTAACACACAATACTTTGACACAACTGTACATGCACCTGTGTTACACAGACTTACCTTCGCAGTAGTATAGTGGACAATGTATTTTCAAGTAAATACTGTTGCGCACGCTTATAACCGTGACAAAGAGCGCATTGACTTACCACCCCCACTAACTCGAATAGAAATGGAAGTCCTGTAAGTCTTCACGTTTTAACTGCACTAGTAAAAGAATTCAAAAAGGTAAACAATTCAATTTCTAGGGTGATACGGGTACTGATCGGTAAACAGAGGATTCTGTTTAGTGAAGTTTGGGACGGGGTCGACAACCGAACTAACACAAAAACGCGAGGGTCAAAGTACAAAAATGCCTTACGTACGACCATACATTTATACAACTCACAAACATCCCCGATTTTCGATTGTGTTACCCCTGTAAGTGTCTCGCTCGCAAAGCTCGCCTGCCAATAACTCGGCTTTATTTTAGTAGCTTGAGTGTTAGTTGTTAAAATCAAATTTAACAATAGTGTAGTTTAAGGCTCGCTCGCAATTTGTGCTCAAGCACACCACTAGTTACACACTTACGTCCAAACTTATATATAAATAAACTAGTGGTGTGCTTGAGCACAAATGGCGAGCGAGCCTAAAGACATTTTTATATGAATGATTTTGACTTCTAACACTGAAGCTACTGAAAATAAGGTCCAGTTTTTTTAATTAGCATACAGGGAAAAGGGATTTTAGTGCCATAGTAACAACTCTCTGCAACTGCTTGGAAGGAAAACAACAACAACAAAACAATACACGTTACTTAAAAGTTTTCTTTGTGATATTCTTTAGCTAAGTAGTGGTTGTAACACACAATGCTTTGACACAACTGGACATGCACCTACACAGACTTACCTTCGCAGTAGTCTAGTGGACAATGTATTTTCAAGTAAATACTGTTGCGCAAGGCTTATAGCCATGACAAAGAGCGCATTGACTTACCACCGCCACTAAGGATTCTCAGAGCTCTTTAATTGAAAAATACTGGAATTGTGAACGCTTTACCTAACTTACGTAATTCAAAGCGCGGGCGAAAACAGAGGTCTCACGTACCCCATAAACAGATAAACTAGTGGTGTGCTTGAGCACAAATGGCGAGCGAGCCTAAAGACTATACTATTTTTATTGACTTCTAACACTGAAGCTACTGAAAATAAGGTCAAGTTTTTAAATTTAGCATACAGGGTAAAGGGATTTCAGTGCCATAGTAACAACTCTCTGCAACTGCTTGAATTGAAAGAAAAAACAACAACAACAAAACAATACACGTTATTTAAAAGTTTTCTTTGTGATATTATTTAGCTAAGTAGTGGTTGTAACACACAATGCTTTGACACAGCTTGACAAGCACCTACACAGACTTACCTTCGCAGTAGTTTAGTGGACAATGTATTTTCAGGTAAATACTGTGCGCACGGCTTACAAAGAGCGAATTGACTTACAACCGCCACTAACTCGAATAGAAATGTAAGTTGTCAAGTTTTAACTGTACCCGCAAAAGAATTCAAAACGGTAAAAACAAATTCAATTTCTAGGGTGATACGGGTACTGATCGATAAACCAGAGGATTCTGTTTAGTGCAATTTGGGACGGGGTCCACAACCGAACTAAGACAAAAACGCGAGGGTCAAAGTACAAAAATGCCTTAGTACATCCATACATATACAAATAAATAAATAAACTGATATCCCCGATTTTAGATTGTGTTACCCCTGTAAGTGTCTCGCTCGCTACGCTGTCTCGCTCGCTACGCTGGCTCGCCAAAAATAAACTATATTATAGTGGTGCGCTCGAATAGCGCAAATGCATGGCGAGCGAGCAGACTCTTATTACAGAAAAATAGGACAGAAATTACATCTAACAGTAGTGCACAGTGTAACCCTTTCCATTCTCAGTTAGCATCAGATAATCTGAAGTCTCTAATCCAAGACTAAACTAGCAGAATTACCTGAATAAACTTCGAAAGCAGTGACAAAGAAGCCAGTAGCTGTAAACGTTTTGGTTGAAACAAAGTTGGGTCTGCAGCAGGATTCTCCGCGCTCGTTTATTGAAAAATACTGAAACTGTAAAGCTTTACCCAACTTACGTAATTAGAAGCGCGGGCAAAAACAGAGGTCTCACGTACCCCATAAACAGATAAATAAATTAATATAGCGAAATCTCGATTGGGTTACCCTTGATAGTGTCTCGCTCGCTTCGCTCTCTCGCCAACTAGTGGTATGCTTGAGCACAAATGGCGAGCGAGCCTAAAGACTATACTATTTTTATATGAATGATTTTGACTTCTAACACTAAAGCTACTGAAAATAAGGTCCAGTTTTTAAATTTTCGCATACCCGAGTTTTCTTTGTGATATTCTTTAGCTAAGAAGTGGTTGTAACACACAATGCTTTGACACAACTGGACATTCACCTACACAGACTTATCTTCGCGGTAGTCTAGTGGACAATGTATTTTCAAGTAAATACTGTTGCGCACGGCTTATAACCATGACAAAGAGCGCATTGACTACCACCGCCACTAACTCAAATTAAAATGGAAGTCCCTTAAGTTTTCAAGTTTTAACTGCACCCGCAAAAGAATTCAAAAAGGTAAACAATTCAATTTCTAGGGTGATACGGGTACTGATCGATAAACAGAGGATTCTGTGTAGTGAAGTTTGGGACGGGGTCGACAACCAAACTAACACAATAACGCGAGGGTCAAAGTACAAAATGCCTTACGTCCGTCCATACATATATACAAATAAATAAACATCCCCGATTTTTTCATTTTTACCCCTGATGAAAGCGATTGGTTGAGGAGGTTTCCCTGGCTTGCTGCTGATAAGCTTCAAAAACGATCCTTCATAACCCTAATAGACACATTAACAGCACCAATAATCTCCCAAAACCTGGTTAGCTGACCAATAGAGTGAGAGTGACCAATCCACCCTGAACAACATTAGTCTTGGCAGTTTACTTGCGATCCCACCACCCATTGTGTCTTTCTTGTGAATCAGGTAATTACCACATGCAATAAAACCAAAAAAAATTACACTGCATTTTCAGTATTGCTAGCATTTTTAACAGTTTAATTGAAAGCTGGAAATAGAATGACATTGCTTAGAAATGATATTAATTTTGGTCTTTTTTCGTAAGGTTAACCAGTATGTGTTTGAGCAGAGCAGAGTGGCATAACATTTCAGCTGCTTATCATCCTCAAACTAATGGTTTAGTAGAAAGATTCAACCAAACTCTCACCAACATGTTAATAAAGCTGAGTGGAGAGAGGCAAAATAATTGGGACGATTACATTGATGAAGCCTTGTTTGCATACAGGTATTTAATCAACACCAATAATGTTTGAAATTGTTTCTCTGCTTTTCAATATGACTGTAGTTAAGTATTACCTTTTAACAACATGTGAGAATCAGATATCCATTGTCTTTCACATTTTAGTAGCAGAGTGCTTGGTCGCTATTTGAGCTTACTATATTCGATACCTGTGGTAGCTTATCTTTACTTTCATTTCTATATTATAGAATGAATCAAAATTGATACCAATGGAATAAAAAATAGTGGATTGGATGAATTATTTATATAATATTTAGGACAAGTCAACAGGATTCCAGCAAATACACTCCCTTTAAGCTTTTGTATAAGCGGAAAGCCAGACTGCCTGTAGACATCACACTTCCAATGGAATCTGAAAAAGCTCATGAAGTTTCTGCGTGAGTTATAATTAAAATGTTTAATGTTAATACTGCATGAGCTAAGTGATTACCAGGCTATAATGTTTCCATCTATTTGGAGGTTATAGGGGGAGAGGGGGGGAGGGGGGAGGAAGAAGAGCAAATTGAGATTTAAATAAATTGAGGGAGTAAAATGCTGTTCAGTAATCAGTAATGAGCATAAATACAATAAAATGAATCAATGCATGCATTGATGAATGAATGAACAAACGAACAAACAAACAAACGAAAAACAAATAAACAAACAAAAAACATACTAATGATAATAATAATAACAACAACAACAAAAATAATAATAATAATTATAATAGTAACAAAAATAATAACAACAACAACAACAATAATAATAATTATAATAATAAAAATAACAACAACAATAATAATAATAAGTTTGTTTAAAGTAAACGATGGTTTTAGGTAAGGATAGAGGTATACTATTAGCGAGTGATAGCACGGCTAACCATGGTATTAGGGATAAATATCACTCGTAAATCAATAAAAAGCTCTCATAAAGCAATAAATAGCAATCAGCTTTGCTTCAATTGCGTTTTACTTGTGCTATTTATCCCGAATACCATGATTACTCGTCTATTATTCATACTATTTGAAATGGTGTTGCAGCACTTTAAATGTGCTAGACCCAATTTTTTTAATGATTCAAATAGATTTTCAAATATTATTCAGGCTATCCATGTGATAACGCAGCCTGAAGCTCAGCCTCCAGCTGGTCAGCAGTGTATGTGCCAAACTCGCTGTGCCACAAAGAAATGTTCATGCAAACGGCAGGGTAACATATGTGGATCACAATGTCATCCTGGTCGAGCATGCATTAATACAGGATCTCAAAAGCTAGCTGCAATGCAGTCTACTGCAGTGATTGAGGTAGCCGAAAGGAATGCAGTACAGGAGAAAAAAATATGGACTGTTGTTGGCCAAATCTCACTATCAATTACTGATAAACCAGCAACATGTGGTTAAATGGCCGTCACATAGATGCAGCACACTTGGCTTTCAATTCACACCATCTGTTGGTCCACAAGTTGTCAGTAGCAAAGACTCTTTTCTCTAGGACAAACTAGATCTATAATTTGTCTGCCGAAACAGACCAATAGATGAAGTGTTGTATTTAATAGGTGCATTTGGTAGGCATTGGCTTGCAAGCCAATGACTACCCAATGCACCTATTAAATACAACACTGGCTACTTGTTATACCAACACAGTCAGATTTCCAACACCTCACCATCCAGTCAGGTCCATCGTACACCAAAAGCTACAGTGATTCTTCATTATGTGAGGCATTTCTCAGAGTGTTGTGGTCATCATCAGTGAACTATTACAATACAATGTAAAAATGAATGAGTGACCTCAAGAATGTAACTATGGATAAGTAAAATAAAAAAATTGGACTAGTGAAGTATTAAATAAACAATATTATTAGACTATCAGGCTGTACATTACAACATAGGCTGAAGGAGCACAGGAGAACCCTAGCACTAAGTGATGATACATCAGCTGTGGCAGACCATGCTGTGTAATTCAATCATGACATTGATCAGAATGGAGTGAGAGTCGTTGATCAGCACATGAGTTGGTATCCAAGATGTTTTTTGGAGTCATGGCATATAAAGGCCCCAAAAAGCTGTATGAACAAAAACCTAGGGATACTAAACACAGCCTATGACAGCTTGGCTACTGTAGGACATAGTAACGATCTCCCATAGCAACTGTTACTAGATTCATGTTTATTTATGCATTCCAGTTTTGTAGTCATCTATATTATACCAATAAATGTTACTGGATTGACCGAAACATCTATTTATACTTTTATTGTTATAGCTAGTGCTTTTTCAGAACATAATATTTCTGCAATATTTACAATTAAACTTTTAAAGCTTATGATAGCAGTATAAAAATAATATAGCAAAGTAATATGAATGAAAAAAAAATGCAACATGTGAGAAATTAAAAGTAAATTGGTACAATAATCATGACATATTTCAGTTTCGAACAAATGAACAGTGCAACATTACTATAGACTCAATTAAATGGGCAAAAGTGCAGTACACTTGAAATGTAATATAGTGTAGTTGATTTCACCAAGGAACAGGAAATTTGGAAGCATCAGAATATCTATAGTAATTAACTGTATAAGTTAACAGAGCTAGATCGAAACTATAGCTATAAGAAATTATTTTATGAGACCATAGTAATGTACTGTTCATTCATATGATACCGAAGATATATCTCGCAATTTATAAGCAGTCTTCTTTTCATTGGTCCTGTATGATTAATGTCTAGACATACTATATAGTTCAATAGTCATGTAATTGAAAGCCTCAACTCTTTCAGTCATTATTCAGTGACCATTTTCAGATACAAACAAAACAGAAAAGGACCCGAGGCTATGATGGCAACATGCAAATATGTTCTAAGCTCTCATAATGGTTTCTTAAATTCCCCAATGTACCACGACTTTGAAAGGATCTTCTGTGTAGATCTTGTTCATTCCAAGTAACTTTAGCTTTATCCCAAATGATGTTGTGAGTGGTTTCGATGGAGTGCTTTACGTTACAGTAGAAGTGTAAAATCAATCAAAAGTTTGTAAAAATCTCTTGCGTTCTTTGAATGGATACTTCAAGGTTCCTCCTGTCTTGCCAGTCCTGATCACCATTCTTGCTGTTCCTGTTGATTTTATCATGGGTTTCTTTGAAAACTTACTTATACAGAAACAGCACTTAAAAATCTTAAGGCCATAGCTCTATGATGTGAGATGATTGTATGACACAGAATAATGCTCTCTAAGTTTATTTGGAAGCATCATTATGTGACAATACAATCAGAATTAAAGTTTTAAAGAAAAAACACTTGAACTTTTTCTTCATGATGTTGCCACTATAAATGCCTTCGTGATTAATTGTAAGAGACAATAGAAGCAAGACTGAAAAACCGGACCAATTCCGCAGAGGTGGGACCAAATCTGCTAAGCGGATTTGGTCCGCCCGTATGGCACGCCGTTAGTAACAAAATTAAATGTCACGTTATCAGCTTATAATGTCACATTATTAGCTTATAATGTCACGTTATAAGCCAAGCTTATAGTGCTTATAATGTCACGTTATGAGTGCTTAATAATGTCACGTTATAAGCACTTATAATGTCACGTTATAAGCGCTTCTCATGGGGTGCCAGACTCTCTAAACGTGCTAGCCTCGCCCAATAAGCATGGTCAAGAATCGGACAAGATGGTAAAAGGGGCTACTAGTAGTAGTATTATTATTTGTAAAGAAATATTGGTTACATTTGGAGAAAGAAGGAGGCCAGTAGCGTATTCTTATGGTGACCCAAAAAATTAGTTATCTGCACTGCCAGAAGCCACAAAGAACGTATTCCAAGATGTTCTTGGTGATCATGATACATTTTTTTTACAGACCCGAAATAAAAAATGGGGTGATCAGCTTGTTGATGTAGTAGATACAGTTCAGGATGGTAGCACTCTGTATCTTTTGTTAGAACAAGTAAAGAAGAAGGCGGCGATTCAGAGGAACAAGTCTAAGATAATCACGGTCGTATTACTTGAGAGCATGCCTAAAACAGTACCAAAGGGTTATTCACGAAGGAAGTTGAAACGAGCTGATCGAATAGTAAAATTGAAGCTGAAGCGTTCTATGACAGCCCCTGAAGTGCGTTCGTCTATAGTTGATGTTTTTTGCAAATTTTGATAACATTCAGTCAGCACAATTTCTCTGCTGTGGAATTGCTAATATAATGTTGTTAAATGAAGAGCAAGATCTGGATGGAGACTCTATTGTTAATCTTGCTGGCCAAGGAAGTGTGTATATGGTGCAGAAGCGAGTTGATGTGAGTATAGGTGATCCAGGTTTGAAATGTTTAGTTTAATATAATGGAATAGTGATTGGTGATTCAAAATTATCTGGCTAACCATGCGATTGATTGGTTATATTTTCAGTTGTTGATTAACCCTCAGCGTGCATGAACATGAGGCAGTGCTGTCAACCTCACGGATTTGTCCGTATTTTTACGGAAATTGCATCGAAAATACGAAGTACGAAAATTATAAGTATTTTACGGAATTGACCTATGCTCTAGTGCTAGAGGCGCCCACGTGCGGACTGAGGTCCCTAGGTCGAAGGTACGAGATTTCCGGTTTTAGGTAGAAGGTATCCGGTACGCATGCGAACATTCACGGGGCAACTAGGTCCTAAGGTCGAAGGTAAATAAACGCGCGGGCACCTCTGCAGCACTCTTGGTCTCCAAGGTCAGAGGTAAATAGACGCGAGTGCAGTGCAAATGCAGCTGCGTTTTACTTCGGCAAAGAAACATTTCGTTGCATTTGGCGTAACGTACAGTTTCTTACTAAGCGTTCCGATAACAATTATTTCTTCAATGACTCAGAAGCGAACCCACCATTTCAAAGGCATAAGCCAGTACTCTGAGCAGCTCATGGAACTTGCAGAAGGCGGTCGAGTGTTCGAAGGGAGAGGCCAGCAGCCAAGAACATAGGCTCCAACTTTTCTAAAAATGCTTTAAGGACACAAACCACATCCATCTATAATTTAATTACCACGCTCCTAATAAACATAACCACGCCCCAACCACACCCACATTAATGGAGTAAATGAGTAAATTATGCAGTACAGTTGCTTTTTTGCACTTAGTGAGTTAAAGAAATTATTGTTGACTGTTGCATACGCATTACCTGTTATTATGTTTACGTGAAATGTGTATCTCTATAACTATGACATATATACGTACCCTTGGAAGAAGTCCCAATTCCTGGAAACTGTTGAATCCAGCTTGGATCAAAATGACATAGTCGTTTTGGTTTCTTAGGCAGTATAGGCCCAGGCATAATTTATTGAAACAAGTCTAGAGGTCTGAGGAATGAGACTCAGAAAGCAAGAAATTAGCTGTTTAGACAAGACCAGTAAACGGTTGAGAGAGCTAGCAGAAGCTGCATGTGGCTATAGCAGCTGCATATTTAAAATATTTTTGTACATGTATAATGCTGGATATTATTTAGCTTATCTTGCATTCTTTAAAAACTATGCAAGCTTGCAGTTGATTTGTAGTTACAGTGTATACATGGTGACATTATAATCAATATGGCAAATATGCAATGCATGCTCTGCTGGCCAGTGCTGGGCATGTGCAAGGTCAGCTGCTCTATTTATTGCTACCTATATGAGGTCAGTGCTGTTTTAAGGACAAACACAGGGACGTAGGAAGCAAATTTGAACCTGTACGGCCAAATAAACCACACCCACCAGTATTAACCACACCCATTTAGGACACAGCCTAATTATTATTTTTACCCCCTGTGTTGTATGTCAGTTCTGTTTTCATGTATTTAATCTGTACTTCATCAATATTCTATAGAATTTATGATCCTGGAGGAGACAGAAATGAAGAATAGACATAATTAAAGTAGTTCAATGAAAAAATACTTAAAATTGTCCAAATATGCTATTTCTGTGTTCACTACCAGCAACAAAATCATTAAGACATGATTTGAGATCAATTTCATCTGTACTGTCTTTATGTACATGAAGAATCATCAAACTGTTGAGTCGTTGTTGACTCATTGTTGACCGCAAGTATGTCTTTATTCTACGTAATCCTGAAGCATTTCTTTCACTCACTGCATTCGTAGCTGGGTTAACAAGAATAATTTTTACTAGAGTACACACTTCAGACATTATACTTCATTGTGCAGGAGTGAGTGATTTAAGATAATCAATAATGTCTTGCAGACAAGGTTGACTATTGCTAGATTCCATTGCTGTACCTAGAAGCTGCAAGTGTGATGAGAGACTGCTTTCATTGAAGTCACTATGATAAAAGTTTAACACATACTCCAGCTCTTCACTGTAGATTTCTTTTCTTGCAGACTTCAAAAGAAGATCCTCGAGCTGTTTCAAAGTGTGGTAGCTTGGCTGATCAAACCTATCCTTAATAAAAGAAATGATAAGATCAAGACACTCAAAGTATTGATGTCTATACAATTCTTCAAGATTAGCAGGCTGATGACCTGCTCCAGTACCAACAGCAAACCTGGCTGGAACCCTTCTTTTTCTGGGCAAAACAGGATAATTCACATCAAGTATTTCCTGTTTCGAAGTGACTTTGGACCAAAACATGCTAAATGAGTCATTGTTTCGAATACTTTCAAGCGTCTTTCTTGTGATGCTCAAATATTTTGCTCCTTCATTCAAGCCAGTTGCCTCTGAAGAAGACCTGCACATAGCTTGCTCATACTAGCTAGCTAAATTATTAAGCATCCTGTAAAATTATGCACATTCTTGCCAGTTCACTGTCCTCTGTTGTGAGGCTGCAAAAAAAAAACCACAACAGATTAGGATAGGTTAATTTCACTGTTGTCAGCTCAGCTATTTGCTGACCTTCTGAAGAGCTCAATTTTGGATCTTGCAAAGTCTTTTCTCAAATTGTCAGTGTGTTTCAACATAAGTTCTCCAAGCATTATGCCAAACAAATAATCAAATGTTGACATACAGTGCTGTACACCGGTTAAACGAGCACGAGTTTCAGAATCCTTGGCTATATCCAAGGCTTCTTCCCAAACAGCCTGGATCACTTGGTAATTTGAAATTACACTACTTAGTGAGGAAGCTCTGACAGTCCATCTAGAACCCAAAACGAGCACCTTCAGGACTAATTTCTCCTTTGAGCTTTTGAAGGGTGGCTTCACGTCTTGGGGAGAATTTTATCAACTTTGATATTTCAAGGGTGGTACCCAAAGCACTTCTCAAGACTTTATTAGCATGGCCATAATAATGAACAAAGATGGCGTGTGACTCTTCCGCACATATCTGGGTAGAACAACCATTTCTAGAGCCACACATATTGGCTGCCCCATCATAACACTGCACTCTACAGTTACTGATACTAATGTTCATACGTGCATAGTATCTTTTAAGCATGCAATCAATATGTCAGCTTTAATGGATTCAACATGGTGAAGTCCAATAAAGTCTTCTCTGGGCTCAAAATCATCATCTACACAACGAATACACACCACAAGTTGTTCTTTGTTGGATGAGTCAGTAACTTCATCGGCCATTAAAGCTAAATAACGTGCTTGGTGGATAGATTCAGCAATTTCTCGCAACACTTTCATCGACATACACTGAATCAACTCATTATGAATCTGAGGACTTGTATATTTGTTAGTCTTTTTCTGTAGCATATCAGTAATTTTTAATCATCTAAAGCGCGAAGGTGTAGTAATTGCATGAAGTTACCAACACTTTCATCGCCATCACCACGGAAAGCTATTCCTTGCTTTGCTAAAAACTTGATGTTTTGTGCCACTTTGATAAGGTAATGTCAATTGGAGGCTTTGTGTTCAGCATGAGCTGTAGACAACACATCTCCAACTCCCCTTGACGTACCTGCAGGTGTTGTTATGGTGAAATCAACAGCAGCTTTGTGTGCAACTCTGCCCTCATGCCTATTGAAGCAACGTGTACCATCCTTCTAGTTACAGAAGCCAGACACAAAAGATGAGTCCAAGATGTTACCCTGAATCTTCTTCAGGTGGCCTACAAGTCTCAGAGTAGCTATGTAGCTATATGGTTCTAGATCCACTGGTATAGCTAAACCATTCTGATGAAAATAGTTTTGTTCATCATGCCATTGAAGTATACAGATTGTGTATATTATCAGTAGTAACAGCAATATATTTTATTGCATATTATAGTTTAATAGAAGCAATGCATTTTGCAAAAATAATGAAGTAGCTATTCCTACTGAGGGTCAGATAACTATTTGGCGTGATGTATGCTGCATTACTCGTCAGAAGATACCTGCAGGCCCGACACTCCTCAATTTAGTGACGGATTGATCCTTCTTTATCTAAAACTCCCCCTAGCTTTCCTTATACGCTTTAAAACTTACCAATTCCCACAATGATGGATTTGTTATTGTTTTTACTTCTCTTGTAACTATAGCAACGGAAAGGTACCGCCAGACAAGATTAAAACAACGGTAGTCATTTGTTCAGATCTAGTGCCCACGCAGCGCATGTGGAAAGAAATAATGGTGGGAGAAGACTAAGAGGCTTGACGAGCTACAGTGGTCTGTCATATTGATTAGGTAAGCTCAGGCGTTAGATACTGCATGACTTAATGTGGCGGTGGTGTAGGGTGGGTTAACGTGAAATAGCTATATTATTGGCGAGCGAGCGTAGCGAGCGAGACACTTACAGGGGTAACTCAATCGAGATTTCGCTATATTTATTTATTTATCTGTTTATGGGGTACGTGAGACCCCAGTTTTCGCCCACGCTTTTAATTACGTAAGTTAGGTAAAGCGTTCACAGTTCCAGTATTTTTCAATTAACGAGCTCTGAGAATCCTTAGTGGCGGTGGTAAGTCAATGCGCTCTTTGTCATGGCTATAAGCCTTGCGTAACAGTATTTACTTGAAAATACATTGTCCACTAGACTACTGCGAAGGTAAGTCTGTGTAGGTGCATGTCCAGTGGTGTCAAAGCATTGTGTGTTACAACCACTACTTAGCTAAAGAATATCACAAAGAAAACTTTTAAATAACGTGTATTGTTTTGTTGTTGTTGCTTTCCTTCCAAGCAGTTGCAGAGAGTTGTTACTATGGCACTGAAATCCCTTTACCGTGTATGCGAAATTTAAAAACTGGACCTTATTTTCAGTAGCTTCAGTGTTAAAAGTCAAAATCATTCATTAGTATAGTCTTTAGGCTCGCTCGCCATTTGTGCTCAAGCACATCACTAGTTCAGCGAGCGAGCGAAGCGAGCGAAGCTGACTATCAGTCGTGTTCAATTGAGATTTCAGATATATATAAGTATGTATACGTACGTCAAAAAGTTTCGCCCGTGCTTCTAATTACGTAAGTTAGGTAAAGCGTTCACAGTTCCTGTATTTTTCAATTAACGAGCGCGGAGGCTGCACAGCCTTACGCACTTTCAAAGTTTATTCAGGTAATTCTGTTATTGTTAACTCTTCATGCCTAATCATTGCTATTATTTAGCGATTTCCTTCACAAATCATCTTTAGCTACCTATACTTATATATTTACTAGGTGTTTGTGTTTGATGTTAAAAATGGAAAAAGAAATTTTAGACAACAATAGAAAACGTCCTATTGAATTAATCAGTGCAGGAAACAAAAGGGCAAGATTAGACAGAAGAAACCAAAAAGACAGGGATAGAAGAAAGAATGAAAGTGAAGAGGAGAAGAATATAAGGCTAGCAAAAAGAAGACAACGAGATAGAGCTAGAAGAGCTGATGAAACTCCCCAACAAAGAGGTGCAAGATTGGTAAAAATGTCCACTCAGCAGCAAAAACGTCGTGCTTCTGAAACACCAGAGGCAAGAGATGCCAGACTCAAACAATTAAGCACTTCAAAGAAACAACGTGTGGCTACAGAGACACCACTGGAGCGATCCTCTAGGCTGCAAAACTTGACTACCTCCCAGAAACAACATCTAGCTACACAAACATCTGAGGAGAGAGCTGCTAGGCTACATAAGTTAAGCACTTTACAGAAAGAACGTCTTGCTACGGAGACCTTGGAAGAGAGAACTGAAAGACTGGAAAATTTAGAAAGAAGCAGGGCTGTACGGCAAGCCACATATCCTGGAGCACACCAAGCATTACTGGAGCAGGAAAATGTCCAGAAAAAGATGGCAAGGTTTCATCAGGACATGTCATTAATTGAATGCCATACTTGCTCCACTTGCATGGAGAAATTTCCAGGGGTCAAATTTAGTACACATACATCTCAATGCCTGCGTTGTTCTCGTGACAATATTACTCCTAAACTGTATTCTGCTGAAAACAATATGCATCCTGGTTCTGCATCACCACAACTACAGGTACTTTATATAATTAAACTCTCTTTAACAATATCTATTCAAACATCAATAAATAACCATTTCTTTACAACTCAGTATTATTTAAAACAAAAATATGAATAATATTTTTAAACTTGATACTTACTTAAAACACACTTGTATGCTATTATTAAAAGTACTCTAGAATAAATCAAACAATTGTAATGAATATAGTATCACAACAAAATATCAAACAGGAGTAAAATAATATACAGAGAAAATACATTTATTTTAAATGGTAGTCTTTATCAATCTGCTATTGCTATAGAAATTCTTTACAAAAAAAAACTTTAACACGCAGGGTCTATCACAGGCAGAAGAAATGTTAATATCTGCTGTAATGCCTTTCATGACAATATACCGTCTTCCACATGGACAGTATGGTTACAGGGGACACGTAATCAACTTGCCACAAGACATTACTTCATTTGCAAGTAAACTTCCCAGGCTGTCTTCTGAACTTGATGTGGTATTTGTTAGAAAGGAAGGCTCTGTCAACTCTCACCATGACTTTCGAGTTAGAAAGTCTGTAGTACACAATGCTTTGCTGTGGCTGAATCAGAACAACAAGTACTACCGCACCATTGATATTGATCTTACAGCATTAAATCAGTTACCAGATGATGGTGGTAAGTACCATGATTGTTGTCTTTTTGTATTGGAAATGAAAGTACTTTTTTATCATTAGACTTGACAGAACAATGTGGAGTTAAAATACTTGATACCAACACAGAAATTGAGGAAGAATTGAAGTTAATTGCAGATGAAGATGATGTTGAACCTCGAGATGTTGCCACGTTTGTACCTATTGTGGCCCAGAAAATAACTGAGCGAGAAACCATCAAGAAAAGTGTGGAACAGCGATCCTCAAACCTTCAAAAGGAAACTGTACCATGGCCAAAGAGTGGAGATACTCCAGTCAACGAGTTTCAAACGGAAGGATATATCACATGCGCATTTCCAACTCTGTTTCCTACAGGTGCTGGTGACTTTGTTGCCCCCCGCCCTCGCACAGTCACTGCTGGAAATTACTTTAAGCACCTTATGATGTATGGAGATGGCCAATTTGCCAAACATCCTCGCTTTAGATACTTTGCACTCAATACCGAAATGCGATGGCGTGCACTTCAAACTGGCCGGATCTATATCAGGAAACACCCTAAAGATGGTAAACTCACTCTTGATGAACTGAAAGACATGGTAGGATGCGAGGGTGAGCGCTTTGCAAACAGGATCCTGCACTTTGCTAATTCTCTGCGTGGGACCAGCCAGTACTGGTTCAAGCAAAGGAGAAATTTGATTTCAATGGTAGACACACTGGGAATGCCAACTGTGTTTTTCACACACAGTGCTGCTGACAGCCAGTGGCCTGAACTGTCCCGCTTGATCTGTCCCAGTAACCAGCAACATAGTACTACTCATCGCAGCAGGGCACTATCTGAGAATCCTGCCATTGCAGACTGGTTTTTCTTTCACCGCATAAGCAAATTTGTTGAAGCCTTCTACGTCAATGTTCTTGGGGCGGTAGATTACTGGTTTAGATTTGAGTGGCAGCATCGTGGAAGCCCACATGTGCATGGTGTGGCATGGTTTAGAGAAGCACCAGATGTCGAGAAGTTGCTTTCTACCAAAGATGATGCAGAATTCTTGGATGCAGTAGAGAAGATCATCAGCTATGCAGACAATCTGGTCAGCACAGTCAACCCTGCAATATCTCCTGATGCAAGTGATGCACACAATGCTCCACTCCCAAAGATCAAGCCTCATGTTTGCAACAAGTGGTATGCCGACGTAGATGATCTTCACATTGATTTGGTTGAGCTAATTGCAACTTGCCAACGCCACACTCGGTGCTCCACAGCATACTGTTTGAAGAAGAAAAGAGATGGTTAGCTCCAGTGTAGATTCAAGTATCCCAAAGACTTACAGCCAGTGACAAGGATAGTAACGAGTGACGATGGTGAACCTACCATGCTTACACAACGAAATGATTCTCTCCTTAACAGCTACAATCCAGTGCAACTGTCTGCATGGAGAGCTAATGTTGACATGCAAATAATTGTGTCACGCAGGAGAGTCATTAACTACTGTGCAAAGTATGCTACCAAGCCAGAACCTCGATCCAAGGCATTGAAATCTGTCTATGGGAATGTGCTGAAGAGCCTCAAGGGTGATGATGCCAGTGCATTGAAAGTTGTGCAAAAGGTGATGATCAGCAGTGTAGGAGAAAGAGATTTCTCTGCCCAGGAGACATGCCATCTCCTCCTACAGCTTCCAATGTTTAGAGCTTCCCGTGACTTTGTTGTACTGAGCTTGGATTATTCACGGCAGCTTGATGATCATTTTGAAGAAAATGAGTGCGTCACAGTCGATTCACCCCTTGAGCACTACTGTGCTCGTCCAGATACACCAGAATTTGCCAATATGACTCTTTTGCAGTTTGTTCAGAGATTCAAAACTTCGAGGAAGGTTGGTGAAGGTTTAACCTGCAGGAAAAAACATGTCGTGGTCATAGTGCGTCCGTGCATCTCTCCCGATCCTCAAGGTCCAAACTATGAGCAGTACTGCAGGCAAAAGCTTATGCTATATCAGCCTTTCAGAAAAATTGAACAACTTCTTGGTACCTGTTACACGCATGCAGATGCATATCTCACTTATCTTCAATCAAACACCGTTCCGGCAACCCTTGCAGATGATATCCTTCGTCTAGAAGCTGCTGAAAGGGAAAACAACAACTCAAATACTGAGGAGGTAAGCTTAAAATGAATTGCCTGCTGTTCAATTGTTAATATATTGTAATTATTGTGGCAGGAATGTGATGATAATGAGCTCAATGATAACAAGTCAGTATTAACCATACAAGACTGGATGCTCATCTGCCGACAGAAGCCAGATTTACATCAACATGCAGTAGATCAGCAAGACTTTGATTGGTCACTTTCAGCAACAGCATATCCTGATTTTCTGGAAATGCCATCATTTGTGTTGAAGCAACGTCAACTATACACACCTCCAGAGACAGCTCGCTTGAGTGTCAACCCAAACAGCCTCCAAGGAAAACAGCTTGAAGCATACAGCATTGTACGAGAGCACTTTGAGAAAAGAACTTTAAAAAACTCAGCTCCTCTCAGGATGGTGGTATCTGGTACTGCAGGAACTGGAAAATCTTACCTCATTCAATGCATCAAGCAACTTCTGCAGGACTATCTTGTGGTTGCAGCTCCAACCGGTGTGGCAGCGTTCAATGTAAATGGCTACACTATCCATTCTCTGTTGAGCATTCCTGTCAGGGGAGATTTCAAGCCTCTCGATGGTAGCCGTCTTCACACTATTCAGCAGACTCTGAAAGATATAGATTATCTCATTATCGATGAGATGTCCATGGTAGGAAGGAAGCTGTTTGGCCAAGTTGATCGTCGCCTGAGGCAAGCCTTTCCTCACAGGTCTGAAGAGAATTGTTTGGAGGATGTTCCTGTCTGCTCATAGGTGATTGGGGCCAGCTACCACCAGTCATGGATCTACCTCTATACACCACTTCACCTCGAACTGAGCTGTCCGATCTGGGTAGTGCAAACTACCATATGTTTGATCGTGCTATAGTCTTGGACATTGTGATGAGACAGGCTGGAAGTAATCCCAATCAGGAACTCTTCCGTGACATTCTTATGCGTCTGAGGAATGGAGAGTTGGCTCAGGAGGACTGGAAAGAGTTTATGAAGCAAACTCCAGCAGAACTGGGGGATACAACATCATTTGAAAGAGCACTACGCCTTTATCCCACGGTTGAAGCCGTAGCTGAACACAATGCCAGCAAACTACGTGCAAATGGTCAGCCAATAGCCGTCATCAGGGCTGCACACACTGGTCCTGAAGCATCCAGAGTCAGTGCTGATGAAGCTGGAGGACTGGAGCCTGTGGTCTGTCTTGCACAAGGGGCACGTGTAATGCTGTCTGCCAATATCTGGGTTGAGGTAGGATTGGTCAATGGTGCTCTAGGAAGTGTTGTAAGCATATGCTATGCAAGAGAACATTGCCCACCTGACTTGCCAATTGCAGTCACGGTGAAGTTTGATTTTTACACTGGTCCAACTCTGTCTGATGGAACAGTACCAATCTGTCCACTTCAGAGAACATGGTTTTCAACTGCTAAGCAGTGTTCACGTCTTCAGCTTCCACTGAGATTAGCATGGGCTGTCACTATCCATAAATCACAAGGTTTGACCTTAGACAAGGTGGTTATTGATGTGGGTAAGAAAGAGTTTTCTTCGGGTTCAACTTTTGTTGCTTGCTCTCGCGTCCACCGCCTCTCAGACTTGCTCTTTGTTCCCCCTTTTCCTTACCAGCGTGTGCAAAATCTTAGCAAAAGCAATCGACTTAAAGAAAGACGTGAGGAGGATGCTAGGTTGAATCAGATAATGAGTGGAAAGAAAACTACTGAAGTTGTGATCTGTGAGACAGATTTCAGGAGTGAAGCAATATTATTCAGCAAAGTAGTATCAGATCCCATCACCCTCAGCAATCAATCTGCTCTACCAACTTCACCAGCACATACATATGAACTTGAATTCGTGTCGGCAAATGAAACTGCAGCCATTCCAAGTGCCAGTAGCAATGAACCAGTTATACCATCTTCACATGTGGCAATAGTACCAGACAGTGAAACTGCAGCTACAATATTGAGTGGAAGGAAAACTGCCGAAGTCATGATCTATGAGACAGTTTTGAGGCCTAACTGTGTGTACAGATTTTATCCAGTGGACGAAGCATGGAGAAGGAGTGTATGTGAATCACTGAATCTGACATACCATGGTGAGAATGGGGTTGCACAAGGTGGCCCCAAAATGTGCCTCAAGCGTCCACTTACCATCCAGAGAATATCGGGAGATGGGAACTGCTTCTACAGGTCCATTTGCTACATTCTTACTGGATCTGAGGATGAGCATCTTGTTGTGCGCAGAGCTATTGTCAGTCATATGATAACCATTGGCGATAATCTGACAGGGCACCTGGGTATTGGAGTCGAACAGTACATCTCTAACAACTCAGTGGAGAATGGTGGAGTTTGGGCAACAGAAACAGAAATGCTTGCTACATCAAGCCTTCTGAAGGCTGATATATACTCTTATGTTCCAAACGAAACCAGCACAGATGGAACTTGGCTGCGAATCCACCCACGGCTAATGGAACCATCACTCTCTGAAGAAGCTGTTAGCAAAAGGGGGATATACATTCGTAACCCAACTAATCATTTTGAAGTAGTTCTCTCTGTTGCAACTTGCAGCAATTGCAGAAGGAACTGTGAAACCGAGTTTCCAGCCTCTGATTCCAAAAATCCAATCTCACTTGACACACGAGCTTCGCCATCCACACCTGAAGCAATATTAGACAGCAAAGTAGTAGCAGGTCCCATCTTCCTCAGCAATCCACCTGCTCTACCAACTTCACCAGCAGATACATATGAACTTGAATTCGTGTCAGCAAATGAAACAGCAGTGATTCCGATTAACATTAGCAATGAACCACCTATACCATCTTCACCTGTGGCAGTAGTACCAGACAGTGAAAGTGCAGCTACTCCCATAATTTTAAGCAATCAACCTACTAAAATTTTTCAAGCAAGCTGAATTTCTGCAGTTTATTCTCCCAGCCATTGGCATTCAATGTGTTTCATTGTTTGATACACATTACGATCATTGTGACACAAATGCTTTAACTAGAATAAGATAAGTTTAGTCATATTTTCATGAAATGATCAAACAGCCACCAGGCTCTAATATTCACTGACTCCATTCCCTTTTTCCTGTAAAAATATTATTTGTGACCACGCCTAGCATGAAGGTTGGTAGACTAGCTGCTAAGCCAGAGAAGAGGGCTACAATGCATGGGTCCACTTCTGTAGTCTGGGATCAGAGACTTTAGATTCTCTGATGCTAACTGAGAATGGAAAGGGTTACACTGTGCACTACAGTTAGATATAATTTCTGTCCTATTTTTCTGTAAAAAGAGTCTGCTCGCTCGCCATGCATTTGCGCTATTCGAGCGCACCACTAGTTTATTTGTATATAAAATGCCTTACGTACGTCCATACATATTATGTATGAACGTACGTAAGGCATTTTTGTACTTTGACCCTCGCGTTTTTGTGTTAGTTCGGTTGTCGACCCGTCCCTAACTTCACTAAACAGAATCCTCTGTTTATCGATCAGTACCGGTATCACCCTAGAAATTGAATTGTTTACCGTTTTGAATTCTTTTGCGGGTGTAGTTAAAACTTGAAAACTTAAGGGACTTCCATTTCTATTCGAGTTAGTGGCGGTGGTAAGTCAATGTTCTCTTTGTTATGGTTATAAGCCTTGCCGCAACAGTATTTACTTGAAAATACATTGTCCACTTACTGGAAGGTAAGTCTGTATAGGTGCATTTCCAGTTGTGTCAAAGCATTGTATGTTACAACCACTACTTAGCTAAACAATGTCACAAAGAAAACTTTTAAATAACGTGTATTGTTTTGTTGTTGTTTTTTTACCTTCAATTCAAGCAGCAGAGAGTTGTTACTATGGCACTGAAATCCCTTTAACGTGTATGCTAAATTAAAAACTTGGACCTTATTTTCAGTAGCTTCAGTGTTAGAAGTCAAAATCATTCATATAAATAGTATAGTCTTTAGGCTCGCTCGCCATTTGTGCTCAAGCACATCACTAGTTTATTGGCGAGCGAGCGAAGCGAGCGAGACAGTATTAGGGGTGGATAATGCAAAATCGGGTATATGTTATATATATATATATGTATGTATGTATGGATGGTACGTATGCTCTTTAAACGCGCGCGCGGGGAACTTGTTTCTCCTAAAAACACGGCTATTTAGGCTTGACTCCAGTTTATTCTGAAACTACAGCATTAAGCAAACCTTACTTTATACTTAAGCTCCAAAGTATGAAAAAATTCCTCCTAAAACGCTTGTTTTCAAGACACAAAAAGTTGATTAGACAGGTTACTATGGCATTGAAGACCCTTTTCCAGACTTAATTTCAAAAGTTCGCCGTTTTATGGGGGGATAAGGAGTGCCGGTTGTTGGTTGTCAAGAGCCGTTGGTAGTCAGGAATGCCGTAGTATTAATGCTATAGAAGCTACTACTTCTCGAGGGAAGCTGAGATAAGTACGCAATTCCATATTTGTTAGCTAAATATGCAAAATTAACTCTGGCCTTTCTTTTTTGTAGCTAAGAGCTAGTCAACAGTGACTGGTAAATTCAAATAGTCAGATTGGCTCAAATTTGGTACTACAAAAGTTAACACTGCTCAAGAAAATGAGGTAAGAAAGTAATTTTGTATTTGTGTGCTAAAATTGATTGTCTTTTGTTTTTGTAGGTGAGAGCTTGTTGTCAAGAATTCAAGGTAATTCAGATGGTCATAGTAACTTCAATTTGATACTACAGAAGTTATCAATACTCAAGAATGATGTAAGTAGTAATTGTATATTTGTTGGCTAAAATTACAAATATTAACACTGGTTTATTTTTTATCGTGGCTGAGAGCTTGTTCAAGAGTTACTGGTGATTGAGATTATCAGAATGGTTGATGTTTGATACTACAAAAGTTACCATTAATAAGGTAAGAGAGTGATTTTGTATTTGTTTGCTGAAATCAAATGTCATAACTGCTATTATAGTGTTTGCATGAAGTAAGCTAAAACATAGTAACATTTTATGTTACCTAACTATCAGGCTCGCTCGCCATTTGTGCTCAAGCACACCACTAGTTTGTATATATGTATGGACGTACGTAAGGCATTTTTGTACTTTGACCCACGCGTTTTTGTGTTAGATCGGTTGTCGACCCGTCCCAAACTTCACTAGACAGAATCCTCTGTTTATCAATCAGTACCTAGAAATTGAATTGTTTACCGTTTTGAATTCTTTTGCGGGTGCAGTTAAAACTTGAAAACTTAAGGGACTTCCATTTCTATTCGAGTTAGTGGCGGTGGTAAGTCAATGCGCTCTTTGTCATGGTTATAAGCCGTGCGCAACAGTATTTACTTGAAAATACATTGTCCAATAGACTACTGCGAAGGTAAGTCTGTGTAGGTGCATGTCCAGTTGTGTCAAAGCATTGTGTGTTACAACCACTACTTAGCTAAAGAATATCACAAAGAAAACTTTTAAATAACGTGTATTGTTTTGTTGTTTTTTTCCTTCAATTCAAGCAGTTGCAGAGAGTTAGTTGTTACTATGGCACTGAAATCCCTTTACCCTGTATGCTAAATAAACAAACTGGACCTTATTTTCAGTAGCTTCAGTGTTAGAAGTCAAAATCATAATAGTATAGTCTTTAGGCTCGCTCGCCATTTGTGCTCAAGCACATCACTAGTATATATTCTATTTTTGAATGAGTTGCGTAAGTGTTACTCGTGTAGGTTTAAACTAACGTTTTAGTTAAGTTAAATTCAAGTGTTGTACATTAAGGCAGTCAATAGTCCAGGGTAACCTTACAAATATTCTGTGCAATACACAATTGAAGCCTGTTGTTGAATACTTGTGCTAGCCATTAGTATTTGTAGTAGTCACAGGACAGATCAGCAGTGTTGGAAGATGTTTAGTAAAGGGGCGCTCCAAGGGCATGTTTTTTGGGGGGGGGGATTGGGGGTTTAAAAGTGTGAATGTGAGAAATTTCCTTTTTAGATTATGCCCACAATTTTGGTAGCCCAAAGCCCCCCCTTCCTACGCCACTGCTGATATCGATCACGGTGGCGTTGCCCCTATAGCCTCTTCTACACACTGCCCAGATTGTGTCACAAATAATATTTTAGCTACTATATTCTATCGGTTATTATGACCATGTGAATAAAACATTCAGGGTTACTGGACTGACTGGCAAGTTGAAGGTCTTGCCGTAGTTAACTTCAGACAAGCTGGCTCATAATCAACCTGCGAGGCAACAATTACTGGCAAGTGTTTGTTCTTGACAAAGTCCTCAGTATAGACTGAATCAAGTAAGTCTCAAGTTGTGGTATATGTAGTCTCATTTGAGTGTTCAAAATATTTTATGATGATGCCCAGTGCATACCTGATTTAGGTGATATTTGTGACCTTCCGTTGTTGCTGTGTGGTTTGCAGGGTGGGGGAGGGGAGACAATGGACAGGATATGACCTTGGAATGGGAAGTAGTTTCATTAAAAGTCCAGGTGGAGGAGATGGGGCATGAGTGATATGCATCAGTTATTATTGAACAGGTGAAGGATGTGGACTCTTGTCACATGCTAATAGACACATGTATCAGCTGGTGATGTTTGTGTGTTCTATTGGAACTGTAGTTCCTTGAACTTTCTAAGCCTTAGCACAGAGAGCTTGTAGGCTGTGGTTTATGCTTTTATCACTTGAGTGATGTCCACCAGTTGTATTACTAATTCCTTTCATGATTAGTTCTCATGTAGCCACAAGATATTTGATGATAGACATTAGGAGCACTCTAGTTCTGCAACATTTACAATCTAGTTGCATAGCTTCTTAATATTATATTATTGTTATTGTTATTACGGTTATAAAAAATTTATTATAGTCAAGGATTTATCTAGAAATTTGTTTGGAAAGGGGTGGGAGGAGTTTCGTCATATCTGCCACCCTTAGGATGTAAGACATAAAATATTTATAACTAACAAGTACCCCACCTCATAGTGGCGCTTGATGTATTGCACAGTAAGAATGCAGTAACATAAGTTTTTTTTTTTATTCATTGTTATCATTCTCTACATCAGTTTCCCTCTCCTGCTCTCTTTTTTCCTGGACTATCTCAGCTTTTCTTATCCCCAACCTTTCCTTTTTTTCAGCTTTTTTCTCGAGTCATGGAGTCCATTCTCCTTTGTCTACCTCTCCTGCTTCTGCATCTCTATGTCCTTCTATCATGATTGTGGACTCTCCTTATACACAGTCCATACTCTCCTTATACAGTCCATACTCTCCCTATAAACATTCCATACTCTCCTTATACACAGTCTATACTCTCCCTATACACAGTCCATACTAACCTTATACACAGTCCATACTCTCCCTATACACAGTCCATACTCTCCTTATACAGTCCATACTCTCCTTATACACAGTCCATACTCTCCCTATACACAGTCCATACTCTCCTTATACAGTCCATACTCTCCTTACACAGTCCATACTCTCCTTATACACAGTCCATCAGAGGCGGAGGAAGCAAATTTTGATTGGTCGGGCAAAATCACTGGAAAGATGTTAGAAAAGAAACATGCCCGACATGTTTTTTTGTTAGTTTATTTCCTGTTATTTTTGTTTTAAAATACTCTAGTACAGTATATTGATAACCCTAAATCTAACCATAGCTTCTTTTTGTTTTTGTAAAATACCATTCATATGAAGAAAAAAAGAAGGAATCATTTCAAATTTATGTTTGACAAACACAGATACACAGAAGAAATTAACTCAGTCAGTAGCCTAAAACTTTCCAAATATTTGAAGTCGGTGTTCACTGCCTTGTACAAATTCATTAGCTACAATAGTAAGATCTAGATTATCCAATTCTTCCTTATAAACATTCAAGACCATTAAATGGTTTAATCTTGCTTGTCCCATAGTACTCCTTAAATAAGTTTTAATTCTCTTCATTACCGAAAATGATCTCTCACTAGCAGCACTAGAATCAATTGAGCAATTCGGCAGACTTGTTGAAAAAATTGCTTCTGGCCATCACTTAAGCTCTTTAAATAATCAATAGCTTCTCTTAAGGTAACATTGCCACTGGTAGAAAATTTCTCAGTAAATATCTTCAGTTGAGTAGTCAGCTCTACTTCATTGAAATCGTCATCATAAAGTTTTAATACCTCTTGCAACTCCACAGAGTAATCTTTATTATTTGCTGACTTGAGAAGAAGCTCCTCCAAATTTTGATATACTGCATATCCAGGTTGCTCAAATCGATCCTTGATACTAACAGTAGCTAAGTCAAGAGCTTCATAGTATTGAGTCCTGTATAATTCCTCGACACTAGCAGCATGATAACCAGCCCCATCACCTACTTCAAGTCGTATTGGTGCTCGTTTCCTTCTTGGAAAAAATGGTTCTTCTGTATTGGTAGATACTTGTAGTAGTTGTAAATGCTGATAAAATAATTTAAAGTCATCCTCATTTCTCATTTTTTGTAAGGTTTGCAATGTCAGCATACCTATTTCTTGCCCTCCTGCAGCAGATAAACCTCCTGCAGCAGATAAAGATTGATTTTGTAGTGTCTTACTGAGATTATCAGTTATAAGAAATATTTTTTCACAAAGTTTCAGCCCAAACAGAAGCTTAAACTTAGACATTTGAGCTTGAATACCTATAATACGGCCCTTTACATCAGGTTGCAAGCTTAACTGCAGACAACTTTCCCATAATTCCTTTAAAACATTGTAATTTTGTAGAATACTATTTATGGATTCACCCCGTACTGTCCATCGTGTTGGACAAAATTTTCGTATCCCAGTACTCCTCTCATCTTCATGTTCTGAAGAAATTTTGTTGAATTGAACATTTCTTTTGGGAGAATACTTAATCAACTTAGTGATTTCAAAGTCTGATTCAAGAGCTTCCGAACACACTGTGGACTGCTTCATGGTATACCCTACCGCTAAGTTTAAGGCATGTCCATAGCAATGAGAAAAGATGGCACGCTTTTCTTCTGAAAGTAGTTGTGTAGCTACACCATTTCTTATCCCAGACATGTTGGATGCTCCATCGTAACATTGCCCTCTGCAATCTGAGATGTCAAAGCTAAACCGTAACAAGGTATCTTTGATTGCCTGAACAAGAGTATTAGAACTAATGTTCTCTACTTCATAAATTCCAATGAAGTACTCATGGTCTTCCAGATTTTTAGTAACACATCGGATACATATAGTAAACTGTTCTGTATTCGAAATGTCAGTACATTCATCTGCCATTATTGTGTAACATTTACATTCACGAATAATTCCTGCTAATTTTCTCATAATTTCATGGGCCATAATTTTCATACATTCATTCTGAATAACAGGACTTGTATACCTGTCAGTTTTCTTGTTCATCCAAGTTGAAAGTTCCGGTATATCCAAAGCCCGAAGAAGTAATAACTGAATGTAGTTACTGTCAATTTCGGTTTGACTTCCTCTGAAAGGGAGACCCTGCCTAACAAGAAAGCGAATATTTTGAAGAATAGCAAAAAACATTCTTCTGTTAGTAGCCTTTTCTTGTTTATAGGCCAAACTAAGAGCTTCCCCTACCCCACACGAAATATCCCTAGGAAGGGAAATTACTGCATCAACAGCTTCCCGGTGGCACAATGTTGACTGGTGCTTTTTAAAGCATATAGTACCATCTCTCCAGTAAGTAAACCCAGTACTTATAAGTTTTCTCTCTTTTTGTGCTAGTCAAAAACTTTCCTTCTGAAGAAGCCTTCATGCATAAATAACAAAACGCTGCATCCAGTTTCACATCATAATGTAACCAGGAATAATCCTCGCACCACTCAGCCCTAAAACTTCTCTCAGTTTTACCAAATTTCCTTTTTGGAAACCTATACATTACATTTGGTTTCATTGAGTATAAATTAGATTCTTCGAGCTCTAACTAACCTGAAAGTCTTGGATGGGTGAAACTTCTCAAGAAGGCTGGTACTTGCACTTGCGGTAGTAACCATCACGCACAGCCCCGACTGAATAGTCTGGCATCGCCGACCCTTTTCCTTTTATAATAGTGGGTGTGGTGAATTATAATTATCGTGCATCAATTACAATTCGAAGCTTGTGAATAAACAACCAAAGAAAAAGTAAGTGCAGTCCATTGTGTAACAGATATCAACTTAGCTAGAGACCAAATATTGGTCGGGCATTTGCCCGACATGCCCGACCGGTTCCTCCGGCCCTGTCCATATTCTCCTTATACAGTCCATACTCTCCTTATACACAGTCCATACTATCCCTATACACAGTCCATACTCTCCTTATACAGTCCATACTCTCCTTACACAGTCCATACTCTCCTTATACACAGTCCATACTCTCCCTATAAACATTCCATACTCTCCTTATACACAGTCTATACTCTCCCTATCAACATTCCATACTCTCCTTATACACAGTCCATACTCTCCTTATACACAGTCCATACTCTCCCTATAAACACTCCATACTCTCCTTATACACAGTCTATACACTCCTTATACACAGTCCATACTCTCCTTATACACAGTCTATACTCTCCTTATACACAGTCCATACTCTCCCTATAAACATTCCATACTCTCCTTATACACAGTCTATATTCTCCCTATACACAGTCCATACTCTCCTTATACACAGTCCATACTCTCCTTATACACAGTCCATACTCTCCTTATACACAGTCCATACTCTCCTTATACACAGTCCATACTCTCCCTATACACAGTCCATACTCTCCTTATACACAGTCCATACTCTCCTTATACACAGTCCATACTCTCCCTTTACCCAGTCCATATTCTCCTTATACACAGTCCATACTCTCCCTTTACCCAGTCCATACTCTCCTTATACACAGTCCACACTCTCCCTATAAACATTCCATACTCTCCTTATACACAGTCCATACTCTCCTTATACACAGTCCATACTCTCCTTATACAGTCCATACTCTCCTTATACACAGTCCATACTCTCCCTATACACAGTCCATACTCTCCTTATACACAGTCCATACTCTCCCTATAAGCATTCCATACTCTCCTTATACTCTCCTTATACACAGTCTATACTCTCCCTATACACAGTCCATACTCTCCTTATACACAGTCCATACTCTCCTTATACACAGTCCATAGTCTCCTTATACACAGTCCATACTCTCCTTATACACAGTCCATACTCTCCTTATACACAGTCTATACTCTCCCTATAAACATTCCATACTCTCCTTATAAACAGTCTATACTCTCCCTATACACAGTCCATACTCTCCTTATACACAGTCCATACTCTCCTTATACACAGTCCATACTCTCCTTATACACAGTCTATATTCTCCCTATACACAGTCCATACTCTCCTTATACACAGTCCATACTCTCCTTATACACAGTCCATACTCTCCTTATACAGTCCATACTCTCCTTATACACAGTCCATACTCTCCCTATACACAGTCCATACTCTCCCTATACACAGTCCATACTCTCCCTTTACACAGTTCATACTCTCCCTATACACAGTCCATACTCTCCTTATACACAGTCCATACTCTCCCTTTACACAGTTCATACTCTCCCTATACACAGTCCATACTCTCCTTATACACAGTCCATACTCTCCTTATACACAGTCCATACTCTCCTTATACACAGTCCATACTCTCCTTATACACAGTCCATACTCTCCCTATAAACATTCCATACTCTCCTTATACACAGTCTATACTCTCCCTATACACAGTCCATACTCTCCTTATACACAGTCCATACTCTCCTTATACACAGTCCATACTCTCCTTATACACAGTCCATACTCTCCTTATACACAGTCCATACTCTCCCTATACACAGTCCATACTCTCCCTATACACAGTCCATAATCTCCCTTTACACAGTTCATACTCTCCCTATACACAGTCCATACTCTCCTTATACAGTCCATACTCTCCCTTTACACAGTTCATACTCTCCCTATACACAGTCCATACTCTCCTTATACACAGTCCATACTCTCCTTATACACAGTCCATACTCTCCTTATACAATCCTAACTCTCACTATACACAGTCCATACTCTCCTTATACACAGTCCATACTCTCCTTATACACAGTCCATACTCTCCCTATACACAGTCCATACTCTCCTTATACACAGTCCATACTCTCCTTATACACAGTCCATACTCTCCTTATACACAGTCCATACTCTCCTTATACACAGTCCATACTCTCCTTATACACAGTCCATACTCTTCTTATACACAGTCCATACTCTCCTTATACACAGTCCATACTCTCCTTATACACAGTTCATACTCTCCTTATACACAGTCCATACTCTCCTAATACACAGTCCATACTCTCCTTATACACAGTCCATACTCTCCCTAAAAACATTCCATACTCTCCTTATACACAGTCTATACTCTCCCTATACACAGTCAATACTCTCCTTATACACAGTCCATACTCTCCTTATACACAGTCCATACTCTCCTTATACACAGTCCATACTCTCCTTATACACAGTCCATACTCTCCCTATACACAGTCCATACTCTCCCTATACACAGTCCATAATCTCCCTTTACACAGTTCATACTCTCCCTATACACAGTCCATACTCTCCTTATACAGTCCATACTCTCCCTTTACACAGTTCATACTCTCCCTATACACAGTCCATACTCTCCTTATACACAGTCCATACTCTCCTTATACACAGTCCATACTCTCCTTATACAAGTCCATACTCTCTTTATACACAGTCCATACTCTCCCTATAAACATTCCATACTCTCCTTATACACAGTCTATACTCTCCCTATACACAGTCCATACTCTCCTTATACACAGTCCATACTCTCCTTATACACAGTCCATACTCTCCTTATACACAGTCCATACTCTCCTTATACACAGTCCATACTCTCCTTATACAACAACACAGTCCATACTCTCCCTTATACACAGTCCCTCCTCTCCTTATACAGTCCTACTCTCCTTATACACAGTCCATACTCTCCCTATACACAGTCCATACTCTCCCTATACACAGTCCATACTCTCCCTATACACAGTCCATACTCTCCCTATACACAGTCCATACTCTCCCTTTACACAGTTCATACTCTCCCTATACACAGTCCATACTCTCCTTATACACAGTCCATACTCTCCCTTTACACAGTTCATACTCTCCCTATACACAGTCCATACTCTCCTTATACACAGTCCATACTCTCCTTATACACAGTCCATACTCTCCTTATACACAGTCCACTCTCCTTATACACAGTCCATACTCTCCTTATACACAGTCCATACTCTCCCAATACACAGTCCATACTCTCCTTATACACAGTCCATACTCTCCTATACAGTCAATACTCTCCCTATACACAGTCCATACTCTCCCTATATACAGTCCATACTCTCCTTATACACAGTCCATAATCTCCCTATACAGTCCATACTCTCCTTATACACAGTCCATACTCTCCCTTTACAAAGTTCATACTCTCCCTTTACACAGTTCATACTCTCCTTATACACAGTTCATACTCTCCTTATACACAGTCCATACTCTCCTTATACACAGTCCATACTCTCCCTATACACAGTCCATACTCTCCTTATACACAGTCCATACTCTCCCTTTACACAGTTCATACTCTCCCTTTACACAGTCCATACTCTCCTTATACACAGTCCATACTCTCCCTTTACACAGTTCATACTCTCCCTTTACACAGTTCATACTCTCCCTTTACACAGTTCATACTCTCCTTATACACAGTCCATACTCTCCTTATACACAGTCTATACTCTCCTTATACACAGTCCATACTCTCCCTATACACAGTCCATACTCTCCCTTGGCACAGTTCATACTCTCCTTATACACAGTCCATACTCTCCTTATACACAGTTCATACTCTCCCTTTACACAGTTCATACTCTCCTTATACACAGTCCATACTCTCCTTATACAGTCCATACTCTCCCTATACACAGTCCATACTCTCCCTATACACAGTCCATATTCTCCCTATACACAGTCCATACTCTCCTTATACACAGTCCATACTCTCCTTATACACAGTCCATACTCTCCCTTTACACAGTCCATACTCTCCTTATACACAGTCCATACTCTCCCTTTACACAGTTCATACTCTCCTTATATACACAGTCCATACTCTCCTTATACAGTCTATACTCTCCCTATACACAGTCCATATTCTCCCTATACACAGTCCATACTCTCCTTATACACAGTCCATACTCTCCTTATACACAGTCCATACTCTCCCTTTACACAGTCCATACTCTCCCTATACACAGTCCATACTCTCCTTACACAGTCCATACTCTCCCTATACACAGTCCATACTCTCCCTATACACACAGTCCATACTCTCCTTACACAGTCCATACTCTCCTTATACACAGTCCATACTCTCCTTATACACAGTCCATACTCTCCTTACACAGTCCATACTCTCCCTATACACAGTCCATACTCTCCCTATACACAGTCCATACTCTCCCTATACACAGTCCATACTCTCCCTATACGCAGTCCATACTCTCCTTATATACAGTTCATACTCTCCTTACACAGTCCATACTCTCCCTATACACAGTCCATACTCTCCCTTTACACAGTTCATACTCTCCCTTTACACAGTCCATACTCTCCCTACACTGTAAAAAACGGGGTGTTACAATACACCTTTTTTGGTGCTTCAGCTACACTGGCTGTAGTACAACCCATAGGGTGTAATGGTACACCCCAAAATAGTGTTCCATTACACCCTTGAAACACCCGCTGTGTAACTCCCAATAGAGTATTGTAATACACCTCTATTATACTCATTTTGGTGTTACCTTACACCCAGATTGGTATTAAAATACACTCCTGCATGGCACCATTTACACTTGCTTAATTATGATACTAAATAAGTATTAGCATCAGCAGTTAGCCGGATCTGTTAGGGGTGTGGTCAATAAACTCTAACCACACCCAATTTATTGTAAACTTAACCCGTTGTATTCTTTACACTTTCTTCTAAGAGTTAAGTTACATTGTAAATAGCTATCTTACATGTAAGCAGCTCTTCACTATTACCAGTGGTTTGTTATGAATATAATTAAATCTTCCAATACACCCGTATTGGTGTAACTACAGGGTGCTAACTAATGTGAGTGTAATAGTACACCCTATGGGTGTAACCATACACTTCAGAATTCAGAGGTGTAGCTGTACACCCCAGTAGGGGTGTAACTGAACACCTCATTTTTTACAGTGTATACACAGTTCATACTCTCCCTTTACACAGTTCATACTCTCCTTATACACAGTCCATACTCTCCTTGTACACAGTCCATACTCTCCTTACACAGTCCATACTCTCCCTTTACACAGTTCATACTATCCCTCTACACAGTCCATACTCTCCTTATACACAGTCCATACTCTCCCTTTACACAGTTCATACTCTCCTTATACACAGTCCATACTCTCCATACACAGTCCATACTCTCCCTATACACAGTCCATAATCTCCTTACACAGTCCATACTCTCCCTATACACAGTCCATACTCTCCTTATACACACAGTCCATACTCTCCTTACACAGTCCATACTCTCCCTATACACAGTCCATACTCTCCTTATACACAGTCCATACTCTCCTTATACAGTCCATACTCTTTCTATACACAGTCCATACTCTCCCTATACACAGTCCATACTCTCCCTTTACACAGTTCATACTCTCCTTATACAGTCCATACTCTCCTTATACACAGTCCATACTCTCCTTATACACAGTTCATACTCTCCTTACACAGTCCATACTCTCTTTATACACAGTCCATACTCTCCCTATACACAGTTCATACTCTCCTTACACAGTCCATACTCTTATACACAGTCCATACTCTCCTTACACAGTCCATACTCTCCCTATACACAGCCCACACTCTCCCTTTACACAGTTCATACTCTCCTTATACACAGTCCATACTCTCCTTATACACAGTCCATACTCTCCTTATACAGTCCATACTCCCCAACCTTTCCTTTTTTTCACCTTTTTTCTCGAGTCATGGAGTCCATTCTCCTTTGTCTATTTCTCCTGCTTCTGCATCTCTATGGCCTTCTATCATGATTGTGGACTTATGCTTTGTGAAATATTGCCTATTTTTTCGTATTTCCCCCTTCCTTTTTGAAACTTATGCTTCCTTTACTCAGTAATTTCACTCCTCAGCCTTCCGCTTTTTAGTGTACTATTAATCACCTTCAACTGAATGGGATGACATAATCAAGATATGATGATGCTTAACCACACTGTTTAAGCTCACGAATTATTCATGAATACATACCGTTGGTCATCGTCATTGTTACTGACACATGAGCATATTGTTCTTTAATCCTAGAGAGTAATTTGCATGACATCATGAGTTTGAGTGCTTTAATTTTGAGTACTGCCTAACTGCACACTGCACACAGATACTATTGAACTATGATAGGTGCTGGATTTGAATGTTTACTAGGGTATCATATTTAGATAGTTCCTTCAAAATTTTTGCTATAAGAGGTGCTCGGCCTTAATTACAATGTTTGTATAATTATTTAGTACACATTAATTTTGAAGAAATTCTTGAGAATTTTTAATTTATTTGATTGTTCAGGACTTTATACAACAAGAGAAGAAGATCACATGTGCGGTGGACTATGTAGTCGAGTAAAAGTGGCGTGCAAGGTTAGGTGGATTCTAAATTAGGAAATAAATTTGAGTGTATATTACAATATACCAGCAAGTACCCCAACACACAGTGGAGCTCGACATATTGAAGTTATTTTGCTCAGTTATCATTCTCTACTATCTATTAAGATTAATTAGTTTTCATCTCCTGCTCTCTTTTTTAAACTATCTCAGCTTTTCTTACCCCACCCTCACATTTCCTTTCTTAAGCTTTTTCTTCTTGAGTAATGGAGTCCCTTTTCCTTTGTCTAATTCTCCTGCTTCGGAATCTCTGTCCTACCATCATGATTGTGGCCTTACGCTGCGTGAAACTTTTGCCTTCTCTCTTTCATACTTTTGCCTTCCCTTAGTCTATTCCACCCACTTTTTAGTAACAATTAATCACTCTCTACTGAATGTGATGACTCTTTACCCATTGAGGTAAGGACTATGCTTGGCCAGACTGTTTAAGCTCATGGATTATTCATGAATACACACACACGGTCGTTGTCGTTCATCATTGTTATTTGGCACACAAGTGTATTATTCAGGGGTTCATTTAGAAATCAATTTAAGAGTGGACGAGGTTGAGTTTGTGCTATCTAAAGGGTGTCACAGCATTCATGCAGAACTAAGATGAGAAAAGAGACGGGCACGATTTAAGCATTTCCCATCACCTTAAATATTCACTTTTTAACTTCGCATTTTGCTTACGAAATTTTAAGGGGGGGCAAGCGTCTCCCTTGCTCCCCCCCCTAAATGAACCCCGGTTATTATATAGATGTTAGTAAATTTTTCAAAATTTTAATGTAAATTTTTCAAAATTTTAATGAACAAGAGAGGTATTTGTGAAGTATATTACTATTTTAACCCACATGGCTGAGGGTAGTCTTGTAATAGACTGAAAGAACGTGTGACGAACAGTTGATTGTAACTTTGAGCTGACATTTTGAAGCTGATTGAATCATTGATGTGTATCTTATACAGAATTATTTTGCTTGGGGTAAGAGACAGGTGCTGTGTGTTTACTTAGCCACACCACACCCTTTTTCTAAACATTCTACTGTGGTGCACATGCTTGCATGAGACTGTATATATGCATTGATCAATGTTTCTTGCATGATTTTATGATCGTAATATTCATAGAAGCTGTTCTATATTTTCCCCAATATTCGAGGCGGGGTTGGAGATCCTAGGTTTAACCCCCTCAGTATTCTATAGCTTAAGTTGTGCTGAAATAGCAGCTAGCATAAGGCAACTGTATGGGTGCACAACTATTATCCAATTATTTGCATAGGCCGCAACAACTAGTGGAGTGAAATGACTTAAGATCTAAACTGCTGGAGATGTTAATGCATGGCATCAGAGGCGGAAGAAGCGGTGAAGGAATCTCATCAATGAAATAGCCTTATTGGAAGTGGCAGTATTAAAAGTATGTAAATGATTGGTTTGAGGGAACCACATCCAGGTTAATGTATAAGCTTAGGATTTCCTGCTTGTTATCTGATTAACCTTTACTTTTTTATGCATGTGCCCTTACCATGATTCTGCTGGTTCCCTTTACCATGTTTCTGCTGGTTACCCTTTACTTACTAGTTTTGTGAATTCCCTGTATTGTGATACTCGTGCATAATTAAGAATAGGAGAATCCTAACTATGTATGTGTGGAATACCATGTGGAAACTTTTCTAAAAAATACCACAGTGTCCCTTTACCTTATTCCTGCTGGTTACCCATTACCTACTATATGGGCTGGGTAAAGCAAGAGTATGGACTGGGTAAAGGGAGAGTATGGACTGGGTAAAGCAAGAGTATGGACTGGGTAAAGGGAGAGTATGGACTGGGTAAAGGGAGAGTATGGACTGGGTAAAGCAAGAGTATGGACTGGGTAAAGGGAGTGTATGGACTGGGTATAGGGAGAGAGTGGACTGTATATAGGGAGAGTATGGACTGTGTAAGGAGAGTATGGACTGTGTATAAGGATAGCATGGACTGTGTATAAGGAGAGTATGGACTGTGTATAAGGAGAGTATGGACTGTGTATAAGGAGAGTATGGACTGTGTATAAGGAGAGTATGGACTGTGTTAGGGAGAGTAGGGACTGTGTATAGGGAGAGTATGGGCTGTGTATAGGGAGAATAGGGACTGTGTATAGGGAGAGTATGGACTGGGTAAAGGGATAGTATGGACTGTGTATAAGGAGAGTATGGACTGTGTATAAGGAGAGTATGGACTGTGTATA
>WLWD01000856.1_pt1 | contig 53067 bp, 27 predicted proteins | sample 6712731 | NCBI WGS metagenome assembly WLWD01 (sample SAMN12718690, study PRJNA576275) | sponge metagenome | isolation source: marine sponge | host: Mycale hentscheli | place: New Zealand: South Island, Marlborough, Capsize Point | collected 2014-11-01
ATGAATCCACGTGGTATGGAACTATTGATGGGCGCCTTCGTGGACAATTTCCAGCGAGTTTACTTCCAGTAGTTTCAGTAGAACGAGAAGATGATGATAGTAGTGAAAGTGATGGTAATACCGTGGTTATGGAAGTAAAAAAATACAGTGTACACTCATCCCAGGCTATAGGTACGGTTGTCCTATCGTCATTTATTGAACATAGTTTACATACGGATTTGAATTCTCTGGTCCCATGCATTCTAATAAACTGCAACACAGTGCAGATATTGATGTATGACTGTGTGGCAGACGTACTGTTGATTTCGGATAGTTTTATTTTCAGGCAAGGTGATAGCATTAATAAGGAGAGTATTCTATTGTTGTGGCTCTTTATTAATCACAGGTAAGTTGTAAAAATAGCAGCTAGCAGTCTACAGCTTGTATATGTTAACAAGTTAGGAATGCATATTAGTACATAGTTTGCAAAAATTATGAAAAAAAATGCTAAAGGATTAATAAAACGGTTACGATTAAGTAAAGATTTATTTGGTTCAAACTTTTGTATTTCTTAAATTCCATATTTTTTTAAATTAATTCTAGAATTTTTCTGAAAGAACTTGGAACTCCTTTACAAGCCATTCCGACATCAAACATACATCAGTATTTATCAAGAGCTGAAGCCTTAAATGATTTCAAATCACTCAATGAAAAGGAAATTAATTGGAACTCGGGTAAACATGGATATGGCTCATGCGAAGAATGTTCAAGTGAACATGTAAATGAGAGTGAATGTTGGAAACCATTTGTAAAGAAGAGAAAAACTGTCTAAAAACTAATGTCATTCTCATTTTTTATTTCTTATATTTCATTTCTTTTTTTCGAAATTGTATTACTTGTTCGCTGTGTAGCTAACATTAAAATTTATTTTTAACAATTCCCATATATTTGTTTAAATCAAGGGGAACATGATAGATACATAGCATGCGGCATTCTTTACACAAACACACTACACACATTAAAGGAGAGAGGAGTATGTGATTTGAGTCAGCGGTTGAAGAACATTCTGTCAAGAGGATGATGCTAAGTGAAAAGATAGTCATAGTTTGCTGTCAACATGGGGTCAGTGAAGTAGTGTGCATGATATTGACTACAAACAACAATAGAAAAAACTTGAAATTGTACAAACTATACACATGTAAGTCTTTAGCCCTAGCCCTAGCTCTACCTTGTGGTACGTGATGTATCCCATCTGATACAAGCATTATAAGTGATTATGCATTAAACACACTATTTCACATAGGTGGTACACCAAGAACCACATGCGGTACAAACTATGAGTTAGAAGATAATGCCGAATGTACCTACAGTGGTACACGAAAACTAGCTTGCAATACTTGTAGTATGATATTGACTATATATAACAATAAAAAACTTGAAATTGTACAAACGGTACACATGTAAGTCTTTAGCCAATCGTACCACCTATTATACCATCAAAACTCCATTATAACTTAATTCTTGTGCCGTGTAACATATTGTACCACTTGTACCACTTGTTGTATGAGACTAGAATAGCACGGATAACGTGTTGCTATATATACTTTTTCATTTATCTTGTATACAAAATATGGTACATGCAGTATATTTCACAACAAGCAATCAAGAATTGAAAAACTAGTGTTACATGTGGTGCAAGTTTTACAATTAATGGAATATTTCTTTTTCAAAATAGGCAATTTTGTTCTGTGGCATACCACCTTGTGGTACATGATGTAACACACTTGATACATGCTTAATAAGTGATTATGCATTAAACACACTACTTCACATAGGTGGTATATCAAGTACCACATGCGGTACAATCTATGAGTTAGATGATAATGCAGGATGTACCTGGAGTGGTACACAAGAACTAGCTTACAACACTTGTAGTATGATAAATAACAATAATGGTGTTACCTCGGGGGCTAGAGTTAGAGCTAAAGACTTACATGTGTACCGATTGTACACTTTCATGTTTATTATTGTTATTTATCATACTACAAGTGTTGTAAGCTAGTTCTCGTGTACCACTCCAGGTACATCCCGCATTATCTTCTAACTAATCTAGCAAATTTGCACTTTTTTCTGCAACAACATAATAGATTTTCAACACTATTTTTAACTGTATATATAATTACCTTTAACCTTTAAAACGTTATCATAACCCTAGCCTATACCTGCCATAACCCTGATCAGATGTAGCAAGACCTTTTACCTAATTGCTACACACGAAACAGTGTGTAGTGTGTTTGTGTAAGGAAAACTTCATGCTATGTAGCTATCAAGTTCCCCTTGATTTAAACAAATATATGGGCATTGTTAAGAATAAATTTTAACATTACACAGCAATCAAGCAATACAATTTTGAAAAAAAAAGAAAAGAAATGAAAAAAAAAAGAGTTTGACTAAGTTCTCCTCTTCTTTGCTAAGGGTTTAAAACATTGCTTTAAAATTACAGTTTCACGTGAACTTTCTTCGCATGAGTTATGTCCACGTTCACCTGAGTTCCAATTAATTGTCTTATCAGAGAGTCCTTTAAAATCATTTAAAATTCCGGAACTTGACATATACTGTTGTATGTCTGAAGTTGGTATGAGTTGTGAAGAATTATCAATTTCTTTCAGAAAAATTCTAGAATTTAAATAGAAAAAATGTAAGTTATAATAAACTATAAACAAAAGTAACGTTAAACAATTAAAAAAAATATTGAATTTATATAATACAAAATTTTGAACCAAATAAATCTTTACTTCATCGTAACTGCTTTCTTAATCCTTTAGCATATCCTTTTCATAAATCTTGCAAACCATGTACTAATATACATTCTTAACTTGAACATATACAAGCGGTAGACTGCTAGCTTATATTTTTACAACTAACCTGTGATTAATAAAGAGCCATAACAATAGAATAGACTGTTTATTAACCTCCTTGTCTTCCCTGAAAATAAATTTTTCCGAAATCAATAGTATGTCAGCCTCACAGTCATACAAAAATATCTGCAGTGTGTAGCAGTTTATTAGAATACATGGGATCAGAGAGTTTAGATCCTTATGTAAATTGTGTTCTATGAATGACGATAAGACAACCGAACCTATAGCCTGGGATGAATGTGTAGCGTTTCTTTTTAATTCCACGACCACAGAAGCACCATCACTTTCATCACTATATTCGTCTTCTTCTTTTGAAATTACTGGAATTGAACTCGCTGGCAAGTGTCCTCTTAGGCGCCCATCAACAGTACCATACCACGTGGATTCACTGCACCCCATGCCCAAATTTCCACAAATCACTTTACTGCTATCTCCAAACACTGTTTCAACCCAATGGTGATGAGTTCTGTATTCCAAGGTTGATGAACTTGAAATATGTTGAAATAAATTGTCAATCAATTCACGTAATACATATTTCTCCATACACTAATCACTGATATCTACGTTTATTTTATTTGTAACTTTAAGATTGGGAAGTAAGGAATTTATTGCCTTATTGAGATCTTCGTTGTTCATAGCACCCTTCGTCAATAAGTCAATGTTGAAGTCTATCATCTCTTCTAGACGAAAATCACATACATTCTTGTGTTGTAGCGTTAAACGTGATAATTTTTCAATTGCGCCGAAAGGTTTAGTCACTTTCACAACACAAATATTAAGATCTTTAATTTCATTCCAAAGCAAATTTGCACTTATTTCTGCAACAACATAATAGATTTTCAACACTATTTTTAACTGTATATATAATTACCTTTAACCTTTAAAACGTTATCATTACCCTAGCCTATACCTGCCATAACCCTGATCAGATGTAGCAAGACCTTTTACCTAATTGCTACACACGAAACAGGTCTGATTAAATTCTTATTACTTGTTCGTTTCAGATTAATCACAACCTTCTTAATTAATGTGAGTACATAAACTTCAAATAGCCTCCCAATACAATTCTCCTCATACTCCTTATCAAATCTACCTTCTCCCCATTCTATCTAAATCTTTCGTTCGAGTTAATTTTAATTATTCCTTTACAATTTATCCACTGCCACAAACACTGTTATTATCAACACTTCATCGCATGAACTTCCCCAATAACACTTTTTATCATTAACACTTCATTTCTATATAACCCTTCCACATTTCCATCTGTAATTATAATTCAACTCACTCTCCCAATGCTGAGGTTCTATGATGATGAATTATTTGTCTAAATATATCCTTAAATTAAAGAATATTGCGGCTCTAAGAATCATAGCCTTACAATTATAACACCTTTACCTATGCCCCCGCACAATAATAATAGAAGGAAAATTGTTGGGACGCCAGACTAGCTACACATCGCTCTAGCAAGTTTTGCTGGACACCCCTATGTCCCTAGTGTCTTTCAATATCTAAAATTCTTACCATTTAAGTATGGAGACTGCTCAATACTCCTAAGAGCCCTAGTAGCCATATTTAAAATGAATCAGTTATCCACAATCACGTGACCGCTGTGTCGGTAATAGGGTATGGCCTCGCGAGACACTTTGCCGGAAGTCACGTGAACGCACGTGTCAGTGAACGCACGCGACTGCATCGTGGTTGGCATAGGCGGTAGCTAGCTAGATCAGACTGATGGAGGAAGAAATACATTTAAAGTGTGGTTGTGGAGATTCACAAGTATGTTTGTTTTTTGTTTTTTGTTTTATATAGGTTATTTTATTGATCTATATTTAGTTCAACGATAACCTGATCGGGTGCGATTCATGTGATGTCTGGGAACACCAGATTTGTAGGGGTTTTATGAAGCCACCCTCAGAGGAGGCAAAACACTTGTGCCTTCAGTGTCTTCGTCTCACTCCATATGAGGTGGAAGTACGTATATTTATATATATGTATATGTGTGGAACAATTATATGTGTTAAATTTATTTCCCACAGGCATTAATTTGTTGTCGAAAAGTTATTCACCATGTTTCTAAGAATAGACATGTAGTTGTATTTTCTAAGAAAGAGGTAATGAACAGTATCAAGATATCGGAAGGTGGGTTCAAGGAAGTGTTGAGGGAACTTAAAGGTTTCATTCTATGGAAGAATTATAGGAACAAGTAAGTTATTTAACATGCTTAAGAAACAAACTTATCTTTTGCATATTATTGCAGGACGTTTACAGTGAATTTTTCTTTATTAGAAGAAGTGGTAGAGCGTTATTTTAAGGTTAGTATTATTATTAGTGTTTGTTTTCTGGCATTTTCTAAATTTGTTTATATACTTGTAGGACTGCCATGGTGTTCTAGTTGGCGAAGTAAGTGTTACTTTTGTATTAGTTCTGTTTACTATTCTTTGGTTCGGAGACACCAGTAATGAGTGGTCTTGCATGTTGCAAAGGTCCAACTATATCGAGAGAAAAAAAGGAAGTTAATGTTTCATGGGATCCATTATTGTCATTGTTTGTTAGTTTTTTAATGTTCAAAAAGTATATATTTTTATATACGGATGCAATATTTTTTTTAAATTTATGTGCGTGGGCGATACAATTAATCAGTGGCCTTGAATGTTGCAAAGGTCCAACTGTATCGACACGAAAAAAGAAAAGAAAGTTAGTGTCTCATGTGATCGACCATTGTAATATTTTGTTTGTTTTTAATGGTTCAAAAAAGTAGAAGATAATTATTTATATATGGATGCAATGTGATTTTTTTTTTATTAATGTGTTAATAGTCTGGTACTCCTCACAAGGAACCGCCAGCTAGCCACAAGGTAAATTTAGGGGTAACACTTTACCAGCATCTATATATACAGAAATTGAATTTAGTGACTTAATGATTTCAAGTTGAGATTGGGAGATTCAATTATAGAGTGGCCTTGCATGTTGCAAAGGTCCAACTATATCGACACGAAAAAGAAAAAAGTTATTGTCTCGTGAGATCCTCCATTGTAATTGTTTGTTGTTTATTTTTAATGTTCGAAAAAGTAGAAGATATTTATTTATATACGGATGCAATATGATTTTTAAACATTTTATGTGTTAATAGTCTGCTCATAACCCTCCTCCATTGTCGCCGTCTCAAGTCAGTGAGGTAAATTTAGGGGTAACACTTTACCAGCATCCATTTAATGTACCACTAATGTTACATAGAGTACAGCTGATTATAGGGATGTACCATTTCTGTTACATGAAAATATGTACCACTACTGTTACATAGGATAGAGTTAGTTATAGAGATGTACCAATGCTGTTACATAAAGTACAGCTGCTTATGAAAATGAACCACTACTGTTACATAAAGTAGAGCTAATTGTAAGTATGTAACACTCATGTTACATAGAGTACACTTTGTTATAAATATGTACCACTTCTGTTACATAGAGTAGAGCTGGTTATGAATATATACCAGTACTGTTACATGGAGTAGAGCTAATTATATAATAATTGTACCACTACTGTTACATAGAATAGAGCTGCTTACAGAAATGTACCACTACTGTTATACAAAGTAGAATTAATTATAAGAATATACCACTGCTGTTGCATAGAGTAGAGCTTGGTATATAGAGTAGAGCTGGTTATCCATATGTTCCACTACTGTTACATAAAATAAAGCTGGTTATAAATATGTACCACTGCTGTTACATAAAGTACAACTGGTTATAAAAATGTATCACTACTGTTACATAAAGTAGTGCTGCTTATAAAGATGTACCACTATTGTTACATAAAGTAAACTTAATTATAGGAATGTTCCACTAATGTTACATAGAATAAAGCAAATATGTACCACTGTTGTTACATAAGGTAGAGCTAGTTATAGAAATGTACCATAAATGTTACTTAAAGTAGAGATGGTTATATAAATGTACCACTACTGTTACATAGATTAAAGCTTGTTATAAAATTGTACCACTACTGTTACATAAAGTAGAGCTGCTTATAAAGATGTACCATTGTAATTGTTTGTTGTTTATTTTTAATGTTCGAAAAAGTAGAAGATATTTATTTATATACGGATGCAATATGATTTTTAAACATTTTATGTGTTAATAGTCTTCAGAAGGAGTAGAAGAACAAGCTCCAGTCGATGAGGTAAGTTTAGGGGTAACACTTTACCAGCATCTATATATATAGAAATGGAATTTAGTGACTTAATGATTTCAAGTTGAGATTGGGAGATTCAATTATAGAGTGGCCTTGCATGTTGCAAAGGTCCAACTATATCGACACGAAAAAGAAAAAAGTTATTGTCTCGTGAGATCCTCCATTGTAATTGTTTGTTGTTTATTTTTAATGTTCGAAAAAATAGAAGATATTTATTTATATACGGATGCAATATGATTTTTAAACATTTTATGTGTTAATAGTCTGCTCATAACCCTCCTCCATTGTCGCCGTCTCAAGTCAGTGAGGTAAATTTAGGGGTAACACTTTACCAGCATCCATTTAATGTACCACTAATGTTTTAGATGGCATGTTCGGCTGAATGTGCAGTAAGTTTGTTTTTGTGTTTTTTGTTTTGTTTACAAAAAGTGATTAAAGGCTTAATATTTAAATTTTCAGCAAAAGTTTAAAAAAATCGAAGAACGATTATTGAGGATAGAGGTTTGTTTTTGTTTTTTTTGTTTACAAATTGAGTTCTTATATTTGTATTAACCTTGCAGAGAATGTTGGGATTAACAACTGTAAGTTTTAATTGATTATTATTTAATGTGTTTTAGAGTACTTTGAAATAGTTGTCAACATTTGATTTTTTATGCATATCCTGTGTCCCGACCGGTTAGTTGAATTTCTGGTGAATGTCCCAGTTGTTTTGCGGACACGCTCTTAATATGCACACAATTTTACATAGATAAATTAACTAGTTATTTTAAAATTCACCATTTGCATTAGATTTATTCAGTTGGATATAATAAATTGAGGTCACATTAACTTTGCTTAACGCGCTTCGGACTTCACCAATGTAGGATTAGTGGGCGTGGTGCGTCCCAACTTTGTTGTCAGAAGTTGGTAACTATGCTTTTATAGCATTAATGAAATCAGTTGCAATGATATGAGTTTATTATGAATTGCTTTCGTATTTAGGACGATGGACTGTCGACTGAACCACATGCAAGATCTGGAGAATTAATCGAATTACACTTAAAACATAATGTAAGTATGAATTGATTCAGTACTGCTGGTATTAATGTAGTTGATTAATGTCGTACTTTAGTTAAAGCCCCAGTCTTACTGTAAAAGGCTACAGAGATCTGTAAGTTTTCACATGTATTAGTGTATTGTTTTTAGTGTCGTGGCACATAGCAATCAGCAGGCACTGTTGATTGGTGTAGAATAGCATTAATTGATTTAATTAAGGGAGAATGCAACCATTTTTTTGTCATACATGTGTCTTTTTTCGTACTGTACTTAAAATGATGAGAATTGAAATATCTTTAAGATGAGCTACTAAAATATTAAGTTGACCACACCCATCAAACGTTATTGGTCCTGATGTCTTGACCCCTTACGTACGGGAAACATAGTTTCTTACTCACAAAATATGTAAAACTCCCAAAAGTAAATAGTAAATTTCTGAATGGCTTACAAGCAATGAGAAATATTTGAATAAAAAAATAATTGATTTTGGTAACAACTTTACCTCGGTCGTGTGGTAGCATCCTTAACATTATTCTATTTTTATTTGTAGGGGAAAGCCAGTTCATTTACATGTGGTGGATGTAAAAAAGTTTTGTCATCGGCCACTACTTTCGAGAGACACGTTATGAATAGATGTGCAAGGAGGATTTTTATTCCTATTGAATTTTTATCTTGATCTGGGAGACAAAACTGAGATTTTCTCGACAACCGTCAGAAAACTTTTTGACTGGCCCTGCAATGATTTTCCTACAATTAGATAGTGCAACCTATACGGCAGAGTTGTTGACGACCATGCTGTAATTTGAAACCGAAAATTTTATATTTGCAGGAGGTCGATCTTGGGCTGCCTATTCGCTATGAAGAGCTGACTACTAAAGAAATAGGAACTTTTAACAGCAATCTTTCATTGTTTTAAGTTTAGTTACATAAAAATAAGTGTAGTTGGTGATATAAATAATTTTATTTTTCTGTTAGTCACTAAAGAGTCTGGTTGCTATGGGAACTTTTTTTTTTTGACCCCTACTGTAGGCCACAAAACCACAACAACGTTAAAAATAATGTATTTATAGTGTCTTTTGTTGTGTGTTTACAGTCCAACCAGATTAGTTCAAGTCGGTAAGCAAATGAAATTTTTTTTTACATAATTGATGTATAGCAAAGTCTAGTTAAAAGCTGTTTGACATGATTAGCTATATATTAGAGTAAAGTGAAAATAAGTTCTTTTTTGCAGATATTATAATGAATTGGTTTCATTTGTGACGGAAAAAGAAGTAAGACATGTCTACTTGTTTCATATCAACAGTAATTATTACTCTTTATTTCTTTAGTGTCGAAATGTAATGAGCTCACAGAGACATTCTTTCTACTTCTCTACTTTTAAAACAAGGCAACACCTGGCACTGTGCCAAGAACAGGACCTATCACTAAAAACACTGAAATTGACAGAAAATGAGGTAGGTATATTGTAATAATTTTCACGAATACAATTTAGAAGTTAATGCTACTGTTATTCATCATTGACTTGACTTGAATGATTACTAAAAGCTTTTGTAATCGTTTAAGGATTATTTTACCGGGCCTTATTTTCTTTAGGTTTATCACATCCTATTAGAAATTATCTTGCCTTTTTACCGACAATTGGTCCCTAACCCATTTCGCTACTCAATGGATGTTGCTCTCGTTGAGGTACAACCCAATTACTTTGCATTGTTATGTAGTAATATGTCTTTTTGTTTTTTTTGTTTTGTTTATTCAGTTGGTGATAAACTTTATTAAAAGAACTCCTAGCATTGTAGTCTCGTGAAATAGGATTTGTTGGCACAATTTTTTAATAGCACAATATTATTTCTTGGCACAATTTTTTAATAGCACAATTTTTTAATAGACAGACAATTTTTTAATAGCACTGATCACAATGATTTCTTGGCACAATTTTTTTCAATTTTTTAATAAAAAAACTTGAAATTGTACAAACAGTACACATGTAAGTCTTTAGCCCTAGCTCTATACCCCTAGGACCATGTATCCCGTCTGATACATGCATTATAAGTGATTATGCACCAAGTACCACATGCGGTATAAACTGTGAGTTAGAAGATAATGCAGGATGTACCTAGAGTGGTACACGAGAACTAGCTTGCAACACTTGTAGTATGATATTGACTATAAATAACAATAAAAAACTTGAAATTGTACAAACGGTACACATGTAAGTCTTTAGCCCTAGCTCTAGGACCACCTTGTGGTACGTGATGTATCCCGTCTAATACATACATTGTTTTACAGTTGATGGAATATTGCTTTTTCAAAATAGGCAATTTTGTTCTGTGGCATACCATTTTGTGGTACGTGATGTAACACATCTGATACATGCTTAATTAGTGATTATGCATTAAAGACACTACTTTACATGGGTGGTACATCAAGTACCACATGCGGTACAAACTATGAGTTAGAAGATAATGCAGGATGTACCTACAGTGGTACACGAAAACTAGCTTGCAACACTTGTAGTATGATATTGACTATAAATAACAATAAAAAACTTGAAATTGTACAAACGGTACACATGTAAGTCTTTAGCCCTAGCTCTAGGACCACCTTGTGGTACGTAATGTATCCCATCTCATACATACATTACAAGTGATTATGCATTAAACACACTACTTCACATAGGTGGTACACCAAGTACCACATGCGGTACAAACTATGAGTTAGAAGATAATGCAGGATGTACCTAGAGTGGTACACGAGAACTAGCTTGCAACACTTGTGGTACGATATTGACTACAAATAACAATAAACAAGTTGAAATTGTACAAACAGTACACATGTAAGTCTTTAGCCCTAGCCCTAGCTATCTAGGACCACCTTGTGGTACGTGATGTATCCCGTCCGATACATGCATTACAAGTGATTATGCATTAAACACACTACTTCGCATAGGTGGTACACCAAATACCACATGCGGTACAAAGTATGAGTTAGAAGATAATGCAGGATGTACCTAGATTGGTACACGAGAACAATCTTGCAACACTTGTAGTATGATATTGACTAAAACTAACAATAAAAACTTGAAATTGTACAAACGGTACACATGTAAGTCTGTAGCCCTAGCTCTAGGACCACCTTGTGGTACGTGATGTATCCCGTCTAATACATACATTGTTTTACAGTTGATGGAATATTGCTTTTTCAAAATAGGCAATATTGTTCTGTGGCTTACCATTTTGTGGTACGTGATGTAACACATCTGATACATGCTTAATTAGTTATTATGCATTAAAGACACTACTTTACATGGGTGGTACATCAAGTACCACATTCGGTACAAACTATGAGTTAGAAGATAATGCAGGATGTACCTACAGTGGTACACGAAAACTAGCTTGCAACACTTGTAGTATGATATTGACTATAAATAACAATAAAAAACTTGAAATTGTACAAACGGTACACATGTAAGTCTTTAGCCCTAGCTCTAGGACCACCTTGTGGTACGTAATGTATCCCATCTCATACATACATTACAAGTGATTATGCATTAAACACACTACTTCACATAGGTGGTACACCAAGTACCACATGCGGTACAAACTATGAGTTAGAAGATAATGCAGGATGTACCTAGAGTGGTACACGAGAACTAGCTTGCAACACTTGTGGTACGATATTGACTACAAATAACAATAAACAAGTTGAAATTGTACAAACAGTACACATGTAAGTCTTTAGCCCTAGCCCTAGCTATCTAGGACCACCTTGTGGTACGTGATGTATCCCGTCCGATACATGCATTACAAGTGATTATGCATTAAACACACTACTTCGCATAGGTGGTACACCAAATACCACATGCGGTACAAAGTATGAGTTAGAAGATAATGCAGGATGTACCTAGAGTGGTACACGAGAACAATCTTGCAACACTTGTAGTATGATATTGACTAAAACTAACAATAAAATACTTGAAATTGTACAAACGGTACACATGTAAGTCTGTAGCCCTAGCCCTAGCTCTAGTTCCCTAGGTAACACCAGCACTACAGAATTTACAAATCGTACCACCTATTATACCATCAAAATTACATTATAACTTAATTCTTGTGCCGTGTAACATATTGTACCACTTGTACCACTTGTTGTATGAGACTAGAATAGCACGGATAAAGTGTTGCTATATGTGACAGTGCCTAGGAAAAGGGACCTTTTACGTAAAAAAATGAAAACTGAGTTATTTATACCATCGTGTAGAGCACACTCTGTGGAGTATTTTGGTACCAATATCACCATCAAGCGCTCTAGGATTCCTTAAATATACCCGCTGAAACCCTAGCACCTATAAAGCAGTTAATTTCAGAAAACGCGAGTAAACTATGGATTCAATAATCCAGCCGCATCTCCAAGCTTAGCTCAGTAATCTAACCGGAAGTTCGTGCTACTGATTACATCATAGGCTGTTTACCTTTTTACCCAGGAAAACAGTGGGGCGGGGCGGCCCCCTATTCCCTTTGGGTGGGGTAGACTAGAGAGCGTACTCTTTGTCAACAGCAAAGCAAGAGACACAGCGGAGACGAGGAAAGTGGTAGGCGAGCCTAGGAGGCTGGCAGACAAGACTAGGGGGGCCAGGCTAGGAGGCCCGCTCTGTTAACAGCAAGAAAGAGACACTGCGCTGAGTCGAGGGGAGTGGTAGTTGAGCCTGGAGGCTGACATACAAGACAAGGAGGCAAGTCAACCTATTGGACTCTATGAAGCAGTTAAGTAACTTTATTTTGTTGTATACCCAATTTTAATAAGTATGATGGGTACTAGCTTTTCATTAAAGTAAAGTAGCTAATAGCAAAATACCTTCAGTTTTGTTAGCTATGCTAGATGACTAGCTTGTGTGCATGGGCAAGTAACTGTCAATTTCTAGAGAGGTGTTAAAGCTAATTGTGTTTAAGTTTTGCTATTTCTTCTGTTATCTTTCATTTTTTTCCGTTTGTGAGTCTACTGTTGCTGGTATAAGCTTTAGTCACGTAAATTCCCTATTATTATTATTCTTGGTTAAATTTTTTATAATAAAGGTAACGCACAGACACACACACACACACACACACACACACAAGCAAGCACGAACAGAGTACTGTCTCTATTATCAAGTGGTTCATGTGTTCCTGTGTGTGCACGCGGTGTTGTTTTCATTTTTATTCATTATAGTAGGACTTCACTATCAGAATATGAATTGTTCGGATAACTAATCATGTATTGTGTAATGCTAACGTGACGGTGTAGTTACTCAACTTTTTTTGCATGTATTATGATTGGATTTCAGACGTTTGGTTAATTGAAGTGTTCAGATAATTGAAGTTCGGATAATCAAAGTTCTACTGTATTATCATTATTTCTGTTAGTATTACATTATTATTATTATTACTATCATCATTTTTTTTGTTTTTATAGTAGAAGCTCAAGTCTGATATGCTGTCTGCAGTGTCATCGTTGGTAAGCGGAAGGGTTAACACACACAGTATACACACACACACACAGCAGGGTTTCATACAGAGGGGGAAAGGGGGGATATCCCCTCCCATATTAAACGTTTCCCCATCCAATAGAAAAATATTGTATGCTATTTTTAGAAACAGAGCAAAGTTTAGAGACTGATGAGCCTATTATTATATTTTTATATGCCACATTTCTACACTTCCTTGATGTACCGATATTTTTCCTCCTCAAGCGGAAAATCCTGCATGAATCCCTGCACAGTGTACACACACACACACTGTGCAAACACACAGTGTACACACACACACACACACACTGTGCAAACACACAGTGTACACACACACACACACACACTGTGCAAACACACAGTGTACACACACACACACACACTGTGCAAACACACAGTGTACACACACACACACACTACTACAGTGTACATGCACACAATGCACACACACAGTCACACACCTGAAATTTATGCAGGAATTTTTCCTGCTGTGTACTATTATTATAGTGGCATTCAGTAATACCACTGCTCACCGGGTTATCATTAGCTAATAATAGTATTCACACATCCTAACTTGAAGCCTTGCTAACCTTTCAGCAAACTACGACATTACTAAGGCCTTTGACTTTGTGCGCATGTGCACATACCTGTCTATTTCACTCTGTTAACTGTATTATTTCAACTCCAGCCGTGCTATTTCACATTCCCTAGGTAATTTTAATTTAACGGTGATTTTTTGCCCAATGGGCACTTTACGCAAATTCTGTTATCATTTAAAAAAATTTTGTTAGTTGTTTTTTTTTTGTAATAAGTCTGGATTTATTGTTTTTATTTTTTAGTGCTGATTTTGATAAACGTCAGTCAATCACGCACACACACACACACAATTTGTGCCCTCCTCATTGAACTTGGGCTTTATGATGTGGGATTCTGTGTATGTGTGTGTGTGTGTGCGTGTCTATGTGTGTGTGTGTGTGTGTGTGTGTGTGTGTACGTGTATGTGTACGTGTATGTGTGTGTGTACGTGTATGTACTCAGTAACCCCTGAAGTCATTCCATAATCAAATTGTACACCTTTTATTTTGTGCATGTATGGGTGGTAATAAAATCAGAGTGCACACACACACAGGTTACTGTCTCTATTATCAAGTGACTTTGTGTTAGTGTGTACGTGTGTTTTTCATTACATTTTTGAAATTTAACTTACAGTATGACTTCACTTATCCAAACACGTTGGATAACTGAACACCAACGAAAATGTATTGTATAATCTTAATGACAGAGTGTGGTTTAGCAACTTCTTTTTGCATGTGGCTTTTTGGGATAATCGAAGTCATCTTTTTTGTTATTATTACATTGTTATTATCATTATTATTTATTTTATTTTTAGTATAGAAGCTCAAGTCTAAGATGCTGATGTACATTGTCATCATTGGTAAGTAGAAGTGTTTACATACACAGTACACATAATACACACACACACACCAGAATTTTTCTTTTTTCTTACTTTTTTTCAGATTATTATTTTTATTTCTTAATTTTAGTGCTGATTTTGAAAAAGGTCACACACACACAAGCATAATAAGGGCAAAGATGTCTGAGATAAAAAAAGATGCAGGTGGTAGGAGAGCTTGGGCCTTCCTCATTGTACTTTGAGGTTTATGATGTGTGTTTGTGTGTGTACTCAGTAAATCATTGCATAATCAACATTAGGATCACACACACACACACACACACACACACATGCACACACACACACATGCACACACACACACACACATGCACACACACACACACATGCACACACACATGCACATACACATAGGTTACTGCCTCTATCAAGTCACTCTGTGTTGCTTTTTTATTCTATACTTAATTTAGAACGTAGCTAGTCACTGGAATGAACTGATAGGTTCGTTGCGTGAATCTATTGCAAGTAGTTTCATGCTATCCTGAATAGAGAGTGGGGACGCTTCTTGTTATGTTCCGAAAGATATAGAGTAGTGTATTTTGAATATCTTTGGGCCTCAATAGCATCCTCGTTACCCTAAACGAAGTAGTTTCACAATAAGCTACTCTATCTAGTACTTTATTTTTTATTGATTTTTTTTTTCTTTTTATAGAAGCTAATCCAGGAGGATATCAGGACTCATGTTCACTCATTGGTAAGTAGAAATGCACACACACACACACACATTCACACACACATACACATTCACACATACACAATGAAAAATCATACTGATTGTAGCAATTGTTGTTTGGTTTTAAGCACAATAGAAGAAAGAATAAAAAACACAAACGATTTTAGTTCTTGTGTTTTTTGTCTTGTGTTATTTTCTGTTGTTGTTTTTTTATGTTTGGACGTACAAATGGAATTATAATTTTTTTTTTGTGCTGAACTCACACACACAAGCATACAAGTGCAAAATTTGATACCTTTTTGGAGGGGAGAAAAGCCTCTACCACACTGCAGTGTTAACTGGTATTTCAGTGTGCAATAGCACTGTGCAATTAAAAAAATCGCTGTGTATGCATAAAATTGTAAAAAACCCAACATTTTTTCATAATGGTTATTACACAACACTCTTTACACATCATGGAACACAGTGAGTCCTTGATAACACAAGGGTAAAGAATTAAATGTTGTTGTTTTGTGGTGTGCATGTTAATTTTATATTTTCACACGTGTGTGCACACATGCACACGTTCGAATGCATCCACACTAAAAAAATCCAGATTATGCAAGATTATCAAGAATGCTGAGTTTAGTAATAAGCATTTGCCTGCCCTCCCCCCACTCTTTTCATTTACTTTACAATCACAGTACACTACCTTACACACACAATCTCTCCCTCCTAGCCATGGTCTGAATACTCAACAAACACAACTCAAGTGATTAAGAGATCACGTCTCTAATTGAGTTCAGTTGCTATTCATGTTGTCTGTGTTGCTTTTTTCCTTTTTTTGTGTGTTTACTAGTCCAGTCCAGGACCCTGATGTCCAGACAAGTATTTACAACACATGTTGCTGTTTCCTTTTTTTTTTTTTTTTTGTCGTTGTTGTTTTTTTGTTTTTTGTTTTGTTGTTGTTGTTTTTTGTTTTTTTAGTATAGAAGCTGAAGACACTAGTAGCAACTGATGTTTGCTTTATACAACATGAAGTGGCTTTATTCACACACCAGGTTTTGTACAATAATCAAAAAAAATTATTTAAAATTTTTTATTTTTTTATTTTATTTTTAGTCATGCATACACACTCTCAGACAAGATCTAGAGATAAAAAAAAATACAGGTGGTAGAGAAACTTGGTCCCTCCTCATTATGTACTTTAGGTGTGTGATGTGTGTTTGATGTGTGTTCATGTACTCTGTGTTCATGTACTCTCAGTAAAATCAGATTGTGCTCCTTTTATTTTATGCATGTAGGAATGAAGTCAGAGTGCACACACACACACACAGGTTACTGTCTCTATTATCAAGTGATTCTGTGTTCATGTTATGATTTGTGTGTGTTTGTGTTCTCAATAAAATTCAGAGCATTACATTTATTTTCTTTCATTGTTAATGTTTTTAGTACTTTTTGTGTTGTTTGTCAGGGCCAATAAAGACAGTACTAAAACTTTTTTAGTCTTGTATTATAGTTTATTTAATGATAGTGCAAGTAACATAAGTGGTGCAAGCCATAAAGATAATAATTGTTGAAATACAAAAAAATTAAAGATAAAGTGAGAAATTAAAAACTAGTTGCCACTACAAGTTCTACTATTATGTCCACTTTTTTTGCATATACTGCAGACTCGAGGCTTTTTTGCTGAAGGACCAGCCAAGCTATCTGCTAACCGACGTCCAAGTACAGACGGAACATTTGAAATGTCTGCTGAGTCGGTTTGATCTTCATCAGAAAGTGAGGGTGTACTTGCTCGGCTTGTACTCAACTTGGGGACCGATGGCTGTGGGCAAGTCAAGTCTTGGTCTTCATGGGGACAGAATGGGCGAATCTTTTCGAACAGGTACCATTGCCGCTCTGGTGACAAACCCTTTGGGACCACTATCATTGGAAGTGATGAAGGGTTTGGTTTCCATGGTGTCTTCATCAATTTCTGCTTAATCTCTGCAGTGTCCCATTGATGCTTGACATATACCACACCTGGTTCTGCAGATGAAAAACGAAAATGATGGTACTTCTTTATTCCAAGAAGTTTCTTCATGTGAGGCACAAAGAAATCGGCCCAGTTGAAGATGGGTACTATTGTAGTGCAATCTTCTGCAGTTACTAGCTGTGAAAAGTTGCAGTGAGCAGAGTCATTGACAGCTTTTACCAAATCTTTCAGACATCCGATCTTGCTTCGCCTGTACAATCGTTTGAACAATCCGAAGCACCAATCGGGAGAAAATTTAGTATGCCCTACTACTAAGAAACTCAGGGTAATTTGGGTGTGTCTGCCTGTCATTACCCGCCATGCCAAATACCATAGCATTATGTTATTTTTGTTTTGGCCTGTACAGTTGTCTGCATGTAGGAAAACTTCTGTTTCACCCAGGCCATGGTTTTCAAAGAAGTAGTGAAGCTGGCTTATGACGGTATTGGAACCTTTGCCACAGTCACCAGCTTCATCACCAAGGAAGTTTATCTGCCGAGGAATAGCTTCACAATTCACACCAAAGACACTGCATTTTCTTGGTGTGAGAAAGTAAATTGGACCGGGTTGCATCGGGTCTGACGGAAAATGCACCTGTTGTGCGAAGTCAAAGGAGTAATGGACTCTGATAGGGTTAGAATTAGCAGGAACACATGCATGTATGGGAGGGGGCGTGAAATTGTTGCCACTACTGAAGAAAGCTTTGATTTCATGCTCGCATTCTTTGCAGATTGTCCTGTAGTGGGATCTTTCTACCGTGACAATACGAAGATGTTCTAAGGCTTCTTCGATCCTAGCCGATTTGACACTGTCAGAAGAGTTTGCAGCACGTAAGATCCCGTTACCATTCTGCTGGCACTTCCAACACAAGTCTGTCATAGGCTTCATCAAAATGATATACGGTAACTGAGTCCTCCATAGGCGGCAAAACGTAGAGTAAGCTATTACACGTGTTTCTTCCTGTTCTGCAGTTTCCTTATAGATTTTCCAAATTCGTCTTTTGGAAGTGCTGGAAGGAAGGAGTTTGATGTCAGTGCGGGAGTAACCAGGTACGCGGCCTGGAAGGAGCAAAGCATGTTTCTCACAGTGATTGAGAAGAAAAAGTATGACATTTTCGACATCCTTCAAGGTAAGGGTATTTGGAGGCATTCGATTTATGTTTCCATGAACACGGGGTGCTATCCCATTCATTTTTAAAGATTTTATTATGTTTTTTAGTCGTTTTGCACCAACAACATGAAGAAAACGGAATGTTTCTTTACAAATCGGACGCCCTTGGTGAAGAAAATGTGTATACGACCGTTTTCGATCATGGGCTGGGTGGTGGTTATCAGTTGCAGTGCGTTCTCTTGTATTAGTGCATGCTATCAGTTGTCCCATTATTATCAAATCAAGCTCAACACTGGTTAGACCCATGCAAGAGAGGCGCATCTCTTTAACATATTGTCTGCTGAAGTGAGTATAGCATGAGTTGTTGCAGGAGCATCCGGTGGTCATGAAGAGGTCAACTTTCTGATCTTCGCTGATATCACTCAGCCGTAACTCAAGACCAATATCTGATTCAGGTACACGTTGAGTAGCTTGCATAACTAAAAATTCAGTGTCATTCTCATTCCCATTAGAAATCTCATCACCATCGTCCTCATCACTACACACCTCAACTGCACCAATTTCCCCTCCAAGACTGCACTCCTCAACTGCACCTGTTTCCACTCCAAGACTGCACCCCTCAACTGCACCTGTTTCCACTCCAAGACTGCACCCCTCAACTGCACCAATTTCCACTCCAATGCCGCACCCCTCAACCTCACCGATTTCCACTCCAATGCCGCACCCCTCAACCTCATCGATTTCCACTCCAATGCCGCACCCCTCAACCTCACCGATTTCCACTCCATTGCTATACCCCTCAACTGCAGCAATTTCCCCTCCAATGCCGCACCTCTCAACCACAAGAATCCTATCCTCTCTAATTGGACAATCTTCGATAGCACTAATACCCTCTTCCATGCCATATTCCTCCAAAGTCTCATGATTAGTTCCACAGTTCCTGGCTTCAACACTCCCACTGCCACATCCACTACAGCATCTGTTGCCTATAAATTTTAATGACAGCATTATGCAGGTACTATAAATTTCTGAGCAATTATACCCATTACAAACTCTGTTATTTTTTATACTGGTATTGTTTATTCATTTATATTTTTACTCCTTGTCACTTATAGTTAAAATTATCCTTGATTATTGTTAGCCTTGCTTATTGAAAAACAAAGTTGACAACTTTTTAGTCATTTCAATGAATGATGTTAATGGGAATATTAATGTGTAATCAAGCTATTTACCTCCAACTGGGGGGTTGTCCAACTTGGAGTAGTGTGACTCAGCAATGAGGTCATCCTCATCACTGCAATCTGTGTCACTGCTGGACTCATGCTGATTATTAATGGAGTCCTCACAAAAATAGTCCAAGACCACATCAAGAAGAGCTTCCTGGTCTGCAGAGTCTAACCTCATAACCTCATTAATTGCAGAGGCAACTTGTCTTGCATCATCATCCATTGTGGTGGTTATCACCTTTGCATCAGTGCACACTTTATTACAGCTGTTTAATCTACACCCACGCGGGGTAAGTGTTGCTAGGCAACATATTGAATTTACCCGCGGGTTTTCAATTAAACGCGGTATCTGTTACCGCGTTTTTCCATTTCAGTTGGGCTTGATTTCCGTGTCACGCACGAAGGTCAAACAAAGTGTCTGTCTTCTCATGGGGCGCTTGGCCTCTTATAGTAAGTTTTAGGCACTCAAATTTTGTGTCCGTGTAGACAAGGGATAGAAGTAGCTAATAAGTTAAAAAAAAAAAAAACTTAAAAAAAAATGTTTTCAGGTGTTGGACAAATACCAGCCTCTCCTGTACATTTTTGATGTTACGTAAAAGGTCCCTTTTCCTAGGCACTGTCACATATATACTTTTTCATTTATCTTGTAAACAAAATATGGTACATGCAGTACATTTCAAAACAAGCAATCAAGAATTGTAAAACTAGTGTTACATGTGGTGCAAGTTTTAAAATTACTGGAATATTGCTTTTTCAAAATAGGCAATTTTGTTCTGTGGCATAGTACCTTGTGTTACGCGATGTAACACATTTGATACAGGCTTAATAAGTGATTATGCATTAAACACACTACTTCACATAGGTGGTACATCAAGTACCACATGCGGTACAAACTATGAGTTAGAAGATAATGCAGGATGTACCTAGAGTGGTACACGAGAACTAGCTTGCAACACTTGTAGTATGATATTGACTACAAATAAAACTTGAAATTGTACAAACGGTACACATGTAAGTCTTTAGCCCTAGCCCTAGCTCTAGCTCCCCTAGGTAACACCGGCACTACAGAATTTACCAATTGTACCACCTATTATACTGTCAAAATTACAAAATTAAATACAAGTATATACAAGTTGAAGTAGTTTTGTTTTAAATACTACATGGTATAACTTAATTTGTGTGCCGTATGACATATTGTACCACTTGTACCACTTGTTGTATGATACTAGAAAAGCACAAATAAATTGTTGCTATGTACACTGTTTCATTTAACTTACAAAAACAATATGGTACATGCAGTACATTTCAAAACGTGTAATCAGGTATTGAAAAACTAGTGTTACATGTGGTGCAAGTTTTACAGTTGATGGAATATTGCTTTTTCAAAATAGGCAATTTTGTTCTGTGGCATACCATTTTGTGGTACGTGATGTAACACATCTGATACATGCTTAATTAGTGATTATGCATTAAAGAAACTACTTTACATAGGTGTACATGTATAAGAAGTACTTATTTATCAAACACATTACTTCACATAAGTGGTACAGTAAGTACCACATGTGGTACAAACTATGAGTTAGAAGATAATGCCGAATGTACCTACAGTGGTACACGAGAACTAGCTTGTAACACTTGTGTATGATATTGACTACAAATAACAATAAATAAAACTTGAAATTGTACAAACGGTACACATGTAAGTCTTTAGCCCTAGCCCTAGCTCTACCTTGTGGTACATGATGTATCCCATTGATTATGCATTAAACACACTATTTCACATAGATGGTACACAAAGTACCACATGCGGTACAAACTGTGAGTTAGAAGATAATGCCGAATGTACCTACAGTGGTACACGAGAACTAGCTTGCAACACTTGTGTATGATATTGACTACAAGTAACAATAGAAAAAACTTGAAATTGTACAAACAGTACACATGTAAGTCTTTAGCCCTAGCCCTAGCTCTAGCCCCCTAGGACCACCTTGTGGTACGTGTTGTATCCCGTCTGATACAAGCATTATTAGTGATTATGCATTAAACACACTATTTTACAAAGGTGGTACACCAAGTACCACATGCGGTACAAACTATGAGTTAGAAGATAATGCCGAATGTACCTACAGTGGTACACGAACTAGCTTGCAACACTTGTAGTATGATATTGACTATAAAAAACAATAAAAAACTTGATATTGTACAAACGGTACACATGTAAGTCTTTAGCCCTAGCTCTAGGACCACCTTGTGGTACGTGATGTATCCCATCTCATACATACATTACAAGTGATTATGCATTAAACACACTACTTCACATAGGTGGTACACCAAGTACCATATGCGGTACAAACTATGAGTTAGAAGATAATGCAGGATGTACCTAGAGTGGTACACGAGAACTAGCTTGCAACACTTGTAGTATGATATTGACTACAAATAACAAAATAATGTGAATTGTGTGCACGTAGATTTTATGTGGTGCAGTAAAATGTTAAATAATGATAATGCCGAATGTACCTACAGTGGTACACGAGAACTAGCTTGCAACACTTATGTATGATATTGACTACAAGTAACAATAGAAAAAACTTGAAATTGTACAAACAGTACACACATTCGGCATTATCTTCTAACTCATAGTTTGCACCGCATGTGGTACTTGGTGTACTACCTTTGTAAAATAGTGTGTTTAATGCATAATCACTAATAATGCTTGTATCAGACGGGATACAACACGTACCACAAGGTGGTCCTAGGGGGCTAGAGCTAGAGCTAGGGCTAAAGACTTACATACCTACAATGGTACACAAAAACTAGCTTGCAACACTTGTAGTATGATATTGACTATAAATAACAATAAAAAACTTTGAAATTGTACAAACGGTACACATGTAAGTCTTTAGCCCTAGCTCTAGGATCACCTTGTGGTACGTAATGTATCCCATTTCATACATACATTACAAGTGATTATGCATTAAACACACTACTACACATAGGTGATACACCAAGTACCACATGCGGTACAAACTATGAGTTAGAAGATCTTCTAATTCATAGTTTGTACTGCATGTGGTACTTGATGTACTACCTATGTAAAGTAGTGTTTTTAATGCATAATCACTAATTAAGCATGTATCAGATGTGTTACATCACGTACCACAAAATGGTATGCCACAGAACAAAATTGCCTATTTTGTAACTCATAGTTTGTACCGCATGTGGTACTTGGTGTACCACCTATGTGAAGTAGTGTGTGTGATGCATAATCACTTATTAAGCATGTATCAGATGTGTTACATCACGTACCACAAGGTGGTATGCCACAGAACAAAATTGCCTATTTTGAAAAAGCAATATTCCATCAACTGTAAAACTTGCACCACATTTAACACTAGTTTTTCAATACCTGATTGCACGTTTGGAAATGTACTGCATGTACCATATTGTTTTTATAAGTTAAATGAAACAGTGTACATAGCAACAGTTTATCCGTGCTTTTCTAGTATCATACATCAAGTGGTACAAGTGGTACAATATGTTATACGGCACACAAATTAAGTTATACCTTGTAGTATTTAAAACAAAACTACTTCAACTTGTATATACTTGTATTTAATTTTGTAATTTTGACAGTATAATAGGTGGTACGATTGGTAAATTCTGTAGTGCCGGTGTTACCTAGGGGGCTAGAGCTAGGGCTAGGGCTAAAGACTTACATGTGTACCGTTTGTACAATTTCAAGTTTTATTTTGTTATTTGTAGTCAATATCATACTACAAGTGTTGCAAGCTAGTTCTCGTGTACCACTCTAGGTACATCCTGCATTATCTTCTAACTCATAGTTTGTACCGCATGTGGTACTTGGTGTACCACCTATGTGAAGTAATGTGTTTAATGCATAATCACGTGTAATGTATGTATGAGATGGGATACATCACGTACCACAAGGTGGTCCTAGAGCTAGGGCTAAAGACTTACATGTGTACCGTTTGTACAATTTCAAGTTTTTTATTGTTATTTATAGTCAATACTTGCAAGCTAGTTTTCTTGTACCACTGTAGGTACATTCGGCATTATCTTCTAACTCATAGTTTGTACCGCATGTGGTACTTGGTGTACCACCTTTGTAAAATAGTGTGTTTAATGCATAATCACTAATAATGCTTGTATCAGACGGGATACAATACGTACCTCAAGGTGGTCCTAGGGGGCTAGAGCTAGGGCTAGGGCTAAAGACTTACATGTGTACTGTTTGTACAATTTCAAGTTTTTTCTATTGATACTTGTAGTCAATATCATACACAAGTGTTGCAAGCTAGTTCTCGTGTACCACTGTAGGTACATTCGGCATTATCTTCTAACTCACTGTTTGTACCGCATGTGGTACTTTGTGTACCACCTATGTGAAATAGTGTGTTTAATGCATAATCACTCATAATGCTTGTATCAGATGGGATACATCGCGTACCACAAGGTAGAACAATACTGTAACACCCATGCCCATGCGCGCTGACGATAAAACAGACGTGGGAGTCAAGTTGTCTAATTAGACCTTGGGCCATCACGTGATCTCTTCTACTCCCACGTCTGTTTTACCCTCAGTGCGGTAAGTTGGAGCTCCGCAATTTGGTGCACTACTAGCCGAGCCGATACTCTACTGCAAGACAAAGAGTTATTCTCCATACATGCATTACAAGTGATTATGCATTAAACACACTACTTCGCATAGGTGGTACACCAAATACCACATGCGGTACAATCTATGAGTTAGATGATAATGCAGGATGTACCTGGAGTGGTACACAAGAACTAGCTTACCTTGTAGTATGATAAATAACAATAATGGTGTTACCTAGGGGGCTAGAGCTAGGGCTAGAGCTAAAGACTTACATGTGTACCGATTGTACACTTTCATGTAGAATCACGTTAAGTACAACTTTACGCTCTTGCTAAGCAAAACATAGACGCACACTTGGAAATAATATTATGACGCAAAATGTGTTTGTACATGTCAAGCAAAGTAAAGTATAAAGTGTGGTGACTCTGCCTTATGTAATGAAGCACGTATGTGCTAATATGCAATAATATCGTAATGTATTTATAAATCGTACAAAACTAATATGCTTAGTTCAACTGTCTCCCCTTTGGCCTGGCAGCAGCACCATGGGTCTTTCTTACGCAAAAATATTTTCAAGTAGTTTAACAACTAATCTACCAATATTTATGTATGAGTATAACTTCTGGCTAACTAAACGTGTGTAAACTTGCAAACTTGTAACAATACTGTAACCCCCACGCCCATGCGCGCTGAGAGTAAAACAGACGTGGGAGTCAAGTTGTCTAATTAGACGTTGGGCCATCACGTGATCTCTTCTGGCGTTATTGAAGTTCAGACAGCTAGGTGGGGTCCAGTGTGGTTTTTCCAGCTCAAGTGGAGCCTGTAGTTCTCATGAGATAACGGCCCCTAGGCATTCCGAGGACGCTTTTAGTAAGCTATTAGTCTCCTGTTGTAGGGGCAATGAGCAGTAGTTCTCCATATTCTTGCGCTCTGCGCAACTGTTATTTTAAGATTCATTGTGGACTATATTACACGCATTTTATATTTTATATGCACTAGCCACTGCCTTGTTTTATACATTCTTTGAGTGATTAAATCATAGGTTCCAAGTTTGAGAAATGGAAATCAGTGACAAACCACACCCGTTAATTAAATCAATTTAATTGACCACATCCTTCCTGTAATTAATGCTATAAATATATTTATGATTACAACGTTTTATATTTTGCGATATTATTGTTATTTTGATTTATTTGGAGAGTTGTTGTTGCTTTTTTGCATTTCTCAATTAATTCATTGTTTTAAAAAAGTACAAATATTGTTGTTTTGAGTGGGGGGGTAAGTCTCTAGCCGTAGTTGCTGTCGTCTCTAGCCGTAGTTGCTGTCGGATCTAGCCGTGGTTTCCGTTGTCTCTCCAAGTGTTGCTACTTGCTGAGTTTCATCCGTTTTGGTAAGAAACTGGGATATGAGATTCATGCTAGCAAAGTACAAGTTATGAGATTCATGCTAGCAGCATAAGTACAAGTTTTAACCACAAGGCTCAAAGGTAGCTGGCACAGAGAGGACAGGCTTTTGGTGGGATTTTTTTTTTTTATTATTCATGACATTTTATTTTCCACCATAACTTTGTTGTTGTTCGTCCAATATCCTTGACTTTGATGCCAAAAGACAGCTTATTTTAAAGGGCTTTTCGGTCTACTAAGGAACCCGAGTAGGAGTAGCAGTCTAAAACAAAGAGTAGGAGAGGGTCTCGTAACAGGGGGTGGAAGTAAAATTAGGAGCAAGAATTTAATTTCCTGTGTCAATATAACTTTACTAGCCTGATTTCTCCTCCTCCTCAGAAGAGCTGAACTAAAGAAAAGCATGACAATTTTATATCCTGGTGCTGTTGAATCTTGCCTTAGCTAGTAAATCATGTGGAAGCAGCAGTTAATAAGACGTAGGAATCAGACTGTGGTTTAGTTTGATAAATAGCCAGAAACCTGTCAGGAAACTCCTGGATCCGCCACTTTTATGTACAACATAAGTGTTCTTTGATCAATGATTTGGTTGTATAGAGGTAGAGTATTCCGTCCTCCTGCGCCCAAAGGGAGTTGAAACCGCGAGGCTCAAAAGCAAGGAACGGAGAGTTTGGTGAGTTCAGGTTACTATTGACCAGAGACTGTCATTCATTAATAATGTTGCTGTTGTTTTGAATTATTTCAAGTCAATACTATTAACCCCCCTGGATTACACAGCACATTTGGAAAAGGATCCACAGCAACAAGTGAATGTGTTTTGGGATTTTTGTTGGAGAGAGTGGAATGCAATGGAAAGTGGTATCGAAGAAGTTATAATAGTAAGTGGAAATTTTTTTAGCTCTCAAGAGTACATTGATAATTATATTTTTGTTCTTACCCTTTAAATCATGTTAGTTACAGTCACATCTCCTCTTTCTTTAGTGTATGTTTTAATGATGTGATTCATTTTATTAACTGCTTTCCTCGTATTTCAGAAGGGAAGAGAAAGGCTTGGTAAAATATCATTTAGAAGTATTAGTGGATCGAATCGCATTTATCATAAATCTACACATGCAAGCCATGCCAAGCCGCCAAATGCTACCACGTGCAGCAAGTCAAGTTCTGACCCACTAGGCATTATTATGTTTGCCCGTGAAATCGATCCAAAAGTTTTGCCGTATGAAGTACATGATGTCATTCCAGGCGGAGGAGAGAGCGGCAACGAATTGTGTCAAGATGTGATGGAATGGCTAAAGAGAAAGAACTTGAAATATGCTAATTCTGGATTGAAAGCTAAGGTGTTGGTGGGGATCTCACTGCGAAAAATGGGTGGAAAGAGCTCTTGGATCACAAAAGATAAAAGGCTTGATGTTGGTATTGTTTCTGAATGTGAAAATTATCCACTTGTGCAAATTGAGGTGGAATCCAGTCGAAATGAAGAAAGCACGATTATGAAGTTGATGTATGGATTAATTGATCAATTACGGTACTATAAGAACAAAGGTGTCCTTATTTCAGAAGTTAGTGGATTTTTCATTCCTGTCAATCCTGGATATTTCAAAAAGGTTGTTTGTTCTTGGAACGATGCTAAGTTAACCTATATTAGAAAGTGTATTTCATTAAGAAAAGATGAATTCTATACCGAAATTAGGGATGCTTTTCATAATCAAGATGTTGTCATCGATGATGTGTTTTCAACAGAACTTGTCTTTCCACTAAGTCGTGAATTTGTGAAACATACGTTCGGTCAAGATGCAGAACAGATGAGATCAGGGGATTCGATAGTTATACTGTGTTCTAATGAAGGGTGTGTTTACAAGCATGCCTTTGAAGCGAAAGAAATACAGACGTTGATTCGACTACATCTTTCAGACTGTTCCTTCCAATATTCTTCCAAACCATGTGATATGAAGACTATAGATGGTATGATATATTTCAAATATAAAGCTTTGAACATTCCAGCAACTAAAGAAGAAGCACGTGCCGATCTATGTACATTTGTACATGATTTAGTTGAAGCAATAACAGAATTGCATGAAGTAGGTTATGCCCACCTCGACATTAGATTGGAAAATGTATGTTTTAATGAGTGTGGACATGCAGTACTTATAGACCTTGATAGATCAATTGAGGTAACGTCGTCTTTGTTTGGTAACTATGGAAGTTCACAAATGTATCACAGAAAAAATGACGTGTGGGTTGGAGAGAATGCTGATTGGAAACAATTATCTATTATGATCCATTACATACTGAATGAACATATAGTGGACTACCATGAAATTCAAATATTCAGTGATACATATTCGGATTTGTTTCTCTATACCCTGTTCAGTGAAGGTAAACCATACATGTGCATTATGTTTGCTCTTTGTCATAATCATTTGTTGTGATCTTTAGCAGGGAAATTCGACAAAACTTTATATGAACAGTGGATGAATAATTTCACTTAAGCTCTCAACTAGAACAGTTCACTCTAGTCAATATGTTTTATTCTTTTTTTATCTATTAAACAACATATGTCCTAATAATTGGTATGATTAGTTCTGACGGTTAACGACTACTTGAAAATAGCGGTACTCTATGTAACAGCAGTGGTACTTCTCTATAACTAGCTCTACTCTATGTAACAGTATGTTCTCGTGTACCACTTTAGGTACACCCTGCATTATTTTCAATTGATAGTTTGTACCGCATGTGGTACTTTGTTTACCACCTATGTGAAGAAGCATATTTAATGCACAATCAGATAATATGCATGTATCAGAAGTGGTACATCACGTACCACAAGGTGGTATGCAACAGAACAAAATTGCCTATTTTGAAAAAAAAAAGCAATATTTCGTAACTTTAAAATAGAGCTATATATAGAGATGTACCACTACTGTTACTTAAAGTAGAACTGTTTATAGAGATGTACCACTGCTGTTACATAAAGCAGAGCTGCTTATAAAAATGTACCACTACTGTTACAAAATAGAGCTGCAGGATGTACCTAGAGTGGTACATGAGAGAACTAGCTTTCAACACTTGTAGAATGATATTGACTATAAATAACAATAAAAAACTTGAAAATGTACAAACGGTACACATGTAAGTCTTTAGCCCTAGCTCTAGGACCACCTTGTGGTACGTGATGTATGATAATGCCGAATGTACCTACAGTGGTACACGAAAACTAGCTTGCAAGTATGATATTGACTATAAATAACAATAAAAAACTAGAAATTGTACAAACGGTACACATGTAAGTCTTTAGCCCAAGCTCTAGGACCACCTTGTGGTACGTGATGTATCCCATCTCATACATACATTACAAGTGATTATGCATTAAACACACTACTTCACATAGGTGGTACACCAAGTACCACATGCGGTACAAACTATGAGTTAGAAGATAATGCAGGATGTACCTGAACTAGCTTGCAACACTTGTAGTATGATATTGACTACAAATAACAAAATAAAACTTGAAATTGTACAAACGGTACACATGTAAGTCTTTAGCCCTAGCCCTAGCTTTAGCCCCCTAGGTAACACCGGCACTACAGAATTTACCAATCGTACCACCTATTATACTGTCAAAATTACAAAATTAAATACAAGTATATACAAGTTGAAGTAGTTTTGTTTTAAATACTACAAGGTATAACTTAATTTGTGTGCCGTATGACATATTGTACCACTTGTACCACTTGTTGTCTGTGGCATACCATTTTGTGGTACGCGATGTAACACATCTGATATATGCTTAATTAGTGTTTATGCATTAAAGACACTACTTTACATATGTGGTACATCAAGTACCACATGCGGTACAAACTATGAGTTAGAAGATAATGCAGGATGTACCTACAGTGGTACACGAAAACTAGCTTGCAACACTTGTAGTATGATATTGACTATAAATAACAATAAAGAACTTGAAATTGTACAAACGGTACACATGTAAGTCTTTAGCCCTAGCTCTAGGACCACCTTGTGGTACGTGATGTATCCCGTCTCACACATACATTATAAGTGATTATGCATTAAACACACTACTTCACATAGGTGGTACACCAAGTACCACATGCGGTACAAACTATGAGTTAGAAGATAATGCAGGATGTACCTGAACTAGCTTGCAACACTTGTAGTATGATATTGACTACAAATAACATAAAAAAACCTGAAATTGTACAAACAGTACACATGTAAGTCTTTAGCCCTAGCCCTTATAGCTCTAGCCCCTAGGTAACACCAGCACTACAGAATTTACCAATCGTACCACCTATTATACTATCAAAATTACAAAATTAAATACAAGTATATACAAGTATAAGTTGTTTTGTTTTAAGTACTACATGGTATAACTTAATTTGTGTGCCGTATAACATATTGTACCACTTGTACCACTTGTTGTATGAGACTAGATTAGCACGGATAAACTGTTACTATATATACTTTTTCATTTAACTTTATAAAAACAATATGGTACATGCAGTACATTTCCAAACGTGCAATCAGGTATTGAAAAACTAGTGTTAAATGTGGTGCAAGTTTTACAGTTGATGGAATATTGCTTTTTCAAAATAGGCAATTTTGTTCTGTGGCATACCACCTTGTGGTACGTGATGTAACTCATTTGATACACATGCTTAATAAGTAATTATGCATCACACACACTACTTTACATAGGTGGTACACCAAGTACCACATGCGGTACAAACTATGAGTTAGAAGATAATGCAGGATGTACCTAGAGTGGTACACGAGAACTAGCTTGCAACACTTGTAGTATGATATTGACTACAAATAACAAAATAAAACTTGAAATTGTACAAACGGTACACATGTAAGTCTTTAGCCCTAGCCCTAGCTCTAGCCCCCTAGGTAACACCGGCACTACAGAATTTACCAATCGTACCACCTATTATACTGTCTAAATTACAAAATTAAATACAAGTATATACAAGTTGAAGTAGTTTTGTTTTAAATACTACAAGGTATAACTTAATTTGTGTGCCGTATGACATATTGTACCACTTGTACCACTTGTTGCATGATACTAGAAAAGCACGGATAAATTGTTGCTATGTACACTGTTTCATTTAACTTATAAAAACAAGTTTTATCAACTGTCAAGTTTGACAGTTGATAAAATATTGCTTTTTCAAAATAGGCAATTTTGTTCTGTGGCATACCATTTTGTGGTACGTGATGTAACACATCTGATATATGCTTAATTAGTGATTATGCATTAAAGACACTCCTTTACATAGGTGGTACATCAAGTACCACATGCGGTACAAACTGTGAGTTAGAAGATAATGCCGAATGTACCTACAGTGGTACACGAGAACTAGCTAGCAACACTTGTGTGTATGATATTGACTACAAGTAACAATAGAAAAAACTTGAAATTGTACAAACGGTACACATGTAAGTCTTTAGCCCTAGCCCTAGCTCTACCTTGTGGTACGTGATGTATCCCATCTGATACAAGCATTATAAGTGATTATGCATTAAACACACTATTTCACATAGATGGTACACAAAGTACCACATGCGGTACAAACTGTGAGTTAGAAGATAATGCCCAATGTACCTACAGTGGTACACGAGAACTAGCTTGCATCACTTGTGTATGATATTGACTACAAGTAACAATAGAAAAAACTTGAAATTGTACAAACAGTACACATGTAAGTCTTTAGCCCTAGCTCTAGCTCTAGCCCCCTAGGACCACCTTGTGGTACGTGTTGTATCCCGTCTGATACAAGCATTATTAGTGATTATGCATTAAACACACTATTTTTTACAAAGGTGGTACACCAAGTACCACATGCGGTACAAACTATGAGTTAGAAGATAATGCCGAATGTACCTACAGTGGTACACGAACTAGCTTGCAACACTTGTAGTATGATATTGACTATAAATAACAATAACAAACTTGATATTGTACAAACGGTACACATGTAAGTCTTTAGCCATAGCTCTAGGACCACCTTGTGGTACGTGATGTATCCCATCTCATACATACATTACAAGTGATTATGCATTAAAGACACCACTTCACATATGTGGTACACCAAGTACCACATGCGGTACAAACTATGAGTTAGAAGATAATGCAGGATGTACCTAGCGTGGTACACGAGAACTAGCTTGCAACACTTGTAGTATGATATTGACTACAAATAACATAAAAAAACCTGAAATTGTACAAACAGTACACATGTAAGTCTTTAGCCCTAGCCCTAGCTCTAGCCCCTAGGTAACACCAGCACTACAGAATTTACCAATCGTACCACCTATTATACTATCAAAATTACAAAATTAAATACAAGTATATACAAGTATAAGTTGTTTTGTTTTAAGTACTACATGGTATAACTTAATTTGTGTGCCGTATAACATATTGTACCACTTGTACCACTTGTTGTATGAGACTAGACTAGCACGGATAAACTGTTACTATACATACTTTTTCATTTAACTTTATAAAAACAATATGGTACATGCAGTACATTTCAAAACGTGTAATCAGGTATTGAAAAACTAGTGTTACATGTGGTGCAAGTTTGACAGTTGATGTAATATTGCTTTTTCAAAATAGGCAATTTTGTTCTGTGGCATACCATTTTGTGGTACGTGATGTAATACATCTGATATGCTTAATTAGTGATTATGCATTAAAGACACTACTTTACATAGGTGGTACATCAAGTACCACATGCGGTACAAACTATGAGTTAGAAGATAATGCCGAATGTACCTACAGTGGTACACGAACTAGCTTGCAACACTTGTAGTATGATATTAACTATAAATAACAATAACAAACTTGATATTGTACAAACAGTACACATGTAAGTCTTTAGCCATAGCTCTAGGACCACTTTGTGGTACGTGATGTATCCCATCTCATACATACATTACAAGTGATTATGCATTAAACACACCACTTCACATAGGTGGTACACCAAGTACCACATGCGGTACAAACTATGAGTTAGAAGATAATGCAGGATGTACCTAGCGTGGTACACGAGAACTAGCTTGCAACACTTGTAGTATGATATTGACTACAAATAACATAAAAAAACTTGAAATTGTACAAACAGTACACATGTAAGTCTGTAAAGCGCAAGACCCGAGGCTAGGGCCAGCCCTATCTCTTTCTCTAGCCTAGTAACAACCCCTTACAGAATTTTACCATCGTACCACCTATTAAATACTATGCAAAAATTACCAAATTTAAATACAATATATACACGTATCCAGTGTTTTTGTTTACAGACGTCTCCCTGTCAATCACCGTAATTTGTGTCCGTATAACATATTGTAAATCCCACTTTGTACCACTTTGTTGTATGCCTAATTCGCACGGATAAACTGTTACATACATGCTTTTTTCAATTTCACTAACTTTAAAAAAACAATATGGGTACATGCAGTACAACTTTCCAACTGCAACAGGTATTTGAAAACTATTGTTAACTGTGGGTGCAATGTTTTACATTGATGGAATATTTGCTTTTTAAAAATAGGCAATTTTTTTGTTCTTGGCATACCCCCCTTGTGGTACGTGTTAACCTCATTCTCCTGGTACAATCCTGCATTATCTTCTAAGCTCAGAGTTTTGTACCCTTGGTACTTGAGTACCAACCATTAAGTAGTTCTTTATGCATAATCACTAATTACCTGTTCTCAATGTGTTCTCACGTACCACAAAATGTAATCCCAGAACAAAATTGCCTACTTTGAAAAGTCATATTCCATCAACTGTAAAACTTGCACCACATGTAACACTAGTTTTTCAATACCTGATTACACGTTTTGAAATGTACTGCATGTACCATATTGTCTTTATAAGTTAAATGAAACAGTGTACATAACAACAGTTTATCCGTGCTTTTCTATTATCATACAACAAGTGGTACAAGTGGTACAATATGTTATACGGCACACAAATTAAGTTATACCTTGTAGTATTTAAAACAAAACTACTTCAACTTGTATATACTTGTATTTAATTTTGTAATTTTGACACTATAATAGGTGGTACGATTGGTAAATTCTGTAGTGCCGGTGTTACCTAGGGGGCTAGAGCTAGGGCAAGGGCTAAAGACTGCATTATCTTCTAACTCACAGTTTGTACCGCATGTGGTACTTGATGTGCCACCTATGTGAAGTAGTGTGTTTAATGCATAATCACTTATTAAGCCTGTATCAAATGTGTTACATCACGTACCACAAGGTGGTATGCCACAGAACAAAATTGCCTATTTTGAAAAAGCAATATTCCATTAAATGTAAAACTTGCACCACATGTAACACTAGTTTTTCAATTCTTGATTGCATGTTTTGAAATGAACTGCATGTACCATATTGTTTTTATAAGTTAAATGAAAAAGTATGTATAGTAACAGTTTATCCGTGCTAATCTAGTCTCATACAACAAGTGGTACAAGTGGTACAATATGTTATACGGCACACAAATTAAGTTATACCATGTAGTACTTAAAACAAAACAACTTATACTTGTATATACTTGTATTTAATTTTGTAATTTTGATAGTATAATAGGTGGTACGATTGGTAAATTCTGTAGTGCCGGTGTTACCTAGGGGCTAGAGCTAGGGCTAGGGCTAAAGACTTACATGTGTACTGTTTGTACAATTTCAAGTTTTTTTATGTTAGTAGTCAATATCATACTACAAGTGTTGCAAACTAGTTCTTGTGTACTACTCTAGGAACATCCTGCATTATCTTCTAACTCATAGTTTGTACCGCATGTGGTACTTGGTGTACCACCTATGCGAAGTAGTGTGTGTGATGCATAATCACTTGTAATGTATGTATGAGATGGGATACATCACGTACCACAAGGTGGTCCTAGAGCTAGGGCTAAAGACCTACATGTGTACCGTTTGTACAATTTCTAGTTTTTTATTGTTATTTATAGTCAATATCATACTACAAGTGTTGCAAGCTAGTTCGTGTACCACTGTAGGTACATTCGGCATTATCTTCTAACTCATAGTTTGTACCGCATGTGGTACTTGGTGTACCACCTTTGTAAAATAGTGTGTTTAGTGCATAATCACTAATAATGCTTGTATCAGACGGGATACAACACGTACCACAAGGTGGTCCTAGGGGGCTAGAGCTAGGGCTAGGGCTAAAGACTTACATGTGTACTGTTTGTACAATTTCAATTTTTTCTATTGTTACTTGTAGTCAATATCATACACAAGTGTTGCTAGCTAGTTCTCGTGTACCACTGTAGGTACATTCGGCATTATCTTCTAACTCACAGTTTTTACCGCATGTGGTACTTTGTGTACCACCTATGTGAAATAGTGTGTTTAATGCATAATCACTTATAATGCTTGTATCAGATGGGATACATCACGTACCACAAGGTAGAGCTAGGGCTAAAGACTTACATGTGTACCGTTTGTACAATTTCAAGTTTTATTTTGTTATTTGTAGTCAATATCATACTACAAGTGTTGCAAGCTAGTTCTCGTGTACCACTCTAGGTACATCCTGCATTATCTTCTAACTCATAGTTTGTACCGCATGTGGTACTTGGTGTACCACCTATGTGAAGTAGTGTGTGTGATGCATAATCACTTACTAAGCATGTATCAAATGAGTTACATCACGTACCACAAGGTGGTATGCCACAGAACAAAATTGCCTATTTTTAAAAAGCAATATTCCATCAACTGTAAAACTTGCACCACATTAAACACTAGTTTTTCAATACCTGATTGCACGTTTGGAAATGTACTGCATGTACCATATTGTTTTTATAAGTTAAATGAAAAAGTATATATAGTAACAGTTTATCCGTGCTAATCTAGTCTCATACAACGAGTGGTACAAGTGGTACAATATGTTATACGGCACACAAATTAAGTTATACCATGTAGTACTTAAAACAAAACAACTTATACTTGTATATACTTGTATTTAATTTTGTAATTTTGATAGTATAATAGGTGGTATGATTGGTAAATTCTGTAGTGCTGGTGTTACCTAGGGGCTAGAGCTAGGGCTAGGGCTAAAGACTTACATGTGTACTGTTTGTACAATTTCAAGTTTTTTTATGTTATTTGTAGTCAATATCATACTACAAGTGTTGCAAGCTAGTTCTCGTGTACCACGCTAGGTACATCCTGCATTATCTTCTAACTCATAGTTTGTACCGCATGTGGTACTTGGTGTACCACCTATGTGAAGTAGTGTGTTTAATGCATAATCACTTGTAATGTATGTATGAGAAGGGATACATCACGTACCACAAGGTGGTCCTAGAGCTAGGGCTAAAGACTTACATGTGTACCGTTTGTACAATTTCTAGTTTTTTATTGTTATTTATAGTCAATATCATACTTGCAAGCTAGTTTTCGTTTACCACTGTAGGTACATTCGGCATTATCATACATCACGTACCACAAGGTGGTCCTAGAGCTAGGGCTAAAGACTTACATGTGTACCGTTTGTACATTTACAAGTTTTTTATTGTTATTTATAGTCAATATCATACTACAAGTGTTGAAAGCTAGTTCTCATGTACCACTCTAGGTACATCCTGCAGCTCTATTTTGTAACAGTAGTGGTACATTTTTATAAGCAGCTCTGCTTTATGTAACAGCAGTGGTACATCTCTATAAACAGTTCTACTTTAAGTAACAGTAGTGGTACATCTCTATATATAGCTCTATTTTAAAGTTACGAAATATTGCTTCTTTTTTTTTCAAAATAGGCAATTTTGTTCTGTTGCATACCACCTTGTGGTACGTGATGTACCACTTCTGATACATGCATATTATCTGATTGTGCATTAAATATGCTTCTTCACATAGGTGGTAAACAAAGTACCACATGCGGTACAAACTATCAATTGAAAATAATGCAGGGTGTACCTAAAGTGGTACACGAGAACATACTGTTACATAGAGTAGAGCTAGTTATAGAGAAGTACCACTGCTGTTACATAGAGTACCGCTATTTTCAAGTAGTCGTTAACCGTCAGAACTAATCATACCAATTATTAGGACATATGTTCAATGTTTAATAGATAAAAAAAAGAATAAAACATATTGACTAGAGTGAACTGTTCTAGTTGAGAGCTTAAGTGAAATTATTCATCCACTGTTCATATAAAGTTTTGTCGAATTTCCCTGCAAAAGATCACAACAAATGATTATGACAAAGAGCAAACATAATGCACATGTATGGTTTACCTTCACTGAACAGGATATAGAGAAACAAATCCGAATATGTATCACTGAATATTTGAATTTCATGGTAGTCCACTATATGTTCATTCAGTATGTAATGGATCATAATAGATAATTGTTTCCAATCAGCATTCTCTCCAACCCACACGTCATTTTTTCTGTGATACATTTGTGAACTTCCATAGTTACCAAACAAAGACGACGTTACCTCAATTGATCTATCAAGGTCTATAAGTACTGCATGTCCACACTCATTAAAACATACATTTTCCAATCTAATGTCGAGGTGGGCATAACCTACTTCATGCAATTCTGTTATTGCTTCAACTAAATCATGTACAAATGTACATAGATCGGCACGTGCTTCTTCTTTAGTTGCTGGAATGTTCAAAGCTTTATATTTGAAATATATCATACCATCTATAGTCTTCATATCACATGGTTTGGAAGAATATTGGAAGGAACAGTCTGAAAGATGTAGTCGAATCAACGTCTGTATTTCTTTCGCTTCAAAGGCATGCTTGTAAACACACCCTTCATTAGAACACAGTATAACTATCGAATCCCCTGATCTCATCTGTTCTGCATCTTGACCGAACGTATGTTTCACAAATTCACGACTTAGTGGAAAGACAAGTTCTGTTGAAAACACATCATCGATGACAACATCTTGATTATGAAAAGCATCCCTAATTTCGGTATAGAATTCATCTTTTCTTAATGAAATACACTTTCTAATATAGGTTAACTTAGCATCGTTCCAAGAACAAACAACCTTTTTGAAATATCCAGGATTGACAGGAATGAAAAATCCACTAACTTCTGAAATAAGGACACCTTTGTTCTTATAGTACCGTAATTGATCAATTAATCCATACATCAACTTCATAATCGTGCTTTCTTCATTTCGACTGGATTCCACCTCAATTTGCACAAGTGGATAATTTTCACATTCAGAAACAATACCAACATCAAGCCTTTTATCTTTTGTGATCCAAGAGCTCTTTCCACCCATTTTTCGCAGTGAGATCCCCACCAACACCTTAGCTTTCAATCCAGAATTAGCATATTTCAAGTTCTTTCTCTTTAGCCATTCCATCACATCTTGACACAATTCGTTGCCGCTCTCTCCTCCGCCTGGAATGACATCATGTACTTCATACGGCAAAACTTTTGGATCGATTTCACGGGCAAACATAATAATGCCTAGTGGGTCAGAACTTGACTTGCTGCACGTGGTAGCATTTGGCGGCTTGGCATGGCTTGCATGTGTAGATTTATGATAAATGCGATTCGATCCACTAATACTTCTAAATGATATTTTACCAAGCCTTTCTCTTCCCTTCTGAAATACGAGGAAAGCAGTTAATAAAATGAATCACATCATTAAAACATACACTAAAGAAAGAGGAGATGTGACTGTAACTAACATGATTTAAAGGGTAAGAACAAAAATATAATTATCAATGTACTCTTGAGAGCTAAAAAAATTTCCACTTACTATTATAACTTCTTCGATACCACTTTCCATTGCATTCCACTCTCTCCAACAAAAATCCCAAAACACATTCACTTGTTGCTGTGGATCCTTTTCCAAATGTGCTGTGTAATCCAGGGGGGTTAATAGTATTGACTTGAAATAATTCAAAACAACAGCAACATTATTAATGAATGACAGTCTCTGGTCAATAGTAACCTGAACTCACCAAACTCTCCGTTCCTTGCTTTTGAGCCTCGCGGTTTCAACTCCCTTTGGGCGCAGGAGGACGGAATACTCTACCTCTATACAACCAAATCATTGATCAAAGAACACTTATGTTGTACATAAAAGTGGCGGATCCAGGAGTTTCCTGACAGGTTTCTGGCTATTTATCAAACTAAACCACAGTCTGATTCCTACGTCTTATTAACTGCTGCTTCCACATGATTTACTAGCTAAGGCAAGATTCAACAGCACCAGGATATAAAATTGTCATGCTTTTCTTTAGTTCAGCTCTTCTGAGGAGGAGGAGAAATCAGGCTAGTAAAGTTATATTGACACAGGAAATTAAATTCTTGCTCCTAATTTTACTTCCACCCCCTGTTACGAGACCCTCTCCTACTCTTTGTTTTAGACTGCTACTCCTACTCGGGTTCCTTAGTAGACCGAAAAGCCCTTTAAAATAAGCTGTCTTTTGGCATCAAAGTCAAGGATATTGGACGAACAACAACAAAGTTATGGTGGAAAATAAAATGTCATGAATAATAAAAAAAAAAAATCCCACCAAAAGCCTGTCCTCTCTGTGCCAGCTACCTTTGAGCCTTGTGGTTAAAACTTGTACTTATGCTGCTAGCATGAATCTCATAACTTGTACTTTGCTAGCATGAATCTCATATCCCAGTTTCTTACCAAAACGGATGAAACTCAGCAAGTAGCAACACTTGGAGAGACGACGGAAACCACGGCTAGAGACGACAGCAACTACGGCTAGAGACGACAGCAACTAGGCTATAGACGACGGCAACCACGGCTAGAGACGACGGTACGACAGCAACTACGGCTAGAGAGACGACGGCAACCACGGCTAGTCGAGACAACAGCAACTTACTAACCAAACAGAATCACGTGCACACTGACCCGCACACACCAGAGAAGACCATGGTTTTGTTGACGGCGAGAACACAACTCTTACGCGGTCAATTAATTAGGGTGCTGGCACATCGTATACGCGCTCCGCCCACACAAATCAAGTAAGGTTAATTGGCTTTATGTTGCTATGGAAAATAACTCCGAAGCTATTACGTCATCATTATTGCGTCATACTCATGGTCAGGCCAGTTTCATGGGCCAGCAATTATTATCAAGAGATTCTCTTGACTATCTTTCAGATACTGTGGCAGACTGTTCAATTTTAGATGATATGAGTACAGATGATGAGTAGTTACTAGTAGAACAGCAAGGAGATTTTATTAAGTTTTTATTTAAAAGAAGAACAGTTTATAAATAATACTGATTGAATTTAGCTATTAAAGAATAAATATTATAATTTATAGATGTTGATGCCATGGGTGTTAACTAAATTTGGTCTATTGTGAATACAAGTCCCATGTAAACTTGGCTGTGAAAGGGTTAATGTACTACATGTACCATATTTTGTTCAAAAATTTAAAATTCGCTTTAATAAAGAATGAATACAATGTAACATCAAAAAGTATGCACACAATTCCTAATCATGTATGTTAATAATATGTCAAAATCTAAAAAGCTAACAGCACTTAACTGAATATTTTGTTTATTAATTATAACAACACAATTTTGGTCAAAATCTATTGTTAGCTTGAAAAGTTGCAGTGGTAGAATAGAGTCCACTGCAAGTCCATACGTAGAGACATTCTTATTTCAGATTGTACACACTCATTACAGACTTTCTCTAATGACATTGCTGCAACTACCATCATATTAGCAATCAACTGTTTCAACAGATTTTCATTACTTCGTGTACTTCGTTTGAATTCCATATCGAAAGAAACCTTGACTTCGCCATCCGCAAGTGGAGAATTAGGTTCAATGTCTTCAAATTGCGGTGTTTTTATTACTGCTGAATTGTTAAAACTCAACATCGCAATGTCTCCTCCCCCAGAAAAAGGGCAATAGTCTGAGCAAATGTCAGCAAGCATCGTGGGATTTAGTCCAATAGATGTTAAAACTTGCGCCACTGAATTTGTTAAGGAAGACTCACAAACAGCATCAGTCCTCATTTTATGCATTTCTTCTGCACTTCGATTTCTGTCTACATCCAAAGATACTACATTATTCGTTTCCTTTGTGATAGTTACATTTTGAATTCGAAAAAATGATTTTCCAGGTGATTTGTCAGGAGAGAACATGGTCTTGACATACTTATTCGTTGCATCATAATCATAACAAATGTTACGATATAATATGTCATGTAATTCCTCATCAGTTTTCGAGCATTGTTGTTGACTTTTAAATTTGAACATGTAGGAATCACCCACCAGACAAAAATGTCCATTGGTATCAGTGAATTTTACTTCACCACAATAGCCATTTACTTCTTGTACTGTGTAACCTTGTACAAGGGCAGGAATATTTATTGTTGCTTTAACAGGATAAAGGCCTACATAAAAAAATGTAGCTGGAACACCCTACAAACAACAACAACAAAGGAGATATCAAATCAAAAACGATATTAAGTTTTTTATTTATATAGCTAAAAAAAAAACAAAACAAAAAAAACAAAACAACAACAACAAAAAACAACAAAGCTGAAAATGCAATATCTTGTCATACCAACCAAAGAAAAAGCTCTCAAAAGAAAGGTCATAATTCATCACAAAACATTATGAAGTCACTGACAATATCTTTCATACTGAAAATGAACTGTGGTATGTGCATGTGCTTACCCCATCTTTCAATGGTTTAAGTTCTTTTTTATCAACCTAAAAAAGAAAAACGTGACAAATTTCAGAACATGACCAATAAATAGGTAGGAAGACTTAAAATAGAGACCATTACAGAATGACCTTATTTGACACTGCTAAACCAACAAGCTTTTTTCATCAAAACTTGCCAACACATATGTAGACAACATTTTACTGCACCACATAAAATCTACGTGCACACAATTCACATTTATTTATTCATCGCTAAAATAAATCACAATGTTTAAAGATACTTTTGAGGTAAAACAACGATTGTCACTCCCTTGCGTGACAACAGACCCTATGTACACATTAACTCACCATCAACTTAGTAGGACTTAAAGTACCAACTTTTATTTTTCTTCTCTTTGTTAAATTTGACCATATATCCAATGCCAAATTCTTAACATCACCCTTCATGTAATCTTTAAGAGCAATAACTATGTCCTGCAAAAAGCATAATAAACTACTCATTACTCCCACTTACTTTTGTAATGTGTGCATATCAACACATTTGTGCTAGCATCAACCAGCACCAAGATCTAAAATGAAGATGGCAAGTGAAACTTTTAAGGGATGTCCAGCCTACACTAGCCACTCTTGCTCAGCTAGACCTGTCACTGCTTCCAAATTAAAGCACTGACTTCGAGCCCAACAACTTACTTGGTGCCCCGATTGTTGTGCAAAGAATAATTTGTCAGCAAGGACACTTAACAAGTTGTGAATTTATTTACCCAAAATTGTAACTACAGTAATTTTTATATGATTCACTCTGAAATCTACCCAACATGTCCCCACACGCTTTCCTTAGTACAGCATTTGGTAAAACAATCTAAAAGAGCAAAATTATAGTTAAAGCATAAATAACCTAAATGGACACGAGCACTTTTATCTTGAAGTACAATGCCACCTTGACTACTATAACATACCACCTGTTCACACGTGTCAATATTGAAATGATCCAAAGCCTTAACACACTTAGACTGCAATGATACTTTTTCAGGTAAAACACATTCCATCAGTTCTTCCCATTCTGCGAAAAAAAGATTATTAAAACACATGCACAATATTTGACAATAGTATACCATGTTGATTAGGTCTCCTTCGCTTAGATCTCAACTGCAAATAAGACAACATCCACGTCAGAAACATAGATAAAAGACCACGATCCAAATTAATCACATGCAACAGCCATAAGTAATTACTCCACTGCTTTGTTTGTGTTTCAAGCTCTATCTTTGATTTCTACACATTTTAACCGATTACCGGCCGAATTATTACTTAACCGCGGTGCCGCGAGCCGCCGTATTTTTTTCCGCCGGAAGTAACCCTTACTGGAGAAGCAACTTTCTGACTTTGTAGCGGAGAAACAATCGGTCCTGGACAAAAAGTTTCTATTGATCAGCCGCTGGTAAAAGCTTGCTCTTGCTATTGCTCAATGGATTGAAAGTCCTGCGCGCTCCAGTTTTTGACAGTGGATGGGAGGACGCCTAAGGCTACGAAAATTTTTTGTATCTCGTAGCGTCCTTGGGGTGCCACTTCGCGTTGCTTAGTTTCACTACGCTAGTTATGAGCTTACAATAGAAGACAAGTACAGAGATTTGAGTAATGGTTATGAAGACGCAAGAATGGACACTAACAGCAACTTATAAAGGTGAATTGTTAGGAAACAAAACACACGCCATTTTCAGATTTATATTAGTAAGAATGAAAACATCCAGATCTAGCCAATGATATCGACTTTAATCATTAATAAGTCACTCTGTGACATTCTTGTGTTCTTTTTATATATTCCAGGTATATTATGAACTTTACAATACTACTAATATTCCAAAGTTATGGATCAGCTTGGAAATTGGAGATACTCTTGTGTTTCCGGCATCTTTGGAGTCCTGAATCCACAGTAGAATCAATAAACTTCTCCAGAAGACTTAAGCTATCATTGCAGCATAACTCAAAGTATCAAATAATCATGAATTATAGTTCTTGTTATAAAATTTTATATGAGAATATTTGATAAACTTGAAGTGTTTTGTAGCAAGGTTTATCTGATAAATTTTATATTGTAACCACACTTGTAGATATGCTGTACAGATAGCTATACTACATTACAAACCTGAGATGCAATGATAGATAACTGGTAGATTCAGGTATGCAGCTGTAGGCAGATAGTTATTACCCCCTTTCTTGTACGCAGAATTGCGTATTTGGCCTTTCGGGGACAAAATACGGAGGTACGCAAAATTGCGTATTTGGCCAGTAATCGGTTAATGGGTCCCTTAGCTGTTCAACATGTTTCACTACGTCAACGAAGTTGTCAATTTTCTATGACCATGTTTCAGACAACTGACCCATCTAGTTAACACACCTAGGTATACTTACTCTTTCAGGAGAGTTCAACAATGTCTCTAATTCTTTATTCCTTTTCTCTACCCTTTCCTTTTCTTCCTCCACTTTCTTCGTTTTTTCCTCCGCTTTCTTCTTTTCTTCCTCCACTTTCTTCTTTTCTTCCTCCAATTTCTTCTTTTCTTCCTCCACTTTCTTCTTTTCTTCCTCCGCATTCTTCAACTTGAACATCAAATCTGACATCGCCATGCTTACCTTTACATTAAGAGAATAGAAGTTGAAGGGGGGTGCATGTGCTACATGTTAGTGTAATATCCCAATAGGGCCTCCCATTTTAACCACAGCTTCTGCTAAAAAAGTTGCTAGAGGCCTTGTCCTAGGGACTTTCATTCATATAGCCCCAGGTCATGACAACTACAAGTAGCTCCTAATGTACCTATCTGTATCACAAATGGTTATATTTTATACAAATCTATAGTCAAGACACACATCCCATACACTGCGTGTGTGCCTACAGTTTTAGGTATGACGTTCTTTCCAAAACTATTTGTTTACAATTAAAGCTTTAAATTTGAGAAAGAAAACATGCGTCCTATACTACACGCTATATTGACACAGGAAATTAAATTCTTGCTCCTAATTTTACTTACACCCCCTGTTACGAGACCCTACTCCTACTCTTTGTTTTAAACTGCTACTCCTACTCGGGTTCCTTAGTAGACCGAAAAGCCCTTCAAAATAAGCTATCTTTTGGCATCAAAGTCAAGGATATTGGACGAACAACAACAAAGTTATGGTGGAAAATAAAATGTCATGAATAATAAATCCCACCAAAAGCCTGTCCTCTCTGTGCCAGCTACCTTTGAGCCTTGTGGTTAAAACTTGTACTTATGCTGCTAGCATGAATCTCATAACTTGTACTTTGCTAGCATGAATCTCATATCCCAGTTTCTTACCAAAACGGATGAAACTCAGCAAGTAGCAACACTTGGAGAGACAACGGAAACCACGGCTAGATCCGACAGCAACTACGGCTAGAGACGACAGCAACTACGGCTAGAGACTTACCCCCCCACTCAAAACAACAATATTTGTACTTTTTTAAAACAATGAATTAATTGAGAAATGCAAAAAAGCAACAACAACTCTCCAAATAAATCAAAATAACAATAATATCGCAAAATATAAAACGTTGTAATCATAAATATATTTATAGCATTAATTACAGGAAGGATGTGGTCAATTAAATTGATTTAATTAACGGGTGTGGTTTGTCACTGATTTCCATTTCTCAAACTTGGAACCTATGATTTAATCACTCAAAGAATGTATAAAACAAGGCAGTGGCTAGTGCACCGGCATGAAGTTCCGTATAAAATACTGTACTGTAATATAAAATATAAAATGCGTGTAATATAGTCCACAATGAATCTTAAAATAACAGTTGCGCAGAGCGCAAGAAAATGGAGAGCTACTGCTCATTGCCACTACAACAGGAGACTAATAGCTTACTAAAAGCGTCCTCGGAATGCCTAGGGGCCGTTATCTCATGAGAACTACAGGCTCCACTTGAGCTGGAAAAACCACACTGGATCCCACCTAGCTGTCTGAACTTTAATAACGCCAGAAGAGATCACGTGATGGCCCAACGTCTAATTAGACAACTTGACTCCCACGTCTGTTTTACCCTCAGCGCGCATGGGCGTGGGGGTTACAGTATTGTTACAAGTGCAAGTTTACACACGTTTAGTTAGCCAGAAGTTATACTCATACATAAATATATGAGACTAGATTAGCACGGATAAACTGTTACTATACATACTTTTTCATTAACAAAATATGGTACATGCAGTTCATTTCAAAACGTGCAATCAAGAATTGAAAAACTAGTGTTACATGTGGTGCAAGTTTTACATTTAATGGAATATTGCTTCATCAAAATAGGCAATTTTGTTCTGTGGCATACCACCTTGTGGTATGTGATGTAACACATCTAATACATGCTTAATAAGTGATTATACATCACACACACTGAGTTAGAAGATATTGCCGAACGTACCTACAGTGGTACACGAGAACTAGCTTGTAACACTTGTGTATGATATTGACTACAAATAACAATAGAAAAAACTTGAAATTGTACAAACAGTACACAAGTAAGTCTTCTACCCTAGCCCTAGCTCTAGCCCCCTAGGACCACCTTGTGGTACTTGTTGTATCCCATCTGATACAAGCATTATTAGTGATTATGCATCAGACACTTTACATAGGTGGTACACCATGTACCACATGCGGTACAAACTATGAGTTAGAAGATAATGCCGAATGTACCTAGAGTGGTACACGAGAAACTAGCTTGCAACACTAGTGTATGATATAACTACAAATAACAATAAAAATTTGAAATTGTACAAACAGTACACATGTAAGTCTTTATCCGAAGCCCTAGCTCTAGTCCCATAGGACCACCTTGTTGTACGTGATGTATCTCATCTGATACAAGCATTATAAGTGATTATGTATCAAACACACTACTTTACATAAGTGGTACACCAAGTACCACATGCGGTACAAACTATGAGTTAGAAGATAATATTGTTTTTATAAGTTAAATGAAAAAGTATGTATAGTAACAGTTTATCCGTGCTTTTCTAGTATCATACAACAAGTGGTACAAGTGGTACAATATGTTATACGGCACACAAATTAAGTTATACCATGTAGTACTTAAAACAAAACAACTTATACTTGTATATACTTGTATTTAATTTTGTAATTTTGATAGTATAATAGGTGGTACGATTGGTAAATTCTGTAGTGCTGGTGTTACCTAGGGGCTAGAGCTAGGGCTAGGGCTAAAGACTTACATGTGTACTGTTTGTACAATTTCAAGTTTTTTTTATGTTATTTGTAGTCAATATCATACTACAAGTGTTGCAAGCTAGTTCTCGTGTACCACGCTAGGTACATCCTGCATTATCTTCTAACTCATAGTTTGTACCGCATGTGGTACTTGGTGTACCACCTATGTGAAGTAGTGTGTTTAATGCATAATCACTTGTAATGTATGTATGAGATGGGATACATCACGTACCACAAGGTGGTCCTAGGGCTAGGGCTAAAGACTTACATGTGTACTGTTTGTACAATTTCAAGTTTTTTCTATTGTTACTTGTAGTCAATATCATACACAAGTGTTGCTAGCTAGTTCTCGTGTACCACTGTAGGTACATTCGGCATTATCTTCTAACTCACAGTTTGTACCGCATGTGGTACTTTGTGTACCACCTATGTGAAATAGTGTGTTTAATGCATAATCACTTATAATGCTTGTATCAGATGGGATACATCACGTACCACAAGGTAGAGCTAGGGCTAGGGCTAAAGACTTACATGTGTACCGTTTGTACAATTTCAAGTTTTATTTATTGTTATTTGTAGTCAATATCATACACAAGTGTTACAAGCTAGTTCTCGTGTACCACTGTAGGTACATTCGGCATTATCTTCTAACTCATAGTTTGTACCACATGTGGTACTTGGTGTACCACTTATGTAAAGTAGTGTGTTTGATGCATAATCAGTTATAATGCTTGTATCAGATGGGATAAATCACGTACACCAAGGTGGTCCTCCTATGGGACTAGAGCTAGGGCTAGGGATAAAGACTTACATGTATACTATTTGTACAATTTCAAATTTTTATTGTTATTTGTAGTCAATATCATACACAAGTGTTGCAAGCTAGTTTCTCGTGTACCACTCTAGGTACATTCGGCATTATCTTCTAACTCATAGTTTGTACCGCATGTGGTCCATGGTGTACCACCTATGTAAAGTAGTGTGTTTGATGCATAATCACTAATAATGCTTGTATCAGACGGGATACAACAAGTACCACAAGGTGGTCCTATGGGGCTAGAGCTAGGGCTAGGGCAAAAGACTTACTTGTGTACTGTTTGTACAATTTCAAGTTTTTTCTATTGTTATTTGTAGTCAATATCATACACAAGTGTTACAAGCTAGTTCTCGTGTACCACTGTAGGTACGTTCGGCAATATCTTCTAACTCATAGTTTGTACCACATGTGGTACTTGGTGTACCACTTATGTTAAGTAGTGTGTTTTATAATGTGGTACATTACATACCAAAAGGTGGTATGCCACAGAACAAAATTGCCTATTTTGAAAAAGCAATATTCCATTAACTGTAAAACTTGCACCACATGTAACACTAGTTTTTCATTTCTTGATTGCATGTTTTGAAATGTACTGCATGTACCATATTTTGTTTATAAGTTAAATGAAACAGTGTATATAGTAACAGTTAATCCGTGCTATTCTAGTCTCATACAACAAGTGGTACAAGTGGTACAGTATGGTATATGGCACACAAATAAAGTTAAACCGTGTAGTACTTAAAACAAAACAACTTCAACTAGTATATACTTGTATTTAGTTTTGTAATTTTGATAGTGTAATATATGGTACGATTGGTAAATTCTGTATTGCTGGTTTTACCTAGGGGGCTGGAGCTAGGGCTAGAGAGCTAAAGACTTACATGTGTACCGATTGTACACTTTTTATTTATCATACTACAAATGTTGTAAGCTAGTTATCGTGTACCACTCCAGGTACATCCTGCATTATCTTCTAACTCACAGTTTGTACCGCATGTGGTACTTGATGTACCACCTATGTGAAGTAGTGTGTTTAATGCATAATCACTTATTAAGCCTGTATCAAATGTGTTACATCACGTACCACAAGGTGGTATGCCACAGAACAAAATTGCCTATTTTGAAAAAGCAATATTCCATTAATTGTAAAACTTGCACCACATGTAACACTAGTTTTTCAATTCTTGATTGCTTGTTTTGAAATGTACTGCATTTACCATATTTTGTTTACAAGATAAATGAAAAAGTATATATAGCAACACTTTATCCGTGCTATTCTAGTCTCATACAACAAGTGGTACAAGTGGTACAATATGTTACACGGCACAAGAATTAAGTTATAATGTAATTTTGATGGTATAATAGGTTGTACGATTTGTAAATTCTGTAGTGCTGGTGTTACCTAGGGGGTTAGAGCTAGGGCTAGGGCTAAAGACTTACATGTGTACCGTTTGTACAATTTCAAACCCGTTTTACTCTATGTAACAGTAGTGGTACACTCCTATAATTAGCTCTACTTTATGTAAAAATAGTGGAACATTTCTATAACCAGCTCTCTCTATGTAGCAGTAGTGGTACATTTGTATGCCAAGCTCTACTTTATGTAACAGTAGTAATACATCTTTATATCCAAAACAGCAAGATATTCCCAGATAATCCTCTGTCCAGGTGGTTTGATCCACTAGTTGGGCAAAGATTGGATTGGAGGTGGAGTTAATTATCAAAATGTACCAATACAACAACAAAAAACAAACAAATGGAACAAGACAAAGAATAGAGTGACTTTTTATTAGCTAAAGAATAAAACTAAAAATTGTGGATAACAAGAATTTGACTAAGTTTTCCTTCTCTTTTGTACGGGCTTAAAACAGCCATGATAGTCTTTATCATCATCATCATCACTACTGGCTATGCCTGAAGTATATCCTCCTACACCGGTGTTCCAATTAATGGTCTTATCAGAGAGTTTTTCAAAACTATCCAAGCCTTCGTGAGTTGATAAGAATGACTTTATGTTTGAAGTCGGCAATGTTGGTGTATCAATTTCATTCAGAAACATTCTAGAATTTAAATAGAAAATATGTAAGTTATAATAAAGTAACTTTAAACATTTTTGAAAAAATATTAAATTTAAGAATTACAAATATTTGAACCAAATAAATCTTTACTTCATTGTAACTGTTTTCTTAATCTTTTAGCATTTCCTTTTCAAAATTATGTACTAATATGCATTAGTAACTTAAACATATTCAAGCGGTAAACTGCTAGCTTACATTTTACAACATACCTGTGATTAATAAAGATAAATAACAATAGAATAAACCCTTTATTAACCTCAACGTTTTCCCTGAAAAAAAATTTGTCCGAAATCAATAACACGTCAGTCTTACAGTCATACATTAATATCTGCAGTGATTGGCAGTTTAATAAGAATAATGGCACAAGAGAGTTCAGATCTTTGTGCAAATTGTGTTCTACAAACGAAGATAATACAACTGAACCTATAGCTTGAGATAAATGTCGACTTTTTCTTTTTATTTCAAAGACCATACTTGAACCATCACTTTCTACTTCATCTCGTACTACTTTATCTCGTACTGCAATTAATGAAGTTGAACCACCATCTGGATCTTGGCCTCTTAGGCGCCCGTCAACGGTACCATACCATGTGGATTCATTGCACCCCATGCCCAAATTTCCACATACCACTTTATCGTTATTGTAAAACACATTATCAACCCAAACGTGATGAGTTCTTGGCTCCAGTGTTATTGAGCTAGAAATATATTGGAATATTTTGTCCACATATTCATGCAGCACGTGTGACTCTATTGACTCTTCATCATTATCTAGGCATATGCTCTTATCTTTAAGTGTGCGAAGTAAAGGATTCAATGCATTATTGACAACTGTGTCGTCCACAGAACCCTTCGTCAGTAAATCCTGGTTGAAGTCCACCAACACTTCCAGAAAAGTCTTGCCTACATTTTTGTGTTGTAGCGTTAGATGTGATAACTTGGTAATTATGGAGAAAGGTTTAGTCACTTGCACAAAATGAAATGGCAGACCTTTAATAGCTTTCCAAATCCCGTTTGCTTCTTTTTCTGCAACAACAAGTTAAATTTTCAAGACCATTCCTTAACTGTATAATTATTTTTAACCTTTTAAACCTTTTTATCATGACCTAGCCTATACCTGCCATAACCCTCATCAGATGTAGCAAGACCCAAAAATCAGTCAAAGTCAACTGAGCCCAAAAATCAGTCAAGTCAACTGAGCCCAGAGCTCAAAAATCACATGGAACAACTCGATGTATTGAGTTTGTCTAGACCCTTTTCCCCACCACAAATCGGTAAAGGGTCTGGCTCGCGAGACTACTACACCTTGCTCTAGCCAGTTGTTGCTAGACACCCCTATGCTTTTAAATCCAAATGTGTAAACTAGCTTGCCCTACTTCCTAGTGTCATTCAATTTCTAGAATTTTTACCTGTTAAGTACGGAGACTGATGAATATCCCTAAGACCTCTAGTCGCCATATTTTGATGAATGAATGCCTTTTCCGCCACGTTGCGGTAATTTACGTCACAAACGTAATAATTTATGACGTCATAACTTGTAATTGGCGACCCTATTCATACTTTGAGACCTATGGTTAATTCGGCATTATCTTCTAACTCATAGTTTGTACCACATGTGGTACTTGGTGTACCACTTATGTAAAGTAGTGTGTTTGATGCATAATCACTTATAATGCTTGTATCAGATGGGATACACCACATACAACAAGGTGGTCCTATGGGACTAGAGCTAGGGCTAGTGATAAAGACTTACATGTGTATACTGTTTGTACAATTTCAAATTTTTATTGTTATTTGTAGTCAATATCATACACAAGTGTTGCAAGCTAGTTTCTCGTGTACCACTCTAGGTACATTCGGCATTATCTTCTAACTCATAGTTTGTACCGCATGTGGTCCATGGTGTACCACCTATGTAAAGTAGTGTGTTTGATGCATAATCACTAATAATGCTTGTATCAGACGGGATACAGCAAGTACCACAAGGTGGTCCTAGGGGGCTAGAGCTAGGGCTAGGGCAAAAGACTTACATGTGTACTGTTTGTACAATTTCAAGTTTTTTCTATTGTTATTTGTAGTCAATATCATACACAAGTGTTACAAGCTAGTTCTCGTGTACCACTGTAGGTACGTTCGGCAATATCTTCTAACTCATAGTTTGTACCACATGTGGTACTTGGTGTACCACTTATGTGAAGTAGTGTGTTTTATAAATAAGCACTTATTATATATGTATCATATGTGGTACATTACATACCAAAAGGTGGTATGCCACAGAACAAAATTGCCTATTTTGAAAAAGCAATATTCCATTAACTGTAAAACTTGCACCACATGTAACACTAGTTTTTCAATTCTTGATTGCATGTTTTGAAATGTAATGCATGTACCATATTTTGTTTATAAGTTAAATGAAACAGTGTATATAGCAACAGTTAATCCGTGCTATTCTAGTCTCATACAACAAGTGGTACAAGTGGTACAGTATGGTATATGGCACACAAATTAAGTTAAACCGTGTAGTACTTAAAACAAAACAACTTCAACTTGTATATACTTGTATTTAGTTTTGTAATTTTGATAGTGTAATATATGGTACGATTGGTAAATTCTGTAGTGCTGGTTTTACCTAGGGGGCTGGAGCTAGGGCTAGAGCTAAAGACTTACATGTGTACTGATTGTACACTTTCAAAGTTATTATTTTTATTTATCATACTACAAATGTTGTAAGCTAGTTATCGTGTACCACTCCAGGTACATCCTGCATTATCTTCTAACTCACAGTTTCTACCGCATGTGGTACTTGATGTACCACCCTATGTGAAGTAGTGTGTTTAATGCATAATCACTTATTAAGCCTGTATCAAATGTGTTACATCACGTACCACAAGGTGGTATGCCACAGAACAAAATTGCCTATTTTGAAAAAGCAATATTCCATTAAATGTAAAACTTGCACCACATGTAACACTAGTTTTTCAATTCTTGATTGCATGTTTTGAAATGAACTGCATGTACCATATTGTTTTTATAAGTTAAATGAAAAAGTATGTATAGTAACAGTTTATCCGTGCTAATCTAGTCTCATACAACAAGTGGTACAAGTGGTACAATATGTTATACGGCACACAAATTAAGTTATA
>WLWD01002020.1_pt1 | contig 53056 bp, 56 predicted proteins | sample 6712731 | NCBI WGS metagenome assembly WLWD01 (sample SAMN12718690, study PRJNA576275) | sponge metagenome | isolation source: marine sponge | host: Mycale hentscheli | place: New Zealand: South Island, Marlborough, Capsize Point | collected 2014-11-01
CTCCTCATATGTCCCTTCTCCTCGTATATCCCTTCTCCTCGTATATCCCTTCTCCTCGTATATCCTTCTCCTCGTATGTCCCTTCTCCTCGTATATCCCTTCTCCTCGTATATCCTTCTCCTCGTATATCCCTTCTCCTCGTATATCCCTTCTCCTCGTATATCCCTTCTCCTCGTATATCCTTCTCCTTGTATATCCCTTCTCCTCATATATCCCTTCTCCTCGTATATCCTTCTCCTCGTATATCTCTTCTCCTCGTATATCCCTTCTCCTCGTATATCCCTTCTCCTCGTATATCCTTCTCCTCGTATATCTCTTCTCCTCGTATATCCCTTCTCCTCGTATATCCCTTCTCCTCGTATATCCTTCTCCTCGTATGTCCCTTCTCCTCGTATATCCCTTCTCCTCGTATATCCCTTCTCCTCGTATATCCTTCTCCTCGTATGTCCCTTCTCCTCATATATCCCTTCTCCTAATTCCCACTCAAGGCTTCATCCAAGGCTGCTCTATAAATCCCAATAATATTCAAATAATAGTTTCTTTATAAGTATTCAAAATGAGGTTTGCGTTAACATGATACTGGACAAAAATATTGAATTTTGATTTTTTTTTATTAAACTTGAGTTTTTCAAGAAATGAGATAAGAAACTTCAGATTTTTTTGTAAATAAAGGTGCATAGTTAAAAGTGAGCTCACTTTTCACATCTTTATTCTTATAATATACTTACATGAACAAAGTCATAGATTTACAAATTAATCCTTACTATAATTTGGCTAGGCTAGCTTGCTCACTACTTGTGGCGAATTATAATATTATTAATACCTCAGGAGCTGTCCATCTGTTAGGAAAATTTTGATGTACACAATACTTGTCTTCTTCTTCGCATGCCATACCAAAGTTTGCTATCTATAATTAGTAAATTTAATGAATTTTATATTAACTTCATTGAAATAATGTGTACATCAGGGTTTTAATTGATTAATCATATGAATATAAGCACATTGAAATATGCTCACTTGTTAAAATTGTATTGGTATGAAAGATAGTAGATTGTACAGTTGTGTGTCCAGTATGCAAGACAATGTATACACCCTTCCTGGTGATACATATTTAAACAGTTTGATTTAATAGTGAGCTTGAGCCAGTGGTAGTAGCTACACAAATATTTATGAAGTTGGTGAGCAAGGTAGCCTATTAATTAATGTCCAAGGACAATTAATAAGCTAGCTTACGCACCAAGAACATAATAGTAATAATCTCTTTTGTAACTCAAGATTGTATCTATATGGATGCATAATGCTAAGGTATGTATGTATTTATAAATAATTGTATGGCTTATCAATTCTACATTTCTTGAGCTCAAGCGTAGTGTTGAGCAACTACTCACAAATGTCAATTTGCACTAGCCATTTACAGTCCCTGGAGAATAGTAGTACTCAAAATTTAACATCGGTTTACTGGCGATCATAGTGTACTACACATTGTTAAGTATTTGACAGAGTGAGTAAGTTTAAAAGTGTTTATATCTGCCTCAATTAGCCTGCTTTTTAAAGCCCAATAGTCAGAACCAAAATGTCAACTGTTCCTTTACGTTGCTCAAGTTGTTACAAAATAACTATGCACTCATGCAACGATGTATGCAAAAACACATACATACCACTGGCATAGGAACAGGGGAGCCACAGGAGCTAGAGACCCTGACATTTCAAGACACCCCCCCCCCCCCTCCTGACTCCAAGGTGTGGGTATCTAATTATCAAAAAAGTGAGACACTCTCAGAGAAACTAAATCAAGGTTTTAATATTATATATGACACGTGATACCTCTTTTTGTCACACAAGCGCCTAATTTATGTGAAAAGGCTATCCTCGAAGCATACCTGATATGTGTAAACTGTGTACATTTCCAGTCAACAATGCATAGTGAGTAACTGTAAAGATAACAACATTAGGTTCAAGTAAACTAAAGATGAGAAACTACAAGATTAAGCTACAAGATGTAGTTTGGAGTTCTTTATTCTTCAGTTTATCAATCATAATAATAAAGATAGATCATATAAGTTCAACTGGCTAGCTGCTTGCCATTTGTGCTTAAAGACACTATGGTTGGAGTTAATGGTGAGTATTGTTTACCGTCTGACAACGTTATCAATCATGTGGTGACAAAATTTTTAATCAGAATAGGAAAAGGGGGCGCACATAGGCCAAACTCACTCTGTCTCAAGACTTGGGATCTGGCCCCAAAATTGGTGTGGGGTAGGGGAACTATGCTATCAAAACTAGCGCTACACCCTCACAATCCAGATTTTGATATGATGTATTGATATTATGTATAGTTCATTTATACCTTCTTTTTTTTGCATCAAGTAAATTAGTAAATTGTCTTGAAAAAGTAAATGAATTTGTTGACCGTTTTGGTAATGACCTGGTAATAAAAAAGGCTATTCACGGAGCAGATCTAAACTCTTGAACTGACGATACAGAGCCCACCTCAAGAGACATGGCAATACTTTTTCTAGAATCATTAAATTGAGTACAATTCCACCGCATCAACTTATTTGACTTAGTTAGAGCCTTTGGAAGATTACTTCAACATAATTCAATAGTAAGTGCAGTTGACTCGAAGATACTATTAAGTTCAATTTCAATATGGTGCTAAACACTCTACTTCTGGGCTTCAAATAAACTAGAGGTGCTGAACTACAATTAGTTGTTATGTAGTGTAGCTCGGAGTTCTCTTTTAGCTTCTTGAGTGTGTCTATATAACGAAAAAAACAGTTGACCTTTTGTGCTAAAGCACACCACTGATTGGAGCTGTTAATCACAGGACATCATCCACCATTTAGTTAAAACTGAATGTAGGAAATATTCTCAAAGAGGGTTGTCTAGCTCAAGTTCTGAGGGCTCCCTTATTCGCAATCATTGTCTTACATTCCTGTAAAGATGGGTAGATACAAGTCTAAAATTGGGGGTGGGGGGTGGGGGCCAATACATTTAGAGGCATGCATGTATAAGATATTAAGATACATTCTGGTAGCTTCATTTCAGCTCAATTAATTGTAAAATTGTAAAAATATCACAGGAAACATAATTTAAAGAAATCATTTTCCCCTTTTGAAGAAAGCTACTTGCATGTGACAATTATAAAATACAAGGTAAGTTGCTGCTTCTGTTCCCTTTTTCCAACCCTTATTCAGATTGCTTTATTCTAAACATTTATTTTCTTCAAATCCTCTTCATATTAAAGCAAACTTTATTATCCCCTTTTATTAAGCTAAAGTCTTGAGTTGCTGAACCCTCCCTTCCCCACCCATGTAAAAAAAAAGAGGGTTACTCACTCCCCCTGCCCCCCCTCATCCTCTTGCAGGGAGTATTATAATGTATAATTAACCTGTACTAATATGTGAATTAGTAGCAAAATATTCCAGTAAAATTAAAATAATAACTCTACCTTACAAACTTTTTCTTCTGATAAAAGTACATTTTTTGCTGCCAGATCTCTATGGATGCAGGACATATTTGATATGTAATTCATGCCTGAGGCTATTTGACGGCAGAATCTAAGCAGTTCGGAGCAGTTAATACCGTGATTCACTTTACCACCATCGGGAGTTTTCATTGACAGTAAGTAAGTCCTCATATCTCTATTGTTCACCATTTCCATAATTTTCATAATCTAAAGATGAAAATATTAAAGATTTAATTTCCGTTACATGTTCATACTTACTGGTTCCCCATCTTTGACAAGTCCACATAAAGCAACCACATTTGGATGCTTCAATTGGTTCAAGATAACTGCTTCTTGCAGAAAAATTATTTTTTCACTTTGACCTGATCCTTGTATTAGAGCCTTGACAGTTACATCCATAACACCATCTCCTTTTCTACACTTTCCCTTACAAACATCACTAACTCTGTCAGAGCCAATGACTTCACCTACACTATAACATAAAGTCTCAAAATGTAATAATTATTATTTAAAATACCTACACTATGGCATCTCTGATAAGGTGCATTCCATCCATTGCCTCAAACTGTTCATACAGTCTCTGAACGATGGCATCTATTGTGGCATTACCTTCTGACTATAAAGGAAAAAATATGAATGATTGCATGAGTTGTATAATATAGTTACTAAGTGCTGCATACATAATATAATTAATCTCAATAAATACGGTCAGCAATATAATTTAAGTACACAGTAATGGCTCCTAAAAGCTATGTATATAGTTCTCCCTTATGCTATTAATGTAAAAAGTGGACAGATATAATGAATTGGCAATATATAATAGTAGTAACAGAATCAAATTTATTATTTCTAAAGAGAAAGATATACAAACTGATACACGTTAGTCAACTTGACTATCTTATGCCTAATTATTTCTTAAGTAGTGTCAGCATTCACGCTTTATTAACAATTTCCACATCACACAACACAACACTTAGTGATCCCACAAGCATACATTGATGTTTTTGGAAACTGGATAAGCCAGAGTAATGCCAATTGTAGGTAGAGGAACTTGACTATAGTAGTCCACTAGTCCTGGTATGGAAAAAAACTGAGTTGGCTCAGACAAACCATATTTTTCATTCCTATAGAATACGCGAAGATTCGTGCTGGAACCATTAGTTCTGATGACCATAATATACTTCCCTTTTTGCTTTGAGTCTCTTAACAGAAAACTCCCATCCTTAGTGCCATGAAGTGTAGTTTGCACAATCTCTCTAAATACATAATATTGACAATGATTACATCGAATATTAACAACTGCAGCACCACTCACTAGAACAATGACAGTGAGCAGGCACTTGAATTGAATTTGGAACTATATGTGAAAATTATGCCATTTGGTTCATATATATTATGTCACAATGTATGAGGTTTGCAATAAACAGTCTGGCAAAAACTTACTTAACTAAATGGCTAATCCCTTAATAAAGGAAGTTAGGTCTTCATAAGCAATTCTATTAATATGCCCCAACTATTAATTTACAAATGCAGCAGATTAAGTGTTTAATAATGCAATTTTGGTATCAATATGTTCAATAGTGTCAGAGAAACATCAATAAATAAGACAGTGTCAATTAAATTAACATTCAATATCTACTACTCACAGGCTAGAGCTGTCCCAATACCAGCTGCATTTTTCCAAAGGTCCAAGCTCCAGTGATGCTGAATAGGAAGGAATAGGTACTGAAGGAGATAAATCAGTGGTTTCAGAACTACTAGGTAGAGGCAGGTCAGGCTGGTGGAGCACATGACTAGCTTCTGGTTCAGGATGGACTATTAATACAGTGAATTAACGAAATGATAGCAGGAGAAGATAAATAGTATACTATTTCGTTGGTACAAAATATAAGCCACTGTTGGTATTTTGTGAACTCTGCATATCATTAAACAAGTGTATTCTTTTAACAGGTCACAACAATACCATCAAGCTGCTTCAATAGATTGTATATTCTGCATTTCAAGAAGTAGATTGGAAGTAGCTAAGTTACTACAGTGACTGGTATCAAAAAATTATGTAAGAAATTGGCAATAATCACGTGTCAGTAAGTTAAGTAATGTGGTTTTTCTTTTGTGTTTATACTTTTGAACTATTAGTGGAACTTCACTCAACTATGATGTTTGTTTCTATAAACAAGTTATCAACTAACAATATGATGTTAAAATATATGAACTCTGTATATTGAGAATCTTCAATATACATGTCTATGTAGTACAATAATAGCAACGATACAAACAATTCACACCAGCTTACTTTGTGTTGCTCTTGTTTGAGTTTGACTTTGTAAGTATACCACTAAGTCATGAGCATTAGGTCTTCTCCTAGGGTCGTCCATCAAACATTTCATGGTCAAGTCGTACATACAGTGATACTTTCCCATCATTTCAAGAGGTATCTTTCGTTTTTGTTGTTCTACAAATCCTTCCTTTCTCTCTCTATGCGGAATTTCAAAAACTTTGGGAAATTCACTAATAATTAAATGAAGAGTGAGATGCCCAAATGAAAAGATGTCGAGTTTTGGAGTGCAGATAGCTTTTTCAAAGAATGCCTCAGGTGGCATATAGAACATCTGACCCGGTACTCTCGTGTGACGTGACGCCATCATGGCTTGTGTATCCATTAGTTTAGCCACACCTACATCAGTGATCTTAGCTTGGTTGTGTGTTGTCAAAAGAATATTCATAGCAGTGAGATCTCTGTGCACTACTTGAGGCTGCCGACCGTGAAGGTAGAAAAGGCCCTCAGAAACATCTTTTAAAATTGATAATTTCAAATCTTGATCAGCCTTAGGATTTTCAATCAGAAATTGGACCAAGTCTTATTCTAGCTTCTCCATCACAAGAACGAGGTCTGTCTTCTTGGTGTCTCCATAGTACACTCCAATAAACTTGACTATATTAGGATGATGTAACTGACTCAGCAAAATACATTCTTCTCTAAACTTGGCAGCTACTCTGTTTCTCTCTTCTGGTGTGGACTCAGTGAGGAAGATAGTGTGGGGCTTTTTGGCTATGAACAGTTCTCCTTTATGCTTCACTTCAAATACAAATCCATAAGATCCAGCCTTAATGTCACCTTCGTTCTCCAACTCTTCAACTTCTGTTAGCTCAAATTCAGATAAATTACCTCCGTCAGTCATAGTATGAAGTTATTTCTATAAAGTAGACTATGTTAAAAGCCTGTAAGTTTAGCTACGCACATTTACGCAGTTCATCAAGTGTTTGCTCCGCTGTCCCCAACGAAAGACGTTATGTGCAGAACGGCTGACCCTCACCTTTGACCTCACGCGATGTCTTTGCGCGCGCTCTTGTTGCTAGCTGTCACCTTCGACCTTTGTGGAAAGTTGTCCTTGGTGACCCTGCAAGATTGATTAGGAGGTGGTTCGTTAGGTTGGTTGCTCGTGGGCTAGGCTGCATTTGTGCTACCCGTGAGTGATGATAAAGGAGAAGAGGACTGCAACGGCAGGAATTCACTTATGCTATGCGACAACAAGTAAGTGTACTAAATACTGTGATGTGTAGTGTTTAATAGATAGCTAATGAATTGTATTTAGGAGTTTTGCAAATTATTTGACATGACAAAAAAAACAGAGTTTTCTTTAAACACCTCTCCCTGCCAAACTTGTAAAGCATGTAACTGTCTGAACTAATCATTTCTGCTGCCAATTCATTGCTGAAAGTGTGGGTTATCGAATACAATTTTATATTATTATAGTATGAGTAATAGCACGGGTAACAGTGCTATTAGGGATCAATAGCACTCGTAAAGCAATTGAAATAGCACTCGCCGAGTACTATTTCAATTGCTTTACGAGTGCTGTTGATCCCAAAAGTACAGGTTACCCGTGCTATCACTCGCTAATAGTAGGCCATCTTCTTCTTTTTTAATCATTTGCACTTGTAGCTACACTGTATCAGTCACTCACTATCTTTGTATTCCTCTGGAATTTCGGTTTCAACCTATGGCTCCTCTTAAAATGTTGAAAATTTTCCGTCTAATATGGGTAGAGCTTCTGTGGTACAGAATGACATTGTCTCCAACTAGAATCTCTCAACTGTACATTTCCAAGGTTAATACTGCATGCACGCACACTTATCCGTATTATTTCACTTAGCTACTGTGGTATTTCACTTAGTTTCCACTAGTTACTGTGCTATTTCACTTAGTTACGTGCTATTTCACTTAGTTACGTGCTATTTGTTATAGTTAAAGCATGAGCGCTTAGTTTCTAGTTGATTTATTGCACGACAGCCCGAGGGCCGTAGGCCCGAGGACTGAGTGCGATAAATGTACTAGGCACTAAGCGCTCATGCTTTAACTATTTTAAATACCGGGCAAGTGTTATTGCACACTTGCCAAGTTATTACACCTGACAACAATATAGCAACGGTATTTAACACTTAGTTACGTGCTATTTCACTTAGTTACGCACTATTTCACTTTCTCTGTGCGACTTCAATTGAAGAGTGATTTTCCCACACATTTTTGAATGGGCAATTTACGTGCCGTACTATTAGATTTAAAAATTGTTGTGACAATACGCCATCTGACAAGGAATAGTCTGAGAGAACAAACTCAAAACCTGTTTCATTTTGGTTTTCTTCATATGTTCCATATCATCGTCAGGAGTGGCAGTAAACACTCGGCCACTGTAACTAATGAAATGCCCCCCCCCCCCCACCTCCCTAGTACTTTAGTGAGATTGTGTTGTTGTTTTTTCCCATTAGTGTACTGGCAATTTTTAATTAACAGTGGTATACATGATGACAGTGGCTAAGGTGTAAGGCTAAGTAGGAAAAAAAAAAAATAAAAAAAAAAAAAAAGAGAGTGGGGAAATTTTTATTCTAAGTCTTGACACAGAATTACATCTTATAAGGTGTATTGCATGATTGACTTTAATGTCGATTTCCCCCCCCCTCCCCCATTCACATTGTCTAACTTAGCTCCCCCTTGGGTGACAAGCCGGAAGAGCCTAATGATGATAGGGATAATAGGGTGTTGAACTTGTCTACAATCTGTATGAGTCATGAGATCCTCAGAAGTGTGTCTAAGAGTTGGCCAGAGATATATTTATCGTATTGACAGTGGTTAGTGTGCAGCAGTTCAATATGATGGGATTTCTTGGATAATATTTGTTTGACTAGGTATACATAAACATACTTGATTATTAAAGTTCAATGTTGTTTTTTTTAATAGCAGCCTAAATGTTTGATTAATAAAAACATTTAGGTGTGACTAGTGGTTTGAACTTTAATAATCAAGTATGAATATGATGGGATGGAAGTCAACTGCTTCTATATCGATATCTGAACACAGCTGATGTCTTTTATAGTAGGCATTCACTATGTATATAGAAATTTGTAATAAGTAGCTGCAGCCAACAACTGCACACTAGTTCTCAAGATGTCTGGGCGAAGCATTTATTTGAAGTGAGAATTCATATCAATCAGGTGGATTTATTGAAGTTAAATGGGGAACAAAAACAATTGCGGCCGGATTAATGCAGCCACGGAAGTCGATCACTTTAAAGAATCATAAAAAATACAATATTAAAGCTATATGTGGCATACGGTAATCAAAAGACGTCTAAAAGACTGCTCATTCTGACAATGGCTAAAACTTTCTTTTGCTATGTAACCTTTACCAATTTTTTGTACCATTCGATCAGGAGTTTACGGCTTCTTGTTTTACAACCTTTGAGGCTATTAAAAGCTTCTGGCGAATTTAGCCATGTTAGAGAAGAAGAAAGTAAGGACAGATAGTTAGCTACCTGTGCAGCCGTTTTCCTTAGGGTTAGAACTGTAGAAAGTAATGATGGAGCCTCAGGGAAGCCAGTATAATCAAGCAGTACTAAGTCCAGTAGCAATATATGTCTACCTAATACAGGTATTAGTAGGAAGGGGTGATGAATCTGTAATGATAGAAAGAGTGCTAGGAGTGTGAGAGCAGCAAGCAAGAGAAGGTTTGATTCAGTTTATTTGAATGTTAGAAGTGAATGTCATACTATTCTGTGTTGAAACCACTTTATTTACCTGTATGAAGTTGGGTTATTTCTGTAGCCTTACTTTATACATTAAAATATGATGGGAAGAGAAATGTATTTTATTTTATCACTTTTAAAAAGTCACTGATGAAGGCTACATGGAGCCGAAACATTTGAACTATTATTCCACAGATACTACAGAAATTAAAAATAAATATATTTTAGTATGAAGCTGTATATTTTTATGTAATAATAATGAATCTTTATGTAATACTTAATTAAGTTATTTTACCATCACTTCATCCTTGGTCGTAACTTGTGATACCTAAATTTTTAATCAGTGAATGAGTATTGATCAAAACTGAATCTTGTCATTCATTAGTAGTGTATGCCTGTGTGTGCAACTAATTTCCTGTGTAGGAATGTTTCTTCTATAATATATAGAGCTGACGTTTCTTCCCTGTCACTAACCTCTAAAATTAATGTTGTTGTGGTTTTTTACCACACTTTCTTGACCGTTCTATTTCTGCATTATACTACAGTATGTGTTCATGCATGCCTCTACCTCTTGTTGTGTTACAACTGACTCCAATCTAGAGATCCAGAACTGCCGTGTTAGTGAATATTTTCAAGAGACTATACCTCCCAGCTAGAGTTTGATAAACTGTTCCTAACAATTTCTTGGCGGGATTAGCTTGCAGAGTATAAGTTGAATTCATGATTGCATTTATTCACTTCTGTGTGTTTTGTTTTTCTATTGCTTTTCCTTGTAGTGGGATGGAGTGGGTGAAGCTGCTTTCGATGTCTCTGACTTAGACTAGCTGTGAATGATGGCTCAAGAAGTGTCAACATTTGATCATAGAGTTACCTGACATTGCTGAAGTGATGGCAAGGTGAGTGTTCTCTAGAGTGTGTTTGTAATAAGGAAGTATTGATTCCAATAGGTCTATATTGCTAGAATGTATCACCAACACTCGGAGCAATTAGTGGCTCTGGCTAGCTTGTTGTGGTCACCTAGGACAAAAGTGTGTGTGTGTGTTTGTGTCAATAAATATGTGGGGTGCATTGCCGGCTCCCACTCTTCTTATTCGAACCTTCATGCAAAAATTTATGATCATCATTGTCCATTGCATGTTAGTAACTATGTGCAGTATTTTAGTAATGGCCGTATTGCCAAGATTGGCTCTGTCAAAGTGATCAGTATTCTCCAAAGCTTGGAAACTCCTGAATCAGTCAGGTTGCATGCTGCAACGCTGTAATTGATATTATTTATGCTGACATGAGAGTGTTATATGAGAAGGGAGGCGGAGCAAATAGGGGTTACATAATGAGAGAGATTAGAGAATGAACTGTAGTGCTGTGTCTTGGGACTCATAAGCCACACTACACTATTGCCAGTGTGGCATTATATAGAGCATGGGTAGGCGGTTCTAGTACATATATGTAGTTAGATTTCCACCAAATAAAGGTGTGGTGGTCTGTCTAGGGCCCCTTTGAAAGTGTTTATGCAGGGGACGCTGCCCTTCACTCTATCTATTCTCACTCTCACTCAGGCTCGCTGCCTGTCTATTCTCACTCTCACTCAGGCTTGCTGCCTGTCTATTCTCACACCAGCAGACTCACCGCCTACCTATTCTCACAGTATCTGACTCACTGCCATCTATTCTCACACTATCAGGCTCACTCTCTATCTATTCTCACACTCAAGTTACTGTCTATCTGTTTTCACACCCAATGCTATTAAGGCATTCTTGCTCTCTAGCTCACCAATGTATTCGTGCACTCTCGGGCTCACTGCCTATGTATTCTCGTACTCAAACTAGCCACCTATCTAGTCCCACACCCGGATATCTAGTTCCAACTATCAGGTTCGCCGCCTATCTCGCACTCGTGTGCTGCCTTGCCACAGCCAGACTCACCACTGGTGTATTATCATGCTTGAGTCTTGTTCTTGTTCTTACCCATCCTCACACTCAGACTTGCTGCCGATCTAGTTACACATCGTCATACTCTATCTGTGCACTCTCAGACTCACTGCCATCCAATCTTGCACTATCAGACTTGCCTACCTAATCTTGCACTGACGCCCAGGGCCTATCTATTCTTGCATACACTATCAGGCTTGCTGCCTATGTTTTCTTAAGCTTGCTCCTTAGGTATTCTAAGGCTCACTACCTATGTATTCTCAGGTTCACTACCTATGTATTCTCAGGTTCACTACCTATGTATTCTCAGGCTCACCACCTATGTATTCTCAGGCTCACTGCCTATGTATTCTCAGGCTCACTACCTATGTATTCTCAGGCTCACCGCCTATGTATTCTCAGGCTCACTGCCTATGTATTCTCAGGCTCACCGCCTATGTATTCTCAGGCTCACTGCCTATGTATTCTCAGATTCACTGCCTATCTATTCTCAGGCTCACTGCCTATGTATTCTCAGGCTCACCGCCTATGTATTCTCAGGCTCACTGCCTATCTATTCTCAGGCTCACTGCCTATGTATTCTCAGGCTCACCGCCTATGTATTCTCAGGCTCACTGCCTATGTATTCTCAGGCTCACCGCCTATGTATTCTCAGGCTCACCGCCTATGTATTCTCAGGCTCACTGCCTATGTATTCTCAGGCTCACCGCCTATGTATTCTCAGGCTCACTGCCTATGTATTCTCAGGTTCACTGCCTATCTATTCTCAGGCTCACCGCCTATGTATTCTCAGGCTCACTGCCTATCTATTCTCAGGCTAACTGCCTATGTATTCTCAGGCTCACCGCCTATGTATTCTCAGGCTCACCGCCTATGTATTCTCAGGCTCACTGCCTATGTATTCTCAGGCTCACTGCCTATGTATTCTCAGGTTCACTGCCTATCTATTCTCAGGCTCACCGCCTATGTATTCTCAGGCTCACCGCCTATGTATTCTCAGGCTCACTGCCTATGTATTCTCAGGCTAACTGCCTATGTATTCTCAGGTTCACTGCCTATGTATTCTCAGGCTCACCGCCTATGTATTCTCAGGCTCACTGCCTATCTAGTCTCAGGCTCACTGCCTATGTATTCTCAGGCTCACCGCCTATGTATTCTCAGGCTCACTGCCTATGTATTCTCAGGTTCACTGCCTCTATTCTCAGGCTCACCGCCTATGTATTCTCAGGCTCACTGCCTATCTATTCTCAGGCTCACTGCCTATGTATTCTCAGGCTCACCGCCTATGTATTCTCAGGCTCACTGCCCATGTATTCTCAGGCTCACTGCCCATGTATTCTCAGGCTCACTGCCTATGTATTCTCAGGCTCATTGCCTATGTATTCTCAGGCTCACTGCCTATGTATTCATTCTCAGGCTCACTGCCTAGTATTCTCAGGCTCACTGCCTAGTATTCTCAGGCTCATTGCCTAGTATTCTCAGGCTCACTGCCTATGTATTCTCAGGCTCATTGCCTATGTATTCTCAGGCTCATTGCCTATGTATTCTCAGGCTCACTGGCTAGGTATTCTCAGGCTCATCATCTATGCATTCTCAGGCTCACTGCCTATGTATTCTCAGGCTCACTGCCTATGTATTCTCAGGCTCATTGCCTATGTATTCTCAGGCTCACTGCCCATGTATTCATTCTCAGGCTCACTGCCTATGTATTCTCAGGCTCATTGCCTATGTATTCTCAGGCTCACTGCCTATGTATTCATTCTCAGGCTCACTGCCTAGTATTCTCAGGCTCACTGCCTAGTATTCTCAGGCTCACTGCCTAGTATTCTCAGGCTCATTGCCTAGTATTCTCAGGCTCACTGCCTATGTATTCTCTGGCTCACCGCCTATGTATTCTCAGGCTCACTGCCTAGTATTCTCAGGCTCATTGCCTAGTATTCTCAGGCTCACTGCCTATGTATTCTCAGGCTCACTGCCTATGTATTCTCAGGCTCACTGCCTATGTATTCTCAGGCTCACTGCCTATGTATTCTCAGGCTCACGGCCTATGTATTCAGGCTCACTGGCTAGGTATTCTCAGGCTCACTGCCTATGTATTCATTCTCAGGCTCACTGGCTAGGTATTCTCAGGCTCACTGCCTAGTATTCTCAGGCTCACTGCCTAGTATTCTCAGGCTCATTCAGGCTCACTGCCTATGTATTCTCTGGCTCACCGCCTATGTAGTATAGGCTCACTGCCTAGATTTCTCAGGCTCATGACCTAGTATTCCAGCTCACTGCCTATGGATTCTAGGCTCAGGCCATGTATTCTCAGGCTAACTGCCTATGTATTCTCAGGCTCATTGCCTACGTATTCTCAGGCCCACTGCCTAGTATTCTCAGGCTCACAGCTATGTATTTCAGGCTCACTGCCCATGATTCATCTCAGGCTCACTGCCTATGTATTCTCAGGCTCATGCCTATGATTATCAGGCTCATGCCTAGGTATTCTCAGGCTCACCGCCTATGTATTATAGGCTCACCAGCCGATCTATTCGCAGGCATGGCTAGGTATTCTCAGGCTCACAGCTAGTATTCATTCTCAGCTCACTGGCTAGGTATTATCAGGCTCACTGCCCTAGTATTCTCAGGCCTCACTGCCAGTATTCTTTCTTTCAGGCTCATTCAGGATCACTGCCTATGTATTCTTGGATCACGCTATGTAGTCTCCGGATCACTGCGGTTATGTATTCTCCGGCTCACTGACTAGTATTCTCAGGCATTGCCAGGTTCTCAGGCTCACTGCCTATGTATTCTCAGGTCGCTGCCTATCTGTTCTCAGGCTCACTGCCTATGTATTCTCAGGCTCACTGCCTAGCTCACTGCCTAGCTCACTGCCTAGGTATTCTCAGGCTCACTGCCTATGTATCCTAAGGCTTACTGCCTATGTATTGTCAGGCTCACTGCCTATGTATTCTCAGGCTCACTGCATATGTATCATTCTCCGGCTCACTGGCTAGTATTCTCAGCTCACTGCCTAGTATTCTCAGGCCTCATGCCTAGTAGTCTCAGGCTCATTCAGGGCTCACTTGCCTATGTATTCTCTGGCTCACCGCCTATGTATTCTCAAGGCTCACTGCATAGTAGTCTCAGGCTAATTGCCTAGTATTCTCAGGCTCACTGCCTATGTTCTCAGGCACTGCCTATGTATATCGGGGCTCAATTCGCCTATGTAATTTCAGGCTCATTGCTATGTATTCTCAGGCTCACTGCCTATGTATTCTCAGGCTCACAGCCTATGTATTCTCAGGCTCACTGGCTAGGTATTCTCAGGCTCACTGCCTATGTATTCATTCTCAGGCTCACTGGCTAGGTATTCTCAGGCTCACTGCCTAGTATTCTCAGGCTCACTGGCTAGGTATTCTCAGGCTCACTGCCTATGTATTCATTCTCAGGCTCACTGGCTAGGTATTCTCAGGCTCACTGCCTAGTATTCTCAGGCTCACTGCCTAGTATTCTCAGGCTCATTCAGGCTCACTGCCTATGTATTCTCTGGCTCACCGCCTATGTATTCTCAGGCTCACTGCCTAGTATTCTCAGGCTCATTGCCTAGTATTCTCAGGCTCACTGCCTATGTATTCTCGGGCTCACTGCCTATGTATTCTCAGGCTCATTGCCTATGTATTCTCAGGCTCACTGCCTATGTATTCTCCGGCTCACAGCCTATGTATTCTCAGGCTCACTGGCTAGGTATTCTCAGGCTCACTGCCTATGTATTCATTCTCAGGCTCACTGGCTAGGTATTCTCAGGCTCACTGCCTAGTATTCTCAGGCTCACTGCCTAGTATTCTCAGGCTCACTGCCTAGTATTCTCAAGCTCATTCAGGCTCACTGCCTATGTATTCTCTGGCTCACCGCCTATGTATTCATTCTCAGGCTCACTGCCTAGTATTCTCAGGCTCACTGCCTAGTATTCTCAGGCTCATTGCCTAGTATTCTCAGGCTCACTGCCTATGTATTCTCAGGCTCATTGCCTATGTATTCTCAGGCTCATTGCCTATGTATTCTCAGGCTCACTGGCTAGGTATTCTCAGGCTCATCATCTATGCATTCTCAGGCTCACTGCCTATGTATTCTCAGGCTCACTGCCTATGTATTCTCAGGCTCATTGCCTATGTATTCTCAGGCTCACTGCCCATGTATTCATTCTCAGGCTCACTGCCTATGTATTCTCAGGCTCATTGCCTATGTATTCTCAGGCTCACTGCCTATGTATTCATTCTCAGGCTCACTGCCTAGTATTCTCAGGCTCACTGCCTAGTATTCTCAGGCTCTTTGCCTATGTATTCTCTGGCTCACCGCCTATGTATTCTCAGGCTCACTGCCTAGTATTCTCAGGCTCATTGCCTAGTATTCTCAGGCTCACTGCCTATGTATTCTCAGGCTCACTGCCTATGTATTCTCAGGCTCACTGCCTATGTATTCTCAGGCTCACCGCCTATGTATTCTCAGGCTCACCGCCTATGTATTCTCAGGCTCACAGCCTATGTATTCTCAGGCTCACTGGCTAGGTATTCTCAGGCTCACTGCCTATGTATTCATTCTCAGGCTCACTGGCTAGGTATTCTCAGGCTCACTGCCTAGTATTCTCAGGCTCACTGGCTAGGTATTCTCAGGCTCACTGCCTATGTATTCATTCTCAGGCTCACTGGCTAGGTATTCTCAGGCTCACTGCCTAGTATTCTCAGGCTCACTGCCTAGTATTCTCAGGCTCAGTTGCTAGTTCTCAGGCTCAAAACCTGCCTATGTATCTCAGGCTCACTGCCTATTATTCAGGCTCACTGGCCTATGTTATTATCAGCTCACTGCCTAGGATTCTCATGCTCATTGCCTATGTATTCTCAGGCTCACTGCCTATGTATTCTCAGGCTCACAGCCTATGTATTCTCAGGGCTCCTGGCTATGTATTCTCAGGCTCACTCCTATGTATTCATTCTCAGGCTACTGGCTAGGTAATCCTCAGGCTCACTGCCTAGTATCTCATGCTCACTGCTTTATTCTCAGGCGCATTCAGGCTCCTGCCTATGTATTCATTCTCAGGCTCACTGGCTAGGTATTCTCAGGCTCACTGCCTATGTATTCTCAGGCTCATTGCCTATGTATTCTCAGGCTCCACTGCCTATGTATTCATTCTCAGGCTCACTGCCTAGTATTCTCAGGCTCATTGCCTAGTATTCTCAGGCTCACTGCCTAGTATTCTCAGGCTCACCATCTATGCATTCTCAGGCTCACTGGCTAGGTATTCATTCTCAGGCTCACTGGCTAGGTATTCTCAGGCTCACTGCCTATGTATTCATTCTCAGGCTCACTGGCTAGGTATTCTCAGGCTCACTGCCTAGTATTCTCAGGCTCACTGCCTAGTATTCTCAGGCTCACTGCCTAGTATTCTCAAGCTCATTCAGGCTCACTGCCTATGTATTCTCTGGCTCACCGCCTATGTATTCTCAGCGCTGCCTGTGTATTCTTTGAGCTGATGGAAGCAAATTAATTTAATATTAGAATTCCACCATGTGTTAAAAATGTTACTGCAAACATGTCTTGTATCTATATCAGAAAGGCCAATCTTCCTGTAGCACATTGCCCATTTTTGTGAAATAACATGTAATGTACGTGTATTACATTGAGCGACCAATGGTTTAGTTACATGTATTACAAGTGTAACATATGTAGTATTCTTCGAAGTACTTATGTAAAGATGGTTCTGATGTTTTGAAGCCAACAACTTCATGTTTTCTCAAACTTTCATGTTTTCTCTGACTGCCAGAACAACTATAACATTACATTTTATTTCATCATTAGTATTCACGCATGCTTATTTGTTCTTATTTTCGTGTACCGTCAATCGTCGTGCATCGTCGATGTTCCATTTTTTGTTTATATTTATCACCCAGAACACTGTCATTGACTGTTCTTACTGGAACTCTGACGCTACCATACCCGCTAGTGGGTCTTCACTGCACTAGTTACTCTGTTTCTGCTTGGTGTAGTGCGTGTCAATAGACTACGCTGGGATCAAGTCCTCAACTTGCTGGATAGTCCCTCTTGTACATGCACACTGAGGGCTAATAATAATAGTAACGATTTCGTGTGTTAATATTAACTTATGTTCTTCGTATTCATCAATCACCAGCGTTATAAGCGTTATTCATTTAAAATCATATATACATTTTAGTTATTTTGAATGTAAATTCAATACAGACTACTGTGTGTAAGTATTGCTGATACGTTTGTAGTTGGGATTTAGTTTGTATTGCAAGTAGGACCTGATCTTTAGAAGGATCCACAACACCTTGTGTATTGTATATCAGATAGGATTGCAATCTTCTCTTTGAATCTCTCTAATGAGAATGTTCGCGGATTCTTCATCATCAGTGATGTGTTCCACCTCAGTTTATTTATCTTATTATAACAATCTTGTCTCAATACTCTATACTTGTATTATATATGCCACTTAATTGTTTTATTTACCCCGCCCTTATAATTGTTATATATTTTTTGGTTAAAATGGCCCAGCTCCCCCCCTCCCCAATTCACGCGTCTGAAAATATTTAACGATTTACACCCACACTAATTGAACCACAGTTAACCACTTGCTGACTAAGCAAGAACAAACTGCTCAATGTCAGTCTACCAGACCCTTTTCCCGCGAGACTACTTAGAGCCCACCCATACCGAATCATCTTCCTACACCACGGTTGCATTGCTCTTAAATTTACTACTTTTGCATTGTTTGTAACAAAAGGAGTCCATCTGAATACTTTCTGACTGGCAAGCAACACCCCATTTTTGTAATTAGAGCCAAGATTAGTGAAGCCATCCAACATTTTGATGCCATTTGTACAGGATCCTGATAGATATGAGCACAATGTTGCAATCATAAGTACTGGTACTCTCTGTATCACATGCACATACATGAACAACTGTGGCATGTAAAATCATTGAGAAATGATAGTTTCAATTATTACAAATTATTGTATCATCCCTTGAGTAAATTGTAGAGCTTTTGCTGCTATGTCTATACAAATTAACGTTTTTGTTGTGGGGCTCATCACACCTGTTTCCTCATGTACAAACTCATATATTGTATACACTTACACATGTACATGTGTGTAGTATATAAAGTGCCACTGTGGTCTCCTCTTTCATTCATGTTAGTAAGAGGTACTTTCTTGCTTTTTTTTCCTTCTTACATTCATAATGTATATTTAGTTTTCTAATTAAGCATTCCTATTTAATGGTTATTATTGAGACCTTTATCGAGTAGAGATGAGCAGTGTAACATCAAGTGCTGTACTGTACTGTAATGAAAACAGCATTGTGTTCCTGAAAGGAGCACTGGACCTTTGGTAACATGTAATTACTTTCCCTTCTTTGTTACAGGTTTGAGATGCAAGAGTGTCCAAGGAATTGCCATGGATACGTTTCCAATGACGATTCAATCCTTGTTTGAAGGAAAATCTACTGGAACATTGAGGACAACTAAACTTATCACTGACACTGTCATAATCCAACTCTTTAAGAGCTTCTTCATACTGGAAATTTACAGTATTATAGTAGTTCATCAGTATTTTGTCAATGGCATTGGGAATGTTATACTAGCTTACTAGCAGACTGCATTTTCAGAATAAAGTTGACTAACATAGTACTCAAGGTTTCTTCAGTTAGTGACCTCTTAGTGCTGCCTTGAGGCATCACGTCGATCGTACTTAAGTTGTATTAACTAGTAATACAATGCTACCATTTACTCCAACACATTGGAGAAACATTTCTATGAACAAATTGGGGTGGGGGAGGGGGGAAGGGAGGAGGAGGCGAGTGAGATGCATGGACGCAGGAAATGTACTTGTATGTTGCTCTCACTGTCGCTACTAGATACATACACAATCATGTAGTTTGCTCCATTCACTTTATGGAGTTGTGGTCTGTCGACTTAAGAATATGTGTCACCAGTATAACATTTACTTCAACTTTTAGAATAAGCAGTCACGCCCAAAATTGAAGTCACACCCTTTGATTGTTGTGTGAACAAGTATTATAATTATAAAACTACAGTTGCAAAATATTGATGTGTACCTACAGCTATTTTTCCAATGTACTAGCATGATTGAGGTGTTGCTTGGGGTGGGTCTGTCGGCACACAAATGGTCAGCCCCCGCAGTAATGGTCAGCCCCGCAGCAATGTTCAGCCACCCAGAGATGGTCAGCCCCGCAGAGATAGTCAGCGACGGTCAGCCACATGCGCATGCGCATAAGGTTCAAAGTTTATTTGATCGGCCTGCGCTCTGAGGTCAAAGGTGAGGGTCAGCCGTTCTGCACATAACGTCGTCCATTTTTAGCTCCGCGGTTAACGACACTTTACCCGGTCTCTATTGCCAACCCCTTTCCCAACGCTATGCAGTGTCAGTTTAAATACTACTACTACTAATAATAATATAATGAAGTTCTGAATTTGTGCTAGTATTGATATGACGGAACAGCAGGCCATTTGGGAGGAGGAGGATCAGTCATCTTTTCCAACTTCAATTGCTGCAAGACACAAATAGGAGCACGCGCTGAGTGAGTGGTAGAATACATTGCTCAACAAATGCAAGCTAACAGATAGAAAGTTAGAAGCATGTTTATAAATCTCCTACATGCCACAGAATGTGTCCATATTCTACATCATTGCCCCTCCTAAAAGTTTCTTTTGCCTCTCCTAGATTCGTTGTTCTGTACAATGTAGCCACTCAAGAAACTGAATGAGTCACAGCATGCAGAATACATAATGAAAACGACTTCAGTGAAGGTTTCAGATAGTTACAAAAGCTAAAATTAATTTCACTCAATCCTTAATCGAATTAAAACTAAACTTTCCGCCAAATTAAACACAAATTCAAACCTGTTTGTTAAATAGGTAAAAAAAACAACAACAACATCTGAACTAGAACCAATACTAAAATTTCAAATTAAAACAACGCAACTCTACACAGACAAATAAATGGTATCTTTTTTTCTTTTCTTTTTTCCAAAGCATGAACTAATTTAGATAAAATTGTGCCATGCACTACTTGAATAGCTATTTAGAAATGGAATGATCAATAATTTCACTCACTTGGACTGTCTCCCTCAAGTCTCTGTCAGGGCCATCTTTGAAAAAGTCTTGCAGAACCTGCAACTGTTCCCACTCCAAGGTCTTATTAGAGGCTACCAACTTCTTCAGTACGTCCACTACATCAGAGTGCCTTGATCGCATCCGATGGTGATCGAGCCACAAATGGAGAATAACCTACACACATACATGCACAAGTGGGTGTGGTTAAACAGCACAGCTAATCCAGCACATAGTCACTGACTTTCTCATGTAGCCTCTCATATTCCACTTTGCTAAGAACATATTCTGCCAGTGAATCTAGTTCCTGATTAAAATAATAATAATAATAAATTAATTAAAAAGTAATATGTAAATAAAATAAAAGCACACAAAATTAGTCTGCAACACTCAACAAGCACATCCTATGTAACCACACCCACTTTCTCAGTGACGTCATTACCTTCTCCATCAATTTCTGGTGGACACAGTAATAGCCGGCCGGTCCTAGTTGCTGCTTCAGATTATCCCCACATAGCTCCAGAATACGGTCTAGCTCCTCCTTCATGACATCATAGGAATTACCAGCACCACTTGGCTGGTCGCCATTCTCAGTGGGTGCGGCAACATCAGCCGATTCACTAAGATTCACCTCTTGTGAATCAACAGCCTCATCATCTAAAGATTGGGTAGGTGTGGTCTCACCATCACTTGATAACTGGGTGGGTGTGGTCTCTGCATCAGTATTTGTGATGCCATCTTTCGCACTACCTTCTTGGGCCAAGTCTTTATCATACTTGTCTAGCATTGCAACGGCACGTGCTCTTATGACGTACTGCAGCTCGTAAAACCCCGGCTCCATGTCTACTGACCTCTTGAACTGGCACAGTCTATTCACACCTACCGAGTCAGATATACAAACAATCAGTCTAATTAACAAAAATAGTGCAGGAGTTGCCACTGTCACTACTAAACAGTAATATTGACATTTTGAAAGCATTTGCTAACCTAACCCCCCCGCCTTATCCCCTACCCCCCCCCCGCCTCCACCTCCCACAAAAAAAATTCATAATACACCACTTGACATCCAATAAAGTTGATTTTCCCACGTACTATCAACATCTCCTCTGTTGGCAAACTCCAGCATAAGTTTGTTTGTGGTGAAAGGACTGGGGAAGACTCCATACTTGACAGGATCACTAATGAGATCTAATGCTTCTTCAGGCACACCAAGTCGCAGGCACGTTGCCACAGCAACATTAGCCACACTCAACCTCTGAACACTTGGACTACACCTGAACCTGAAATGAGAACGCACACACGCACGCACACACACACACACTGTGACTCAAACATTCCAATTTTCCAATATAAATTTGCCCATTTACAAGTGCAGAAGTTCCTTGACTCTTTGCAAGTCCTGGAGGTTGGTCGTGTTGTAACAGATCATATTCACCTCCGTTGCCTTCACAGGCTTGTGAAGGGACAGGAACAAATGAAGTCTCTTATATAACTCCTCTAGAAAATACAAAGAAGGTAGTTAATCCACACTGATCCCATTGTCCACAGAACTACTAGCTCACAGCACAGCCTCCTACATACCATAGTCTATCTCTGCTCGAGTGTCAGTTCTCACTCTTCGAATGTAGTCCTCTCTTGTCTCAGTCACTTCACTCTGTGGAACCGACGGCTCAGATGAGTCAACATCTTCACTTGTTGTATTGTCTAGAACTGCTTCTTGTGTGCTTGGAGAAACTTTAGAACTGGCCCCTCCTGTGTGAAGATATACCCGATTACGAGATATCCTTGGAGTACAAGGTACTTGAACCGGAACACCTGATATAACAAAAAACAAACAAACAACTTATACTGGAAAGAAACTGTAACATTTGCTGGTTAATTTAGTGCCACATATACTAGCTACCCTTTACCAATTATTAGAACTTGTCACCCCTATTCCACTCTTTTATTAAGACCTTGGGTATACGGCCCAAACTCAACATAGTGTAAGAAACAGTATTAACATAAACACTGTCCTCTCAATAAAACTACCACAGCAAATCTTGCAGCATGTAATATGTGCTGTACTTTGTTATTATCGAAAATCCCTCACGGTTAATTGCACAAGCTAATGAGTTGGACACAGCCGCATAACGTGCCAGTTTGGAAAGAAGAATGGCGTTAAGCCCAGCTCTGGCCATTTCCCAACCGTGGTACACACGTGGCGTAGGCGCGCTCCTCCTTCTAACGTCTCAGTGTAAAAATTTTTGACCTTGGAGGATTTTATATCTGCACAATAGGTAAAGTATCATTAAAGGTCAGTGAGGTCACTTACGCGGCAGAGAGAGAAAGTGCTGAGTGTGAGAGTATAAAAAAATGGCTGACGGAGAAGCGGACCCGAAAATAAGGATAAACATCAAATCCACTAAATCTAAAGACACGGTTGAGGTTTCCAAGGACTGTACGGTGAAGAAGGTATGAGTGTGTTGTTCCAATAGATCCTTATGTGTTCGAGAATGTGGTGAATTCGAATTCATTAGCTAGGTGGATTGACTTCTTTTTCTGTTTATATCTGTGCAGCTGAAAGAGATTTTGGCTGAACAGTTCGAGAACGCACCAGTAGCAAAGCAATGCCTCATTTTTGCTGGGAAGATTTTGAAGGATCCTGAGACATTAGAAAGCCAAGGCATTAAGGATGGTCTGACAGTTCACCTAGTGGTTCGCTCTACTGGCTCTAAGGTAGGATTTATATGATCTGGTGTACTATCAATAATCCCAACTAAATAATCTTGTAGCAGAAAGGGAGAGTCTGAAATATCTGCCCAAATATTTATCACTGTTCCCTTACTGTACTTTCTGAGTAGTAACACCCAATTTTCATGAACAAGATCGTGACCCTGTACTTGTGAGAGCTATTGCTATATGCATTAGGACATTACTCACTCTGAACAATAATGGACCAGTGCAGAGTCTTCCATCTGTACACACTGCTTCTGTGGTTCTATTGACAAGGTGTCAGCACTTTATCCCATTAGGATATTCTGCCCCAACTCCATGAACATGCATGAGAGAAGAGGTGTGTCCTTCCAGTGGTAACCTTCCCTCCTTACACTGAACAGTTGCTTTGCCATTTGAAGGCATGTTGGAGTTTTGCTGGGGGAATTTCCCCTATTTGGTGGCACTTGAAATCAGCATGTGTGTGTGAGAGAGAGAGCCTAGCATGTTGGCTCACCTTGTCATGAGCGGTTACATATGCTGTACTTGAAATAATTAGATGTAGGAATAGAGTTATCAGAATAGTACAGAAGTATGCCATTCCATGTGAAGAAGTCTCTGTGACTTGAAGCACAGAAACATACTTTTATCTTCTGTTATGATTTCATTAACTACATGACTGTTTCTAAGAAGTGACAGGAAATAGTTTTCTAATTGATGCTCAGTACATGTAGTCAGTCATACCCCATTTGCTGCAACTAAGGAATCTCATTGATACTGACATTGAAGAACTCTGTGGATGTGCTATATTTGATAGGGAGGATGTAGTATCTTATTGTCAAGTCAACAGTGGATCACAAAGGCAGCAGTGAAATATTATCAAACTAAATAATAATAAAGGGACACTTTTATCTTAACTTGTGCCTCTTTCTGTGTAATTCCATATAGTATTGGTCACTCCTTCAGATTACGTTGCTTGACCTTTTTCCAGTTGAGGTACAATTGTACTAGGTCAGCTGAGCCACTGTAGTTGGAATTAGTCAGAGGGCGAGTCCATTGAATAGAATTGATAGTTTGTAAATACAATACTAGAATGGAGACAGTGTTAAACAACAACAACAATAATGAATGGAATGACACGAATGCTCAGCACACGAACTGGTTACTCACTGTTGTACTGTTGCTATGCTTATCCAGTGTGCCAGTGTGGTGGTACCAGGTTGTGGTACCAGTGTGGTGGGTGTTTGTTGTTATTGTATTTTGCATTTTGCTCACAGCAGCAACAGTCGTCTTCAACAACCTCATCATCATCATCAGCACAGAACACTTCCTCACAAACTTCCCCCTCAACACAGGAGGGTCAACCTCAAGTTCCTCCTGGTCTGGGGGGACTGTTTGGTTCTCTTGGAGCTGGCCAAGGAGGGGATTTTCAATCTCAGGTCACTCAAATGCAGCAGGTTAGAGTGTGTGTGTGTGTGTGTGTGTGTGTTGGGGGGGGGGGGGGGGGGGGGGCAAGAGGAGAATTTTAAAGTTTTTTCCTTTCATTTGCAGTGTGGTTTGTTTAAATGAGTCCAGTGTCACTTCTAGATTTCTGTATGTGTTGTTGTAGCAACTGTTGAGCAACCCAGAGATGATGCAGCAGCTGATGGAGTCTCCTATTATGCAGAGAGTCCTCAGCAATCCTGACACCTTACAGAGCATGCTCACCAGTAACCCACAGATGCAGCAGCTCATGGAGGTATGAAACTACCACTGATGGAAGCATTGTTGTGTAGACATTTCTCCAGTTGGATAATGGTCCCTAATGATTGTAGAGAGATCGCTGTATGAGTGAGTGTTAGATGACAGCTTTTAAACTTCATTCACTGAAAATCCAGACCATTTGTGTAAATTCAGTTTTTGAAGGATTCAATTTGCAAGACTCTTTTTCCATGTGTGCCCCTAATTTCACAGCAATGGGGAAATGCCGCAGTGCACCACATTTATACCAATTATTTTCAGTAAATGGGGAATGAGCAGGGTCTTGTAGTCGCTATTATAATCTGGGCCTAGCTGTAGTGTTGCCTTACCAACCAACTCTATATAACTTGTCTCTGTCACAAAAACAACAACAATAAACCAGCTAAAAGTAAACTAAGAACCCAGACAAAGCTGGTTGGACATTACTAATGCTAGTTGAGGCAGCACTCAACTTTCTACCGTTTAAAAAGGCTACCAGAATGAAAGCTTATGTTGAGTGCTTCATGAACATACTAACTCTGGGTTACTATGCAAGTGGATGTTGAGTGCTTCATGAACATACTAACTCTGGGTTACTATGCAAGTGGATGTTGAGTACTTCATGAACATACTAACTCTGGGTTACTATGCAAGTGGATGTTGAGTACTTCATGAACATACTAACTCTGGGTTACTATGCAAGTGGATGTTGAGTACTTCATGAACATACTAACTCTGGGTTACTATGCAAGTGGCAATTCAAATGATGTTTTGCTTATTATGCTCCAATTAGTTTCTTTGATTGCTTTGAGTTGAGCCACCTATAGATAGTGGAACACGTTCTAGGATTCAATTTTCATAATTTCCAGAATCTTTATAGTTTGAAAGGTGTCTAGTTGTTCCTATCAGGAGAACTCATGAAACTGAAGATTTGTACTTTCCCTGAAACCTGTTCATGTGTATGTGTGCGTGTTTGCTCTGTAGTGAGATCATTGTGTCTAGTTGTGTGTGTTATTTGTTGGGTGTGTGTTATGCAGCGTAACCCAGAGTTAACTAGTTGTGTGTGTTATTTGTTGGGTGTGTGTTATGCAGCGTAACCCAGAGTTAACTAGTTGTGTGTGTTATTTGTTGGGTGTGTGTTATGCAGCGTAACCCAGAGTTAACTCACATCTTGCACAATCCTGAGTTGATGAGACAAGCTATGGAGATGGCCAGGAACCCAGCGGCCATGAGGGAAATGATGCGATCGCAGGACAGACAGCTGTCCAACATTGAGGTAAATGTTGCTCACTGTCGGGAGGATTAGAGGCTATAAGGTGTGTGTGTGTGTACGACAGAGTCTACCAGGAGGATTCAATGCTCTGGCTAGGATGTACACAGAGATTCAGGAACCCATGATGGATGCTGCCCAAGAATCTGTGAGTTGGGGGTATTTTGGTAAAGGGTCATGTCATCTGTTGATGGGCTTCAACTGAAAGTTTCCTTTCTTTCCCTTTGGTTTTCCAGTTGCAGCAACAGCTTCAGAGCAATCCCTTCTCTGCTCTTTTTAACCCTCAATCTAACACTGGTTCAGGTAAGTCTACATGACGTACTGGACAGTGACATACAAACACATGCTTTCACACACACACACTCTCTCTCGTGTAGCATCTAACCAGCCTCCTGCAGCTCCTCAAGGGACCACCAACACGGCCCCACTTCCTAACCCATGGGGAGGTTCCTCTGGCCAGCCTAGGACCACTGGCGAGCCTAGGACCACTGGTGGTGGCAGTTCTGGTACTGCGACAACTGCCACTAGAACTACTACCACACCCACCTCCACCAGTAATGCCACGCCCACATCCACTTCGAGTACTTCAGGAAGCAGTAACAACACTAGTTCTGGTGCAAACCCATTCAACATGTTTGCCAATCCAATGATGGTAATAATAATAACAACAACAATAGTAATAATAAACATACTTGGATGTGCATGCCATCTGAGTTAATAATGTCCATTATTATTTTCTGGGTTAATGTTTGTGTGTGTACTGTTCTCTGCAGGGAGCTGGAGGAATGCAGGGCATGCAAGAGCATCTCATGCAGAATCCAGAGCTGTTGCGGCAGATGATGCAGAGTCCAATGGTGCGCCAGAGCATGCAGGCTATGATGCAGAACCCGGAGCTCATGCGGCAGATGCTACAGAACAACCCAATGTTTGCTGGAAACCCAGAAATGGTAAGGAGTGATATTCCTATCAGACCATCATGACTTGCATGTTGAATTCATTTCCAGGCAGCAACACTGGCACAGTCGGTAAGGGATGAAACCCTGTGCACTCACTCTGTGGGCATATTTGTAGTTGCTGTGGTGATGATTGTGTATGTTGCAGGTGGATAGTGGTGCTATGCAGGAGATGATGAACAACCCTCAGGCCATGGAAGCTATGTTACAAGTGCAGCAAGGAATGGCTCAGCTTCAGCACAATGCTCCTAATATGTTCTCTTCCATGTCTGGGTGAGGGACTGGCTAACTTAGTGACATTTTAACTGTTGGGTTCTGGTCAGGCAAGTGTTGTAGTTTACTGAAGTCTCTAAACCTGGCAAGTGTTGTAGTTTACTGAAGTCTCTAAACCTGGCAAGTGTTGTAGTTTACTGAAGTCTCTAAACCTGGCAAGTGTTGTAGTTTACTGAAGTCTCTAAACCTGGCAAGTGTTGTAGTTTACTGAAGTCTCTAAACCTGTCTGAATTGTTCCTTGTTTTTGTTGTTTGTGTTCAGTTCTGTGTGATTGTGTGTACAGTAGAACACTTTTATCCATACACCTTGGGACCAGGAGGTGCCCTCATTTTAAAAGGTGCCTGTAACTTAGCAATATTCTCTTGAAGCACAGTAGCTATTCAAAGGGCTGTTGCATGAACCACAACTCCAAGCATTCTTTAGATCCTTGAACTGCTTTTCTTTTACAAATGCAACGCTTCTTGCGAGGGATGGATTGTCGCTAGAAAATATGGGAAACTATTTTTTCTTGTAGCTTTTAAATGTCTGCAATTGTAGACCTTTGAACTTAAAAATTGCAGAACTTAACATTTGCAGTTTTTCTTTAGCTCATCAATAATCTTTGTTTTCCTCTCCAGTGTTAAAACCTTCCTCTTTCAACCAGGCTAAGTTACGCATGGGTGTATTCCAGTAGTCCTGCCCTAAATAATTACACTTCCTTGCATAGCACCACCCAGTTATTTGAGGTGCCCGTATCTTCAAGGTCCGGTTCTACTGTATTTAGTGTTTGAGGTACCCGTATCTTCAAGGTCCGGTTCTACTGTATTTAGTATTTGAGGTACCCGTATCTTCAAGGTCCGGTTCTACTGTATTTAATATTTGTTATTTTGTTTGCTACAGGATGAGACCTCCAACTACCACTTCAAGTGGCACTACACCTCCAACCACCACCTCCTCCAGTGGCACTACCAATACTTCATCTGGCGGAGGAGGGACAGGAAACACTGCTGGCACTCCTGACCTGTTGCAGATGTTGTCCCAGATGCAGGGCGGGGCAGGTATGGCTGGAAGGCCTGGAGGTGTGGCAGCAAGAGGAGGCCCTCCTGGTTCTGCCGTAGTGGGCAACCAGTTGCAACAGGCGGAAGTGTTGTATCAGAGTCAGTTGGAGCAGCTGCAGAACATGGGCTTTTTCAATAGACAAGCTAATCTCAATGGTCAGTTTAGACTCTTAGTGAGGAGGTTTAGTTTTAAATTGCTCATGTTGTTCTACTTAGCCCTGGTGGAGACTGGTGGGGACGTCAATGCTGCTGTGAACAGACTGCTTCAATGAGTAATGTGCTGGCTGGTGTGTGTGACCAGTGTGGCTGACTCTGTGACTAATACTCTTTTTAACTGTTCTATTATCTGCATAATGTATTATTATTTATGTACTGTTTAAAACAACATGTGCTGTTCTTGGAATAATTTGAAATTAAATTAAAAAAAGAAGAAGGAATTTACGAAATCTAACTTGCAATTTGAGTGGTGCAGAAATAAATAAAATCAAGGAATCAACACCTGCGAAACAGAACAAATAGCATGACTGGGTGAAGAGAAGCTGGTGGGTGGGCGGGTGCAATCATGGCTGATGGAAGGGTGTGTCTGGAGTGAGCTGGGCATTGATCTAGACAGTTCATTCAAGACTCCTCCCCTTTTCCCAGACAGCACAAAAGATTGCCTAAAAAGCCACTCCCACTCTCTGTCTTCTTAGCTGAGCCAGCACTCTTCCCTCCTGCAGCGACAAAGTCATCATTCTCTTTCTTTCTGATACAGCGAACAATCTCGATGAAAGTTTCGTCCACGTTATTTCTAAGAGCTGCAGATGTCTCGAAGAAAGGGCAGTTGAAACTCTTGGAAAGCATCTCTCCTTCCTTAGTAGACACTTGCCTTCGGTCCTCCAAGTCTTTCTTGTTCCCAACAACGACAATGGGGACCTTTTCATAGTTCCTCACTCGATCAATCATCTCTTTAAACTTCCTCACTTCCTGGAAACTCCTCTGCTCTGTAACTGTGTACACCAAGATGAATCCCTCTCCTCCCCGCATGTACTGCTCTCTCATGGCTGTGAACTCATCCTGCAAACAACACACAACATGATGTGTGAGTAGAGGCGTGGCAGTGCCCCGGGGAAATATCATGAGGACAGAGGAATGCTGGAGGGGAAGCATGGGATGGATGCATGGCATGTGTGTGTTGGTGGGTGGGTGGGTGGATTGTTAGCATGGCAGTTGTCCTGTGGGTGGGTTACTAAGAGATTTGAACACTAGCATCCTGGACTAGTGGACCACTGAGTGGGTGTGCTCCAGCAACTGTCGCTACAAATGGCAATGCCACAGTGTAGCCAGTCCAACCAATACAAATTAGATTCTGATTGCATGTCAATATCATAGCATTTCATTGGCCTGACAAAATATACATAGCTATGAAGAAAAGGAAGGGAAAAAAAGAAAAAAAAATTGCAGACAGCACCACTATTTCCTGTCAGCCTCCTCCACCGATCACACCAACTACTCCTCTCAGACCACACCCACTAACACTCTACAGCTCTTTCTAATTTCTCCAGTAAGAAGACTAACCTGCCCTGCAGTATCCAGGACATCTAATATCCCCACATGTCCATCTATCACTGCTTGCTTCTGATACGCATCCTCTGTAAGAAATACACACACACATACATACACAATGAATGCACTAGAAATTATATTTCAGAAGGTAAATAATCATTTTAATGTCTCCTCCCGGCCAGGTGGTGTTTGACAATGTGTTATGAAACATATATCAGTAGCTGTGCTCTGCCACCTCAGCTACAAGTGCTCACAGGAAATGTTAGTTATGATGTGACACTTACCCAGCGAGTATGGTGGCAAGAATTTGAATATGACCTTATGAATCTAGAAGCATGGGAAAAGTTATACCTGAGAAATGCTCGTTACTTGTATCGAGTACTCACCTGAATAGTCCCTAACTCCAGCAAAGTGAGGGACAACTTGTCAATTAGTAGTGCATGCATTCCAACACACGGTGAGCGACAGTCCATGCACGGAGTGTAATGTACACATGTGCTGTTACTCAGTATGAAAGAAACCACGTGTTGGGGATTATTAGTATAAGAGGAGGGTAGAGTTATCTTTCTCTCTGGCTGGGAAACTTGGGTGAAAAGTTTTGTCTACAAACACATCACACGTCCTCTTGTAGCAACTTGCTAACTACTACAGAATTCAAGGTAACCTCACAACAATTCTTCCAGTACACTGCTTCCCTAACCTCAACAGGCGGTGTGTAAAGTTCCTACCCTCACCTACAACATAATACAGCACTATGACTCTACCAACATCCTGGCAAGGAGGAACCACCTCGAGGAAAGTATATCCTTCCACATGTCTAACTAACAATGATTATTGGAAGTATTTGCCATTTTTTTGGACAAAATTGGACAGAGTCTACCAACTTTCCATTTCATTTCCTGAGAGGTGAAGAATTAAGTTCAAGAGGAAAGTCCTGTGTGTGGCAGGATGCTACAAGATGGAGAAGCCACAACCTAGTCTTGAAATGATCAATGGTAACTGCAAACACATCTTTTGAACCTTTCACTCTGTGTCCAGGCCTTTGCACATAAAGAACTGTGTGTGTATTTGCAAGTAAACTTGTCTTATTCTTGCATTCAGACCTTATTAAGCTATGTTCACTTGTAGCACTTTAGTTACAGCAGGCTAAACAAACCCTATAAAGTTAATTTTATTAGATACAGCCATTACAAGGTGAAGAACACTTAATTACCATTCTCTAAATGTCTCACTTGCACACGCACAAAACCTGTATTGTGGCATGACACTATTCATATTTTATCCCAACAATCATTCTGTTTATCAAAAGTGAGGGGGGAAAATATCATTTACGTATTGAAAGCAATGAACTATACACAACGTACAGTAAGATGACTGATAACTCACCAATGGTTGGGTCGTGATCCTCTTGGAATGTGTGAGTGACAAATTGCAGAGTAAGAGCTGCACAAACAAGAAACATATTCTCACAAACCGCAACACAATGGCCAGCATGTCGTGCTCACTGGCTGCCACTTCAATAGAACTATTACAGAGCAGCCACAAAAATGCAAGGCCATACCATACCAATCTCCATGAGCTGTAACCCACCTAGACACTGCTCAGCTGTGTGTGGTTGACGAATTAACATTTCATTAAGTGAACTTGTTTATTGCAAGCTACAAAATTAAACAGTCTCTTACAGCCTGTGTAAGTATTCCCTCTGCTCCTACCCCTACCCCCCTCCTATATCCAATCCCTGCAGCCCCCAAGGGAATGCTCCAAGTCCCTGCATGTGTGGGCTGTACTGGTTGTTGTTCTAGCTTGAATGGCTCATAAAATACCTAGTCCATATAAACAATTTCCTACACACCTACATCCTTTGCAAGAATCGCATTTGGCAGTCAAATTCGCTAATGAAAAGAACTTGGGCGACACCGAGTTAGCTCGCTAATAGCTACTATAGCTCCATTCCAGCTATTGCTCTGGTTATACAACCAGCACAGCTTAAATACATGCAAATCAGAGAGTTCTCCAGCAGGCTAGCAAATGCACACCACTTTGCAGGCTGTAACAACCCTGACTGCAGCTCGGCCATGCCAGTCCACCCTGCCCTAAGCCTCCCAGCAAGCTATGCACTTACCAGACTTGCCTACTCCACCTTGACCGAGGATGACGACTCTGTAGACTCTATTGCCAGACTGAAACCTGGCGCCAGGACTATGATGCAGCTCCGACTGAGGCACTGGCATTGCTTCTCACTACAAATAACTCGCTTTCAGACACACCACTGAAACTCTTAACTCTAATGTTTTGCACTGCTACAGTCAGCGGTTGTTTACGGAGCACCCGGCGCACTTTTATAAAATATGCGATGTTCTATTTTTAGAACAAACCCCCGAAATAGGAACATCTGTATATTTTTAGTAACAAACACCGAACGGAGTGGAATTTGATAATGACTAAAGTTTAGGTTTAAATTAAGTTTGCTAAAGTTGTCCAAACACTTCCTTTTCTGTAAGCACCCACTTCCATCAATCCAGACAGAGCTCCTATAACAAAAACAACAAAAATTACTAACTATATATGAGTATAACATTATCATAACATACCAACTGCAACCTCAGTCTAAAAATAGACAACTCATATTCCTTACACTGGAGATTACAACTACAATGAGTATGTTTAACAATAGATAAAGTATGCTAGGGTTACAAATAGCAGACTTCAATAAATTTCATCTACCATTTCATTTCCCAGCTATATTTAGAAGAGCCAAAAGACTAAGTATATACTCCAAGGCATTAGTGATACTTGTAGATCTATTATTTTCCAGTTACAATTCCACAAGGAAAAGCAAGTCTGAATTCCTCATTCCCTTTATCAGAGAACCATCAAAGAAGACAGTAATGCTTCACACGCACCAAGTATTCATAAAACATGTGTTCACTACCTGGCACAACACGCTATAAGCCACACCTACCAATCTAGAATTCCATGCTTAGTAATTGTGAGTACTATGGAACAGCTGCACTTAGTGGATATAAAAACTATGACATCCAATTAAAAGGAAGAAGAATGTCACTACTACTACTACTACTACTACTACTACTACTACTACTACTACTACTACTACTACTACTATTCACTGCAGTTGATCTCCATTGTCAGTGGGTCCTGACAACAGAGAACTACTCACTTATAAACTGAGTCTTCACTTCTTCCATATCTTTACCAGCAACTGATACCATACCAGCAACAAGACAGTGGCAGAGCTACACACACACACACACACACACACACACACACACACACACACACACACACACACACACACACACACACACACAGACTGATGAACAAGTCCTACCCTTAATTTAAATTCTACCTTCTCTTGGGCACTAGATGTTTTTGGCACTGTTGAAGCTGACATAGATACTGACTGAAGTCGTGTATTCACTTGCTCTGAGAACAGATCTGAAGAATGTCGAGTGGAGGGGAGGGGAAAGCCACTCCCAATTAGAAGTAGCAATAGTAACAGTTTCCATTGAACTTCATTTATGCTCTCCTACAAAACATTAAAAATGACAAAATGTAATTGCTTGCCAGTACCTCCAGTGCTGTCCTGTAGCTATGGATTTTTGAAGTAAATAATTTTATTTGATAGCAAATTAGATTGTCCCAAATACTTCAACAAATCCCATTTTGCTTCAAATCAGCCTATGACAGAAAAACCTGGTATTCATACATAACTAATAAGATACTGAGATTAGATAACTAGTAACGTCCCTTCTCCATTGATCTAAAACTACTTCATATTTTGGAATGATGCCTCAATTTCTAAAATGATATTAGCTGTTTATTATATATATCCAGCTTAACATCATACCTTAATTTTTAAAAAATGAAAAAAAAAAATAAAAAAATATAATAATAATACATTCATAATGGAGTACATTACACTGTAAGTCTGAGTTAACACAGAGGTGTGAAAACTCCTACTAGTGCTGCAGAACTATAAAAAACTATTGATATTGCACCATAACTCAAACCCAATTTACAAAAGGAGAGACATACCAATTCTAAAAATACATATTATTGTGTGTGCATGTGAGACCACACCCTTTCCACCAACAAGGTTCATTTAGGAATGAGATTGAGCTTATGCTATCTCAAGGGTCACAACTTTCATACACAATTAAATGGAAGAGGAGATGGACTTAATTACCAAGTCAATAATTAGAGCAGCAAGCTTGTGATTTAAGAATTTACATTCACTTTTACTTTATTTTTATTACAAAATTTTAAGAATATTTCAAGGGGGGGGGGGGGCTGAGTTTTTGGAATCATTAATAATTAATGCCTTGCTTTGATACGAGTCTAACAGTCCACGAGTCTCACCTCTGAACTCTTACTACTCCATGCGGAGAGGGCATGGAGTATCTCCACTTGATGCTGTGAAGATTTGGCAGATTCAGAACAGCAAATGGAGAGAACGTTCAACACAAGATGAAGAATAACCACTGGCTCACCTTCCCCTAGAATGTTGGACACACAGGGAGGGAGGCACCAGACATTTGATAGGCTTGGACATTTGGTACCAAAACATTCGGTGCATCAGCATTCATTGCATGCAATATTAGATGCACATACATTCTTGCACACACATTGGACACATGAACTATTTTACATGGTCATCTGATGCATGAACTGAACATTTGGTGTAACAACATTAATCGATGCCTAGGGCAGTCAAAAGGTGGGTGTGTCTACCTGGATGTTGGAGTAGCCAAATAATGAATTTCAACATAGAGGAGAAAGTCTTTCTGGATGATAAAACTTGAGCACAGGTCAAGGCGCACTGCACGCACAAACAGAAATCTCCTCCCACATTCTATGCACACACAAACATAATTCCACTACACTATGAGATGCTAGTTTGTGTCCATCACAAACCTCCTCTGATGAAGAAGTTAAACAGTCAGCCATCTCTCCCCACAAGACAGCGTCCATGAGGTAAGTCAGCAGATCAGTCTCCTGCAGCTTCTTCCTCGTGCTAGTTGCCCGTGCCACTGCTGTGGACACGTGAGAGCACAGCATGCACGCAGCAGCTGCAGCCACTTGGATGTCACCCTGAGGCAGTTGGTTACCACTAGCAACCACTCCAGCCAACCCTTTCACTAGAGCCGACATGAGAATAACTTCTGAGAAGCAGTTCCTCGTCACCATGGATATACATTCATGGAGGAAGGCTTTGTAGCGACCCCTGGTTGTTAGTGATTTAACGAAGACTGGGAGTTGTTCCAAGATAAAGACTTGAACTGGACGCTAAGAACACCATATGCACACCCAGTGTCATAAGAACACCACATGCACACCCAGTGTCATAAGAACACCACATGCACACCCAGTGTCATAAGAACACCCAACCAATGCCATAAGAACACAGTGTTGTAAGTTACACTACCATGTTCACACACCTTTTAACTTTCACTGACTCCAGCTGATGCTCACAATAAATTAGAAGCGCAACTTAATAAGTGAGCTCGAAATTGAGTAATATTATTATAATAAACAAACACATATCATCCATCTAGTAAAGATAACGCTAGAACTGCTAAGGGTTTAGAGTTCAGGTTACGCATCATTTTAACACAAAGTGAACCATGCTGTCACTTCACAAATATTAATAAACTGGCAACCGCTATGAATAGTTAACTTAATAGTAACACCATCTTCGAGTCCCATGCACATCTTAAGGAGAATTGTTCCACACTAAATGATCTCATTTTCAAGCCTCACTTGTGGCAGTGACGAGTTCACTCACTGGTAAGAAAGAAAAAATAATAGGTAAGGTAAGAGATGCCATCAGAGCTATGACTCCAAGACCTTCTCTTGTCCCACATGCCACATGCACACAAGCCAATGCCAAATCAGGGGAATCCCCACTCCAATGCAGCACTGCAAGTAACAGCAGGGAGCTATAGTCAGCTGGTGGGAGGGGCTGAGGAGTGTCTGCAGATGGAAGGGGCTGAGGAGTGGAAGGTAGGAGGGACTTCTGAGCATGTCTACTGCTTGTGCTCACGGCAGAGATAAGTGAAGTTAGTAAAACTTTCCTCTGTGTTGCCTGAACATCTTCCATTCCATCATTTATCAGTGAAGTCACCAGGAAGAAACAAGACCGGAGACATGAAGTGGCAGGTAAATAGGATAAATCACAAGGCACTACTCAACAAACAAACAAACAAACAAACAAACAAACAAGGAGTTACTAGCACGTGCTGACCCACGTAAAGCTGTACCTTTCTGTTGATGATCCAACAGTGCCACTGTATTCAGAACTGCTTGAGCCCTCACCCAACCAGCTAGTTCACTCAACAGTCCTCCTCCATCCTGAGCCCTCACCCAACCAGCTAGTTCACTCAGCAGTCCTCCTCCATCAGACAACAACTATACAACAACACCAAGCATGTGCTGTCACAACTACAATGACCACACCCACGTTTACCTTGCCAGTCGCATTGACTAATAGGTAAGTGATATTCTGCATCAGAGTCGCATGGTTACCAACAGCAATAGGCTCCTCCCATTTCCCACACCCAACCATACCTGCCAACCCAACCAACACAGGCTTCAAAACCTACATAAAAATGCCGATTATAAAATATGCATACGCACACACACACACATACACACACGCACCTCATGGTCCAGTTCTTGACTGAATTGGGCCAGCCACCTGGCAGCTATGTCCTCAGCTAGTGCACTGGCCTGCCTGTGGCCACTAGCACTGAGATGATAGAGGGTGTCGCCCAGATTCCAGTGACTGCTAGGAGTCTAACTGACGCAGGGAGCATCAAACAACGAGGAAGAAGAGAATTGTAAATATCATGTCTGAGAGGAAGGAGATTGAACTCACAGCTGCAGCTGTTACTATGGAGACTAGAAGAGAAATTGCAGAAGTGACTTCCTCTGTGGTGAGGAGACCAGCAGCAAATAACCCGCAAGTTAACCGGGAATAATGGTTGCTACACAACTATGCGTGTGTGGGTGTATTAAATCATCACCGTCATTGTTTTATTATCATCAGCATCACCATAATAGTCATCATAAACATCATCATCATCATTGTTATTGTCTGGGATTCTCCCAGACATCTGTACACTTCTCTACAGCTCCCAGACAACTGAAAGAACTTTATGCATCTATGAACATTCAATCCCTTACCCATTCCACGTACTCTATAATTATATTCATATTCCATGTAACCCATTGCACCCCGCATCTTGTTAAGTTCTATATATTGTTGTGTCTTATATTGTAATGATCGTCGTAACTCTATCAATACTGTGATTGCCCCGTACATTTGGTCCTTCGAGCCGGAAGACGACCACCGCCGAGGAGTTGCTGCTTCACTGCGTTCAGCCAGAAGTCCGGTGCTTCAGCTTCTTCAGGCCGCCATTGCTCAGGATTCTTCTCCAACTCGACCATCACCATTATACAGTCAACTACCAATCCCCGCCAATCGTCACCTCCAAGCGTGACTTCACACCTCGAACTTGGAAGTTCCGAGCTATCTCTGTTCGTGCGTGCTCCATTGCCGACCCCGTACCGACCTACCAGCCATCTCCGTTATCGATTAAATCCAGCCATGACTACAGTCGACGACCATTCCATCGGGTTGGAACGCAAGAGGCGCTCCACCAAGAAGGGTATGGTGACCAGAATCCGTACCCACCTTGTCGGCCACCAAGCCGCCAATCCTGAGACCTACGCAGTTTCCACCATTGAAGATCTCGGCCGAGAACTCAAGCTCCATCTCGAGGAATATCACAATCAGTGTGACATAATTTCCCGCATCATTGATGAGCATCCTGAACTCGCCGCTGATGACGATGCCGTCCAGGAACGTCACCTTGAAGAATTCAGCTCCACTAAGTCTTCCCTCACGGCTTTGTTGGATGCCCGCAGACTGTGGGGACAAGCCCAAACCCTCAGCTTCGACATGGAGGCCGAACTTGTCGACCCCACACCCAACTCTGCAAGCTTCAGGGAAGCAGCAGCCAAGCTGACGAGTCAAGTGGCTCCCATAGTCACTGCAGCCCGGACTTACTTCAAGACTATGCCTGTCCTGAAGGAGACCGTAGACGAGCTCCAGGAGAAAATGAGACAGCTAAGAGCAATCGTCAGAGGCGCTGACACTATAGTCCCCACTCCACCCACTCCCGTTCCAGTTGTCTCCGATCCAGAACCATCCCACAGCCACTCCACGCTAAAGATCGACGTACCGTCCTTCGATGGTGCTCCAGAACATTGGGAGCAGTTCGAGTCACTTTTCCAGTCCACCGTTAGGACGAGGGCCAAAGGATTCTCACCCATGGAGATCCGCGGCCTACTCAGGACTGCTGTCCAGCCAGAGAAAGCTAAAAGAATCCTAGACCACCTCCCATCCACCAGCTTCAGTCTAGATGAGATGCTGGGAGAACTCAAATCCGTCTACGGTGATCCCAGTGTCGTCTTCCCTCTTCTGGTCAAGAAAATCATTTCCTCCACCAAATTAGGGTTTGACCATCATAGTTTGTCTGTCTTCCATGATGACTTTTGTCTCCCATACAGGAGGTTTTGTTCCATTGCAGGTGACAGTCTCTCCGTCTTCCGTGCTGTGCTTGCTGTGGACAGGATGTCAGCCCCCTGCAGAGATGAATGGTTGAGGACGACAGACAGTGACAAGATTCCCTCCATGGAAGAAGTCACCACCTTCGTGAAGAAGTGGATGCTCAAGCTGCCCAGCACTGCCAATCCATCCAATCCAGCTTCCACCTTCACTCCTCCATCAGTCAAGCCCAACAAGCCAGCCTTCCAGAGGCCTGAGCCATCTTCCACTCCTCCCAGGAAGTCTCAGCCGGGATGCCCCGCCTGTGGACAGAATCACGGCATGCTACGTTGTTCTACGTTCGGCTCCATGGACGTGGACCGTCGCAATGACCTGGTCAGAAAACACAAACTATGCATCAACTGTTTTTCTGCCTTACATGGGTATAGACAATGTCCAGTCAGATTCTCTTGCAAGTCTTGTGGAGGTCGTCACCACACGATGTTGCACAGAGATACCACACCCACTACCGCTCCATCTAATACGCCCACTCCAGCCACTCCTACTGCCCTTCCATCTTTCACTGCCGCAGCAACCGCTCCCACCTCCAGGTTCCTGCTGACTGCGCTGGTCACTCTCCAGAATGAAGGAAACACCTACCACGCCAGAGCCATTCTTGACACGGGTGCTGCCATCTCCTTCATGTCAGAGGCTGCTGTCTCCGCCCTTCACCTGAAAAGGACCTTCCAACCACTGCAGGTCGCGGGAACCATGGGGGAGGGGCAGTGTAAGTTTGCTGTGTCTACCAAATTGTATTCTACAGACAATCGTTTCCAGTCTGATGTTATCAATTTTACTGTTATCTCTAAGTTGCCTCACCTCCAGACTCCACCCAACTCATCCGAGATCCTAGCCCATCCATCGCTCCGTTCCTACCAGCTAGCCGACCCGGACTTGGGAGGACACGTTGATCTCATCCTAGGTGTCACAGACTCCTTGGCACTATTCACAGGAGAGACCTTCCGAGTCCAGGGCATGGTTGCAGTCCCCACTCAACTTGGCCTGTGTTTGAGTGGTCCGATGCTGACTACTGACCCACCTCTGGCTCTAGTAGCCACAGTCCCTCCCACTGACCTCCAGTCTGACTTGTCCAAATTGTGGGAGCTGGACCAGGTCCCGGAATCACCAGAACACTCTTCCGAGGACCAGAGAGTCATTGAAGAATTCAACCAGACCTATTCCTTCAGTGATGGTAGATTCTCAGTCTCTCTTCCCTAAGTTCCAGACCCTCCAAAGCTTGGTGAATCCCGTCGCCAGGCCGTCTCCAGATTACTCCAGAACGAGAAGTCCCTTGCCAAGAAGGGCAAACTCGAATCGTTCCAGGCCGCTGTCCGAGAGTACGTGGATCTTGGTCACGCCCATCACATTCCGTTCCAGCAACTTCATCCCGCCACCTCCCACTTCTACCTCCCTGTGCACGGGGTGTTTAAAGATTGCTCGACCACCACCAAGGTACGGGCTGTCTTCGACGCCTCGGCCAGGACTTCATCATCCCACTCCCTCAACGACACCCTCCTTTCCGGACCCAACCTCTACCCGCCCCTCACCGACATCCTCCTCCGGTTCAGGAGGTTTCCCGTCGGAATGTCCGCAGACATTTCGAAAATGTTTAGGGAAATTCTCCTGAACCCGGGGGAAAAGGACCTTCACAGATTCATGATGCGTGACACCGATGGCAGGATAGTGGATTGCCGAATGGATAGACTGACCTTCGGGGTTAAGTGCTCTCCCTATCTGGCCACTCAGGTCCTTCACACCCTTGCCTCGCTCCATTCCTCCTCCCATCCCTCCGCCTCCTATGCCATCACCCACAACTTCTATGTGGACGACTTGGGCAGGTGCTGCCACTGTGGAGGATGCTAGCAGCCTCCAGCAGGAAATTTCGGACCTCCTGTCTAAAGCAGGAATGACCTTGCGGAAGTGGCGCAGCAATTCCGCAGCTCTGCTAGATTCCATCCCTGAAGAGCTCCACGATTCCTCATCCTCAATCCATATCCATTCTCCATCCCTCTCCCCAAAGGCCCTCGGAGTCCACTGGGATGTTGCCAATGACTGCCTCCACGTCTCCATTCCTGAGTTGGCTCCTCCCACCAGAGATGTCACCAAGCGGCAGATAGCCTCAGCCACAGCAGGTGTGTTTGATGTGTTGGGGTTATTATCACCTGCCATTCTCCCTGCCAGAGTTCTCTTTCAGGATACATGGAAGAGGTCACTTACTTGGGACGACCCTGTTCCCGAGGACATGGCCGAATCCTGGGCTACCTGGGTTGAGGACTTGCAGTCTGTGAATGGACATGCCATCCCTCGCAGACTTTCACTTCCATCAGGACCACACTCAGAATAACTCCACGGGTTCTGTGACGCATCATCATATGCTTATGGAGTCTCCATATATCTCCGTGCCTCATCTCCTGATGGCTCCATCCATGTGTCACTCGTCACAGCAAAGTCGAGAGTGCTGCCTGTGAAGCCAGTGACCATTCCTAAGGCTGAGCTCCTTGGTGCGCACCTCCTTGCCCGCCTCCTCAGCCATACCTCCTCCATCATGGACATCCCTCTCGGCCAGATTCACGCCTGGTCAGACAGTGAGATAGTTCTCCACTGGTTGCCAAAGTCGCCTCCTCAACTCGACCGATTTGTGGCAAACCGAGTCCATTCCATTCAGCGACTTCTACCATCCGTGAAGTGGCATCACGTACCGACATCTTCCAACCCAGCTGACTTGGCGAGCAGGGGAGTCCGTGCTCCAGACTTGGCCATGTCAGCACTCTGGTGGTCAGGTCCAGCATGGCTCTCTCTGCCGCAGAGTCAGTGGCCAGACACCAAGATCAACAAACCGACCGTTCCTGCACTGGTCGCCTCCATCCGCCATCCGTCCACTCCTCCTCCATCTGTCTTATCATTCATCCAAGCCTTGTGGAAGCGGTTCTCCTCATTCTTTCACTTGGTAAGGGTGTGTTGTTATGTGCTGAGATTCATCCATAACTCCAGATCCTCGTCCAACGTTCGAGTTTCCGGTCCACTGTCTTCCGAAGAAGTCGAGAAGTCCAAGTCCCTCATCTACAAGTTGGCACAGTCTGAGTTCTACTCCGATGTCTTCATCTCCATCGATTCCAAGCGAATCTTGCCGAAGTCCCATCCGCTCCATCGATTCCATCTGTCCATCTCCGGGCATGGACACATCTTGGCCTCTTCCAGGATCCGTAATCCAGAAGACCCTGTCTCTCCCAACACCCTGACTGTGCTGCCAAAGGACTCTGAACTCACCAAACTCCTTCTCCGTTCCCTCCATATTGTTTATTCTCATGCTGGCGTCTCTGCCATGCACTCTGCTATCTCTCACTCCTTTTTAATTCCCTCTTTACGCTCCTTGCTCAAACTAATCTCCAGATCCTGTGTTGTGTGCCAGCGGGCCTATGCTAGACCCCTTGCACACAGCATGGGCCTCCTCCCACTTTGCAGGACCACGCCCGCCCCTCCATTCTCCCATACTGGCGTGGACTTCGCCGGCCCCTTCACTCTCCGAGTTGGCCACACCCGCAAGCCCTCCTACCTGAAGACTTACGCCGTAGTCTTTGTGTGCATGGGGACGAAAGCCGTGCACTTCGACTTGGCTGCATCACTCTCCACTACCGACTTCTTGGCCACCTTAGAGAGGTTCGTTGCTCGCAGAGGTGCCCCCAACATCATCTACTCCGACAACGGGTCGAATTTCCTAGGCGCCCGGGAGGAAATCCGGGAACTACAGAAGTTCTCCGGATCAGTATCCACCAAGCAAGCCATCTCCAACTTCGCCGCCCAGAACAATATTCAGTGGAAGAACATCCCTCCCAGAGCTCCACACTTTGGTGGACTCTGGGAAGCTGCAGTGCGCAGCATGAAGATCCATTTGAGGAAAAATCTCCGCCATCAACGCCTCAGATGGGATGAATTGTATTCCATCCTCACCGATGCCGAAGCGATGCTCAACTCCCGCCCCTTATCTCCGCTCCATTCCGATGAAGCAGAAGAGACTTCCTTTCTCACTGCCGGTCATTTTCTGATAGGCAGACCTATCCGAGCTCTGCCCTCCAAACTTCCATCCACAAGCCCACTCAGTCATCTCAAGAGATGGAACCTCGTACTCCGTCTGAAGGCTGATCTGTGGAAAAGGTGGACTGCCTCCTATCTGTCCTCCATCTCCCAGAGAAGCAAGTGGTTCCACCCAGGCCGCCAGCTCAAACCAGGTGACATCGTCTTCCTTAAGGACGAAACCATGAAGGTGCGAGACTGGCCCATAGCTCGCGTCACAAGAGTTCACCCCGGCCATGATGGCGTCATCCGTGTGGTAGATATCACTTGTCAAGGCAAGACCTACAGACGTCCAGCTGTCAAGATAGTTCCTGCTCTCACTGATGAAGACTTCGAATGTTCAACTCCATCCAACACTCCAACTCCTACTACAACTGAGCAGACTCGGTAACTTCATTTGTCCACTCCGTCCGTTCGTCTCCGTCTATTGTCTGTGTCCTCGTCTATTGAGTTCATCTACTTCCATTTGTTTCCATGCTCTTCCATTCCTCCCCCGGGAGTATGTCTGGGATTCTCCCAGACATCTGTACACTTCTCTACAGCTCCCAGACAACTGAAAGAACTTTATGCATCTATGAACATTCATTCCATGTCATCCCTTACCCATTCCACGTCATCCCTTACCCATTCCACGTACTCTATAATTATATTCATATTCCATGTAACCCATTGCACCCCGCATCTTGTTAAGTTCTATATATTGTTGTGTCTTATATTGTAATGATCGTCGTAACTCTATCAATACTGTGATTGCCCCGCACAGTTATTATTAGTATTGTCATCATAAACATCATCATCATCATTGTTATTATTAATTAGTATTATCATAAACATCATCATCATTGTTATTATTAGTATTGTCATCATAAACATCATCATCATCATTGTTATTATTAGTATTGTCATCATAAACATCATCATCATCATTGTTATTATTAGTATTGTCATCATAAACATCATCATCATCATTGTTATTATTAGTATTGTCATCATAAACATCATCATCATCATTGTTATTATTAGTATTGTCATCATAAACATCATCATCATCATTGTTATTATTAGTATTGTCATCATAAACATCATCATCATCATTGTTATTATTAGTATTGTCATCATAAACATCATCATCATCATTGTTATTATTAGTATTGTCATCATAAACATCATCATCATCATTGTTATTATTAGTATTGTCATCATAAACATCATAGTATTGTCATCATAAACATCATCATCATCATTGTTATTATTAGTATTGTCATCATAAACATCATCATCATCATTGTTATTATTAGTATTGTCGTTTATTACTTACTAATTATTCATACATAGTTTACCTCAACTTCTGATGAAGCCAAGAGTTTAGAGTTCAAGTGTGTAGTAAGAGTGTCCCTGAGTGAAGTATAGAGTTTGGATATGAGAGTTGACTCGTGTCTGTCTGGCAGGACAAGCAGTGACATCGTGAATGGAGACATCAGAGAGAGGAGCTGTATACTACAGACAGCAGAGAGAGGAGATGTATACTACAGACAGCAGAGAGAGGAGCTGTATACTACAGACAGCAGAGAGAGGAGCTGTATACTACAGACAGCAGAGAGAGGAGCTGTATACTACAGACAGCAGAGAGAGGAGCTGTATACTACGACAGAGAGATAGGAGCTGGATACTACAGACGTCAGAGAGAGGAGCTGTATACTACAGACAGCAGAGAAGCGCTGTATACTACAGACAGCAGAGAGAGGAGCTGTATACTACAGACAGCAGAGAGAGGAGCTGTATACTACAGACAGCAGAGAGAGGAGCTGTATACTACAGACAGCAGAGAGAGGATATGTATACTACAGACAGCAGAGAGAGGAGATGTATACTACAGACAGCAGAGAGAGGATATGTATACTACAGACAGCAGAGAGAGGAGCTGTATACTACAGACAGCAGAGAGAGGATATGTATACTACAGACAGCAGAGAGAGGATATGTATACTACAGACAGCAGAGAGAGGAGCTGTATACTACAGACAGCAGAGAGAGGATATGTATACTACAGACAGCAGAGAGAGGAGCTGTATACTACAGACAGCAGAGAGAGGAGCTGTATACTACAGACAGCAGAGAGAGGAGCTGTATACTACAGACAGCAGAGAGAGGAGCTGTATACTACAGACAGCAGAGAGAGGAGCTGTATACTACAGACAGCAGAGAGAGGAGCTGTATACTACAGACAGCAGAGAGAGGAGATGCATACTACAGACAGCAGAGAGAGGAGCTGTATACTACAGACAGCAGAGAGAGGAGCTGTATACTACAGACAGCAGAGAGAGGAGCTGTATACTACAGACAGCAGAGAGAGGAGCTGTATACTACAGACAGCAGAGAGAGGAGATGTATACTACAGACAGCAGAGAGAGGAGCTGTATACTACAGACAGCAGAGAGAGGAGCTGTATACTACAGACAGCAGAGAGAGGAGCTGTATACTACAGACAGCAGAGAGAGGAGCTGTATACTACAGACAGCAGAGAGAGGAGATGTATACTACAGACAGCAGAGAGTGGCAAGGGAACTAAAATAAGAGTCAATGCGTTGCGTTGGTTACCTGGAAGAGTTGGAGACTTCCTCTAAATAAGGAAGGAGTTTTTCTAATAGTGGACGCAACAACTGGTGGAAACGAGGAATAACCTGGACTAGCAGTTGACTGAGGACTACTGAAAGGTACCAAGTGGGATATCTGTGGGACATATAAGGATTGAGAACAGGGAACTGTATCAACAGAGACAGATGAGGGACAAACACACAATGTAAGTGAGGACTAGTGAATTATGTGAACTGGGACAGATGGACACACATAATATAATTGAAATGAGAACTATACCAGCTGGGACAGGGACCAAGGAACTGTGCTAGTTAGGGTAGCTACAGACACATGATTACTGCAACTTCCAGGAATAAGTAACAGTTGGGAGGGATAATTCAATAATTACGTAATACTGCCAGTGGACATCCCCTCAGGACAGATACAGTTGAGTAACAGTTCTCCCACATCTGATTACTAGAGTACTTCACTGACCAGTCAGTCCTGAAAGAAGGAAATGCACTCTTACTTAATTCAGAACATTCTATTTCAATTGTGAATTAGGTCCACCCCCCAGGCACAGCCCTATGAGAACTTGTCATGAGCACAGCTAAGTTAAAAGGGAAGTTTGCAAGAGCAGCAGAAATAACAGCAGTAAGTAGGCTGTTTTGAAATTATGTGCTATATTTCTTGTTGTTACAAAGGGAAGGGAAGGGAATGATTCCATGAGAGCCGGCTATCAAGTGGCGAAAATCTTCATGACTAATTCTAACCCCTTTTCATCTCGTCTTCCACAATGGTGATAGCTGGGGCTTGCCACACATTCACCAACTGGTACAATTACTACCGGTTCAATTCATTAAAAAAAAAAAAATCACTTTCAAGTGGCTCTTGAGCTGAACCATAAACATCCCTTCTTGACTAAACATTAATTCAATAGCAATAGGAGCCAATAGGAGACAACACTTTCACTGTTGTCATGCCAATAAAGTTGTTATGGAATACGGAACAAGAGAGAAAGTGTGAATACATTAACAGGAGTTTCAACTGTGACCTAGTGGAGGTGTGCTGATGGATGGCCCTGAGAAATATTTCTATAGGAACTAGATTGTTTGCTGTTATGCCGCGTGCTCTAACACATGTTGTACATGTACTACCTCTCACTTGAGGACAATGATGGGCACTGATAGTGTATGGTACAGTACCTCTCACTGGAGGACAATGATGGGCACTGATAGTTAGTACTTCTCACTGGAGGACAATGATGGGCACTGATAGTGTATGGTGCAGTACCTCTCACTGGAGATGGGCACTGATAGTGTATGGTGCAGTACCTCTCACTGGAGGACAACGATGGGCACTGATAGTGTATGGTGCAGTACCTCTCACTGGAGGCAATAATGGGCACTGATAGTGTATGGTACCCACAGTACCTCTCATCAACAACATTATACATTATGTAATAGTTAGAGCATACGTGCTTAGGTACTGGTGGATTTAGTGCACAAAGCCCTCGGGCTTTGTGCACTAAATCCACCAGTACCTAAGCACGTATGCTCTAACTATTACATCTTGGGCTTCAGTGAGCGCATGCTCTAACTATTTTAGAACCCGTTTACCCAAAGCCGCCCAGCCACGGTGTTCAATTAAAGCACACCTGGCAGGTTTACTTTAGCATTGTAGCTGCCAGCTGTTATCTCCAGATCTAACTCTACCCTAGGCTGCTCTGCTGGGTGGTAAACAGTTAAGCAGCTAGCTATGGTAAATTCCTAGGGCTGGTGTCAGCAGGAGAGTTATCCAACTAGGACTGGTCCCGGTATAGGTAGGATATGAGAGGGTAGTAGACCCTCACATATCATATCCAGGCCTCACACAGCTTTATCCATCCGGCCTATTCTATTAAACTAAAACTCAAAAATAGCAATACCCCAAGGGTGGTTAGTATGCACAGTTTATATACCTAAAGGCAAAAAATAGTGCACACTTACCAAGTTAGTACACCTAGTAACAATATAGCAACGGGTTCTAATACATAATAATAAGTAACACTAACATTATTTGTTGTTGTTCGTGTATTCAGAGTGATGAACAATTGCATGGAGTCAATGTGTTTGTTGTAAGAGTTCAACACATGTTCTCTGGTAGCAGTATGTACAGCTGCTGGTAACTTTCTACATAATTGAATAGATTGCTTTATTTCACATGAAGGTTGAAATTCTATCTCTGCAAGATACAATAAATTGCTTCATTGGCAAACATATGTTGTGCACATGCTCACAAACCTGCTGAAATAGTCCCACATGTTGTCTAGCAACGACACTAGTTTGTCCTGCAAGCCACTCCACTCTGAGGCAGCTTTCAACAAGAGGGGAGAGGCGATAATGACTGCTGTATTCAACTGGGCATGCCCAGAATCCACTATCAGCTTTACAAGCGGATGTGAATAGGAGTGGACACACCCACTTCCGCCCAATACCTCCCTTGTAGCCTGTATAAGGTCTACTACTAGTGATTCTGTTGCCATTAGCAACTGAGATGTGGCTGTAGTATCCTGCGGTGGACTAAAGTAAGCCACACCCACAGCTGCAAAGAAAGCACCAATGCAAGATGCTGCACTCTTTCTGTATACAAGCAACATTCCCATCAAACTGTGTTTATCATATAGCTCTCCCTTACCGAACACATCCTGTCAGCATGTCCAATACTTTAGTAACTGCCCTAATGCAAACACACACATGTACACAGTATTAGTGAAGAGCTTGTATGGAAAGTTGCTTACCATTTATAAGCTTGTTGAATTTGAGTTGGAGTCATTTTTAAACCCCTCACAGAACTTAGTCGTATCTACACACACACACACACACACACACACAATGACCAGCACTATACACGCTTAGTGACACACCCACCTCATAAAGGTTGTGACAAATATGTTGCACAATCTTCCAGGAGTGGGTGGAGTTTATGCATGTCACACCCTCCCATAGTGAGACAAGATCCAGATCCAAGATCATATGATGACTTCTTTCCACTAGTGATCTCAATATTGCTATGTCTCTCTCTACACTGTCCTCTCTCCTGCCACGCCCCTTACTCACAGCTGCTTCATATGACTGGAGATCCTTACCTTCTACTGTAATTTCATTAGCACACACCAGAGCCAACAAACCTTCACCTAACAAGAATATAATTATACTTGTATTAATACAATTCACTGCTTTAGTCCAGCGGATTGGGGACAAAAATACTAAGAATTGTGCACTTTATGGTAAAAGCATGAAACTTGGTACACATATTTATGACGCTATTAAAAGCAAATTTAGCTACAGTGCCATCCCCAATTCACATTTATGGGGGTGTGGCAAAGTATTCAAAATGGCCGATTCTAGCCGGTATGATGTAACTAAGCATACAATGAAGTTTGAATCTATTTGTTGGCATAGTCATCTGTCTAGTTTCTACAAATTAATTTTAATTGGTGATAACAATGATGGGGGTACTGTTTGGGTAATTTTAGTCACATGCAAGCAAGATGTCTTCAAGACTAAGGCTTGTCAGTCCTGACCTTCAACAGATGACTCCGGAGGCTTCTCCTGTTATGGAAACTGGGAGAAATGTGCTCTCTGTCAGGAAGATACGAATGAAAAACTTATTTGCCCAGCTGATTCCAAAAAACAAGATGCAGGGTCGGGGTATATCACTTTAGCTGAGGATCTTGGTGAGTTTAGTAGAGCTGGATGTTTGCCTAAGACACACGGTTGAATGATGGTGGTGGGGTAGAAGCCACACTGAAGCACCACAAAGCCAAATTTCATAAAAGCTGTATCATTTTCAACATCATTTTCACAAGCTTGACGCAAATTAGTTCCGATTTCTTCATTAGGAACTAAGAGAACATCTCGCCCATCTTGAAGTTCTGGAAAATTAATCAGAATTCTGTCCTTCAACCTTGTGGAATGTACATTTGGAGAAGTTACACCCAACTGTGTTAGTCTATCTCTGTACAGCCCAGCAAGATCAGACAGTTTAAAACTGGCCTATGCTCTTTATCAGAAAAAGTATCATCAATGAAAGCAACTAACTCTGCAAAGGCACGAGCATAATACATTTCTATTGTGCGATCTTCTTGTATATTGGACTTCATTCGTTCTGCTGCATTATACAAGGCTACCAAACATTTTGCATGATACTTAGCTTCACTAGCAACAAGATCCCCAGAGGATACTTTAGACAAAAAGACACTCATCATGAACTTTAGTAGCACATCTCTTACCCTTTCACTAATCATTTTTGTCATAGCTTCATGCAGTGGATTAGATAGACTGGCAAACTTCTCACAAAAAAATACACATATTGTTTTTGGCTGTTGTTCTGTCGAGGAAGTTGTTCCCTACGTTGCTTCTCAGAAATAACCATGGAAGACTCAGTATCGATACTTTTCCTTTTCATGGCTCTTCCAAGTCTGCTCTTGCTATATTGCAGCCTGCATTTATATTAGCCCAGGCAGCACAGATTGTACGAAGGGAAATGATGACCACAACTAACCAATTTAATGGCTCTTTTCCTGCTGATTGTCAGATAGCAGATCTGCCTCAATCACTACAAACGTTGGTTGCAATGATTAGCGATGGAGCAAACCTTTCAGAACAGTCACTTTCTAAACCTAGTCCAGCTCATCTGAGTATCTGCCAACTAAACCTAGTCCAGCTCATCTGAGTATCTGCTAGTCCAGCTCATCTGAGTATCTGCCAACTAAACCTAGTCCAGCTCATCTGAGTATCTGCCAACTAAACATAGTCCAGCTCATCTGAGTATCTGCCAACTAAACCTAGTCCAGCTCATCTGAGTATCTGCCAACTAAACCTAGTCCAGCTCATCTGAGTATCTGCCAACTAAACCTAGTCATCTGAGTATCTGCCAACTAAACCTAGTCAAGCTCATCTGAGTATCTGCCAACTAAACCTAGTCCAGCTCATCTGAGTATCTGCCAACTCATTGTTTTCAACAGCTTGGGCCGACGTAAAAAAAAAGACTTCGACAACAAGACATTACCAGTCACGTGAGCCACCTTTACCAGTGTATTTAGGTATGTTTCTTCACAGTAAGACTCGTAAACGAGAGCTTGTGGACACAATGCATGAGCTTGGCTTATCTGTATCGTATGCTAGGGTTCTCAAAATATCAACAGATTTAGGTATTAAAACATGCAAGTATTATGGCAGTTTGAACACTGTGTGCCCATCCCAACTAAAACGAGGAGTGTTCACTACTTGTGCAGTGGACAACATTAACCATCAAACTAGTGCCACCACTGCCAAAAATTCACTTAATGGTACAAGTATTTCTGTATTTCAGCACTTCAATGACTCTAATTATGATGAATTTGAACCAGTCATGACGTTCGATGAATCTTGTGGTGTCACTTCCACTTCATCTCGAAAGGGTTTGCCCAGACTCCCTACTTCCTATACACAGGTACCTCCTGTGACACAGAGTAATCTTTCCTGCCCTGTTCCTAGCCTTGATTGGCCAATGATGACCAAATGCCCTCTAGTAGCTCCTTCTATGCAGTTGGAGTACAGGTGAAACAAACTTGGAAAAATTGTGTATTATTTTCTTTTTGTATATGTAGGTGGCTGCAGCATGTGAGTATAGCAGTCAGTGCAGGAACTGATGATGCTTGTAACGTGTCTTGGTCTGCTTTCCATGCCAATCATACTGCGGCAACAATTTCTGTCTCACCAATGACAAACTCTAGCCTACTACCTCTGTTTCCTGAAGATGCTGCAACAGTTGCCATGATAAAGCATTCCCTAGATCTTCTCAAGAAAATAACAGACCTAGCTAATCCAGGACAAACACCAGTTGTAGCTGTTGACCAGCCATTATTTGCCATAGCTAAGAAGATCCAGTGGAAGTGGCCATTGCTTTATGGGGAAGACAAGTTTGTTATTCTGTTTGGAGGACTCCACATTGAATTGGCTGCATTAAAGGTTCAGGCAGGAGTTGCATCTGCTGGTACAGCAGATTCATTTCTTTCAGCAAGCCACATTACGCGTACACGACGTGCACACCAAGTTACTGCCTGTGCTATGTATCAGTGCTTACAAGATGCATACCAAGATTATGTGATTTCTCTTGAAGAAGGCAAGGAAGCAAAAAGTCTTGAAGATTGGTGTGATCAACAGAGAAGTACTATACCGATGTTCACTGTATTACCACTACAGCTAACAGTACTGATTTTTGTGCGTTCTATTCGAACTGGCAATTTTCCACTTTATGTACAATCACTAACTAAGCCCTGGTTTTTTTCCCTGGATCACTTTCATTATTCCCGCTGGGTATCCATTCATCTTCATGACATGGTTACCTTTTCACATTTACATCCTCAAATATATGAAGAGTTTTTGAAGGGCAACTTTACAGTAAAAAAAACCCACTCATTCTTTTTCAAGAATTGCTACTGATCAAGCCCATGAGCATAATAATGCAATTGTAAAGGGTGATGGGTAAAGGGTGATGGAGGTGCGGTGGGTCTGACTGAATCTCCTGATGCTCTTCAACGGTGGATGTTCAGTGGACCAGAGATGGCACGTCTGATTAATGAATTTGGAGCTTCACTCCATAGTTCAAGGTCAGAAGTTGATACCCGCCATCACGAAGAGCGACCTGGAATACAAAAGGCCTTTTTACAAGATGTAAAATCAATGAAAGCCTCGATTGATGAGTATGGAAATCCATTCTTTGAGACTGGTGGCGATCTTCTAGTTCTGGACACTAGAGATATCGCTGAGAATGCAGTTATGGATGCATTGTTTGATATTGAAGGGATTGGAGTGAAGCAGTGTGACCAAGTCTGTAGATATTGGAGTGAAGCAGTGTGACCAAGTCTGTAGATGATTGCATACCAAAAATATGCTTCATCTGCTTAGTACTCCAAAAAAGAGGCTAAAGACAAAAGCACAGCAAATCATGGCAGAAATCAAAAGCGACAGAAATCTGTTTTCTAGATTGTATGTGGCATGCCAAGTTCGCGATGGCAATTTAGATGATTTTTTTTTCTCACGAAAATCAATCTTGTCCACCTTCATTGTCAGATAGAGGAAAACTTAAGACTATAGTCACATCAGTCCACTTGGTATAGTCACATCAGTCCACTTGGTATAGTCACATCAGTCCACTTGGTATAGTCACATCAGTCCACTTGGTATAGTCACATCAGTCCACATGGTATAGTCACATCAGTCCACTTGGTATAGTCACATCAGTCCACTTGGTATAGTCACATCAGTCCACTTGGTATAGTCACATCAGTCCACTTGGTATAGTCACATCAGTCCACTTGGTATAGTCACATCAGTCCACATGGTATAGTCACATCAGTCCACTTGGTATAGTCACATCAGTCCACTTGGTATAGTCACATCAGTCCACTTGGTATAGTCACATCAGTCCACTTGGTATAGTCACATCAGTCCACTTGGTATAGTCACATCAGTCCACTTGGTTTAGTCACATCAGTCCACTTGGTATAGTCACATCAGTCCACTTGGTTTAGTCACATCAGTCCACTTGGTATAGTCACATCAGTCCACTTGGTATAGTCACATCAGTCCACTTGGTATAGTCACATCAGTCCACTTGGTATAGTCACATCAGTCCACATGGTATAGTCACATCAGTCCACTTGGTATAGTCACATCAGTCCACATGGTATAGTCACATCAGTCCACATGGTATAGTC
>WLWD01003037.1_pt1 | contig 52948 bp, 46 predicted proteins | sample 6712731 | NCBI WGS metagenome assembly WLWD01 (sample SAMN12718690, study PRJNA576275) | sponge metagenome | isolation source: marine sponge | host: Mycale hentscheli | place: New Zealand: South Island, Marlborough, Capsize Point | collected 2014-11-01
TACAAAATGTTAATTTTAAGTGTATGATAATTATAGCTATAAAACTTGTTAATTTTCCTTTCATATCCACACATCTGGGGAGCGTGCTAAATGCCAGAAATTAACAACTTGCTACATTCCACACCTTGTATTTACACTAGGAGCAGCGGAAGAATAAAATATTAACACTTCATTGTTGTCAGCAATTTTATTTATTCATAGTTTTTTTCTAAAGTTAATGCCTTGCTATATAACATTTAAGCATTGAAATGCTTTTTATGGCTGGCTTGCTCTGTATCAAAATGACACCTTGTATCATAGTGTGACATTAATTAACTTGGGAAGGGAAAGCTTTAGTAAGCAAATGACTTCGTGATGTGCAGTAGTCCTACACTTCATTAGGCCCTTACATGCAATTAAAGGCTTTATGTTATAACCCCTGAGTGATTTGACTTAATTAAGTCACAAGTGTATGATGAATACTATGTGACATGATTTTTATGTAATAAATGGCTAGAAAAGTTTAAATAGCATTTTATTAATAATTGGATAGTGTCACATACTCTGCTCAAGTAACATGTAAATAATACCGAACCCATAACATGAAAACATATATATATTATATATATACATACATACAGTGGTGTAGGAAGATGTTTCGGTAAGAGGGTGCTCCATATAGGCATGTTTTTGCGGTTAAAAATTGTTCATGTGAGAATAATCACCTCATGAAATAGTGCCTCAAAATTATGGGGCAGGCTCCAGCCCCCAGAGAGTGGACTTCGCATCGAACGGTACAATCGAGGCCCCCCCCCCCCCCTCCCCCCCTCCTCCTTCCTACGCCACTGCTATTATATATATATATATATATATATATTACATTGCTCTGAAATATTTATTGTAATAGACGGCTCTATCACATGAGGAGGCACAACGTTCAGAGCGCAAGTCCAAGTCTATGCTGGGTCAGAAGTTTGAATCCAACAAGTGGTCCCTGCAGAAGGACTTGAGCACCAACCAGGAGAAGAATGCCAACAAGCTTAGGAAAGGTAAAGGTGGCCAAGTGATAGGGTTACTCAGTAGTTATATAGGTGGTATGTAAAACAATTACGATTTCATTAAACCAGTACCAAATAATATATGTCACATGTAAAACTTTTTAAATGTCCAAAATAAAAGTATTTAATGATTGATACATACGTGACTTGTATTAAAAATATTATACGGATAATATGCTAGAGCTTTAAATATGACCCTCACACTATTAAACATTAGTCTATTTCATGAAGCAGACTGACAGGTTGGCAGAAAGGGTCAGAGAGACAGACAGACTGACTGACAGACTTACGATGTAGTGGATCAATAGTCGAGACAATGAGCGATGAGAGTTGAATATTATTCCAGAATACATTGGCCGCATCCAAGTAATGAATTTCATTAATTAGAATATATTGTGGGTGGGGCTGGTACAAGGATGCATAATAGTGATATTCATGTGGTTGGGCTTTACTAATGATATTCATTGATCATCACTAATGGTATTCATTGAAGGTTAAATGTGTAATTATTCCTTGACAATATTGAAGGTTTAAATCAAAGCATCTGTATGTAGTTGATAAAATTTGTTGCAAATGTTATTTGTTCTAATATATCAATTAATACATACAATGGTGGTTGTGATACATTATTATTTTGTGTACTGTAGTGTGTTCAATAAATGTTGTCCTATAGGAAATGCATTGAAGTCAAAAGGAACTAGTTTAGGGCAGTTTGTTTTCCCATATCACTTGTGTTAGTGGTTATGTTCCGTTATTACATGGGGTATTTCGTTCTGCTGGTTATAGCATTGTTCAATACTATGCTTCTGATTGTACACAATACATTTATTCTTGTGTCAGCGATACCCACTTGAATACTAAGCAAGCAGGCTCGTCATATTCTTTGGTATAAAATGAATAATATAATTATGTTGATATTAATATTTGTATATAATTTCACAGCTGACTGGATAAACTCACTCTGGGCAGCTGGAATGCTTGTTAACACTTCTGACGCCGACTTTCTTCAACACTTTGGGAGTCTTTTTGAATTCAAATTTAATTTTTGAATATCTACCACAAAGCAACCACAAAAATTCATAAACAAACAGCCAGGCATATAAAGTAGGTAGCTATAGCCTTATAACAAGCCAATAAGCTTCTATAAGCCTGAAAATGAACCGGAACCAGTCCATCTTACAGCAGGTTTCGAGGAGACCCCGAGGAACCAGACCAATCAATTGCTCTCGATGTCTGGTAGGAAAAACTTTATTCATATTCTTCTAAAATGCTGTGGGACTTTCTATGGCTTAATATTTTCTATTCTGAGTGTTTGAAGTCCGTAGGCAACAAAAAATTTGGGCGCTTGGCACCGTGGAAATTCTCGGTCAAAAACATGTCTCAATCTCAGTTTTCAGACAATTTTTAAAAAAATACGTAACATGTCCGTATGGGTTCAATCTTTTTACAAAGGAAGCAAATGTCTATTATATGTATAAAAAAGAAATAACATAATAATCTTGAATAGATTTTTTTTTAAATTCAGAGAATGTGGACCTGTTTTTTCACCCACATATATGCAGTTACGGCGTCAAAAGGTTTAAATTAGTTGTCATTATTACATTCATATTATGACATATTGTAGTACAAATTTTGTTACATTTACAATGTACACCGCTCCACCATATTTTAATGTTTTTGGTTTCTATTTATTTCTATTCTCTCTTCATCTTAATAATTTGTTATGGTTATAATACTTTGTTCATGTACTATATATTTTGTCCATTATGTAGACGGTAAGTCTATGAACACAGTGAAGACTCGTCTTCAAGAGAATGACCACATGAAGAGACTGTTGGCCAGAGAAGTGGATGAGATTCAGAGGGATATGATTGGAGCTCAACTCAACACTAAATCACAGGTCACACCACTGGGAGTTGGGCAGCAGTGCTATGGGATTCAAATGGGAAGGGTTTGCAATTGTTGGTTGTTCTTATTGAGCTGGATTACCAATAAGTAAACGTGTTACATAAGCTTTTCATTTATACGGAGTAAATAGATTAAATAACTCTAATTGGCGAGCGAGCGTAGCGAGCGAGACACTTACAGGAGTAACACAATTGAAAATCAGGGATATGAGTTTGTTTATATATATGTGTGTGGACGTACGTATGTCATTTTGTACTTTGACCCTCGCGTATTTTTGTGTTCGCTCTGTGTTCGACCCCGTCCCAAACTTCACTAAACAGAATTCCCAGGTTTAGCGATCATTACCCGTATCACCTTAGAAATTGAATTGTTTACCGCTTTGAATTGTTTTGCGGGTGCAGTTAAAACTCAAAAACGTATGGGGAGCTCCATTTCTATTTGAGTTAGTGGCGGTGGTAAGTTAATACGTTATTTGTCACAGTTATAAGCCCTACTCAACAGTATTTACTTGAAAATTCATTGTCCACTAGATGAACCACGAAGGTAAGTCTTGCGTAGGTATGTTCAGTTGTGTGAAAGTATTGTGTGTTACAACTACTATTAAGAATATCACAAAGAAAATTTTGAATAACGTGACTTGATTTTGTTGCTTCTTTTTCAATTCAAACAGTTGCAGGGAGCGGTTACTATGGCATTGAATCCCCTTTACCGCGTATACGTAATTTATAAAACTCTTTTGACTTTATTTTAGTAGCTTGAATGATAGTTGTTAAAATCAATCGTTTAACAATAGTATAGTTTAAGGTTCGCTTGCCATTTGTGCTCAAGCACACCACTAGTGTTAAATTATCATGAATTATAATTAAATAACACTGATGCATACTTTTTGCAGTCAAAAGTGCATTAGGGTTTGTGGTACAGCTATGAGGTTCATTATACATAAAATTAAAGATTACATACATTTTCAAAGAACAAAATTGGAGCACTTGATTGGAATATTTATGAAAATACTGATAGTAATGAATCAAATGAGATTAATTGAACCAAAAAATATTATGCTGTGTGAACCAATGTATGATAAATGCTGGAAAGATACAATCTCATGCTCTGTCCAATAGCCAAAAATCATATAAGGGGATTATTATGATAGCATAATAAAATTAATTTTCTGCATAGCGTCCACTACCAGTTATCATGCTACCTATTTTCCCTTTATTTTATCATCAGATTATGGACAGCAAGAAGAAGGAGAATGTGGAGGCAGTGAGGAGGACAGCAATGGAAGGTAACTTGAAGGAGTATTCCCAGTGGGAGAAGAGGTACTTCAGAAACATCAATGAAGCAATGGCACGGGAGCATGGAGACAGATACAATGAACTCAAAGTATGTCATAAGAGTATGGCAATTAAGCAGAAACAATTTCGCATCATATGATGATAAATGCCCCCTCCCATAGGAGCTATAAATGCTGTAGTGCTGATTTAGTACAAATACCTTAGCGTTTGGCATTTGAGTTCACCAAGGAGTTCAAAACTGCTTTTAAAGCTCAGATGTGCATTTTTTAATTGACTAGTACAAAGTAGGAGATATCTACAATCTTAGTTAATAAACCAAATTTATAAACATCTAATTAATTAAATTTAGCATACTACTGAGCATCAATTAGTATTATATATAATATGTAATATAGCTTTATTATATATATATAGCTTTATTACATATATATATATATGTATATATATATATATATAATTAGCTATATTACATATATATATATATATATGTATATATATATATAATTAGCTATATTATATATACATACATACATATCAATATATTAAAAAGCTAATTTTAACTAACTATGGGGTAATTGTTATAATAGCATCGTGTGGATGATTATGAGAAGTTCGATGTGTCTCTGTCAAGCCGAGCTAAGGGAGCAGAAGCAGACAAGAAGAAACATCAGACGCAGCTCACTCATATGCAAGATGAACTGTTGACATTGAGAAGGCAGAATGCCAGGAAAATACAGGTGAGTGAGTAATCTGATGGTAGGCAGAGCTCTGTAGTATGCATCTTCAGCTTAGAAACATTAAAGCATTATTTTATAGAAGTATATTGCACATATTCCTGACTGAATGTGAAGTGTTAGTTCAAATACATTCTACTTATTAAAAATCTGCTTCAAAAACCATTAGTTCACTTGTCTGATTCATTTAAACAATTTTACAAGATTTCACAAAATGTGATCAAGTAACTTGAAGTCTATATTTTAGGTAGAATGAAGCTATGTGTTTGCAGTCTTTTGTTACATGTGAATATAGCTAGCATGCCTTATTAACCCTCAGTGCGCATGCGCGAGAGGGTTGCAGTAGTCATCTAGTCTGTTTATCTGTCTGTCTGTCAGTCACGCTCTGATTTTGGAGAGTACTGACGATTAACAGTTGATTTAGGTATGAACTTACTCAGGACGAATATTTAAGACCTATTATTGTGCTACTTTTCTTTATTTTTGGGCTAATCGTTGAGAAAACGCAAAGCTTTCAGCTCCGCGTAGGTACCAGCTTTTATGGGCAATGCCCCCTAGTGTCACATCAGAATCACGTGAGCAAATAATTTTGCAGCCAGTGGTGTAGTTCGCTTTATGCTCGGGGAAGTTAACGGAGTTGAAAGAAGTGAAGTTTCATGTTGAAAATGTATATGGGTGAGTGTTTCTGGCTAGTTTAGCATCTTCTCTGATGAAAACAGCGTTTCCATGTATCATTTTCATTGGTCGAGTCATTTTGATGCCTATCATTAAAATAGCCAACAGATTGCTTGTTATTTTGGAAGGAGATTATAATAATTGTACAGTGTAATAGCTAAATAGTGTTTAATAGCGCTGAGGGTTCACACCTTTGGTGCGTCATTAATTATTGTCATACAATTTTATACTGTGATGTACTAAATCTGATTGTCAATAATGACTAAATTTTGTCTAGTTGGAGTGCTTAATATATTAGTTTATAATATATAGTAATACTTCTTTCATGGTATTTTGTATGTGTGTATGTTTGCTATCAATTAGGATGCTCTTATTGAAGCCAATAAAGCTGAGACTGAATTAGAACACAAGATCCAGAGGAAAGATGCAGAACTTAAAAAGTCTACCAATCAAGAAGAAACCTCTCTACAGCAGCTTACTGTGCACAAAATCCAGACAAAGGAAGAGAGAAGGAAACTAGAGGACGAGAAAAGAGTAAGAATGAGTCAACAACTTGACTTTCGAAATTGTAGTTCCGGGAGACTAAGCCACACCGCAGACCACACCTTAAGCCTTACCAATAATAGGAATCAACAATAACGCAATATTTTAAAAGTAGAACAGTATCTATGTACTTACCATAAGAACAGCCATTAAAATATTGTTTTGGTCAGAGATGATTTTGTAATAGCAAGGGGGTGCATAGTAGCACTGAGGGTTGCACCTCTTGTGCTTCATTATTATCCAGTGATCTTAATTAACTTATGTTGCCAATATTATTTTTCAATTTAGAATATTAATCTCCATCTTTACATTTAAAAATATTATTATTGTTTCCAGGAGCAGCAGAGACGTATCCGCATCCAAAAGCATGGAATGATCTATCCAACGGCTTCATAAACTCGCTTCTTTTCAACTTGGTTAAATTTCAGCACTTTGTCAGCACGCAACATTCAGAAGAATCTTCATTTTTTTCAAGCCACATGTACATTCTGTAGTACTAACAAAATTTATTTATTTATTTTTATTTAAACTTTTACAACTTATTATATAGGCTCGCATGTTGGTGGCTACTTCATAATTTATGCCAAATTAATATTTCTTAAGAAAATATTTCAGTTGTGGAATGCAACATTTAGATGCATTAAGAATGGAAATGGTAAACTAAAGTATGAGGCTATAGCTAATTAGTTTCGTGCAGCTGCTTTACCTACCATACCCAGCGTAGTAGTAGGTAAAGGGTTTTTCTACGTAAGTTCATAAAAATACTCTCGAGTGACTAGACCTATAGTTAATAATTTAACTCCTGCGTGAGAAGAATGACTCGCAGTAGTGATAGTAGAGCAAGATAGCTTATAGCGCTTTTTTAGCATTGCCGAACCAAATTCGGGTCTTGGCGACTTCTTCACTGACCATTAGAATACGGTCCCGGTAAAAGGTCGTCATTTTTAAAGTTACGTCCAAACATAATTATGATGATTTTACTGAGCCTTGAGGATTAGCTGCTGAGAAATTGGCTTCAACTAAAAAAAATGTTTCAAGATTTTGTTTCAAGGGCAAATCACTCCCATTAATCACTCCTTTCCTAATAGCATGGCCACACCCAAATCTACAGCCAATATTTATTGAAATTATATTTTTAGCAGTTACTTTTTTGCAATTGATTGAAAATTGTGATATGAACGGCCATTAAAGACACAGTTGTGGATATCAACCCTGGCATCAGTCTCATCAGCTTGAAGATATGTACTTTATTCATGAAATATAATAGTCTGGCGTAGCCGACCCTTTACCTTATTTATATATGGAAGGTAAAGGGTCGGCTACGCCAGACTAGAAATATAAGTGGTTTTCTAGTCTCTTGGGGCCAGACCCTTTACCCAACACTGCTACGCTGGGAAAGAGTCGCAAACTTCGACCGTACGCATTTTTTTAGTATCTCCAGAATGGGATTATGGCTCCGTTGACGCGGTGGATAATTTACTTGATCCCCTGTGCCAAAGCATGGCTGCTGTACTACCCAGAACTGTTACACTTGAGCTGCTGGGAAAGAAAGAAAACATCTCTGCAGATTAGACAATAAAAGTTGTCAGAATTGGATTTTTTAAATAAAATAAAAATTGGTGTTAGAAAGATCATGTGAGATTGATGTAACCGAACTAAAGGATGGATTTGCATCTAGGAATTGCATAAGTAAGTTCGGAGTAAGTTCCGTTGTGCAGTTATATATATGGTCTATGGTTGGTTAAATCAATCAAGACACCTGACCAACATAGCTTGAACAATATTTCAAGGCCCTTTATGAAATGTATAATCATGACTCATTACATATTGTTTTAGGCATGGATTCACTATCACTCTCAGCCATTGCGCAACGAATACAAAAAATGTATCTATAAGAAAGTTATTCTTAAAAGCTTTGGATGAGTATAATAAAAGAGAGAAGTAAAAGGTATTCATGTATACTCGTTAAATTTCCCTTACACTACTAAAATAAAATCTAAAAATACCTGGAAAAGGATGACTTAATAAAAAAAAACCAAAAAACTTTAACTGACTCTTCATCCTGTACTGACATCTGCTCTAGAAATTGAAATGGTCCAATTATGATGGAATTGAGTTAGCTCTATGATATGTAAAAAAAAACCTTGTTCAGGTATTTTGCAGAGTTTATTTTCTATAAAATTTATTTAGGCCACTCAGAGCAAAATAGTAAGAAAATACAACTTTCTCATAGTTGCGAACTGTCTCAAAAGCTGGTACAGTCCCCGATTTATCTCTCAGCCACTGTCCCTCAACGGAATTGTACTCTTTTTATTGTTTGTCCTGGAAATGATGAACTTTGTGTAAGTATATAATTCTGCAAATATGTTACCAAGCTAAGCCAAACTGGAAAGCTTCCACTGTTTCAAAAGTTCTGTTCAAATTGGAGTGTTTATTTGACTCTAAAGTTGATTCTATTTTTTCATGAAATAATATAGATTAAATTAGAATTAAGTTACAGCACAATTTCAGTCAGACTTTTGGACGGGTTCCAGTAAATGGTTCATCAATTTAGGCAGAAATCACTTAATTAAACATAAAACTATTATGTTATCATTGCTTCTTTGTAATTGATGTGATTTTGGGTGTTGTCTGGGGTGTGGCTTAGTCTTCCTGAACTACAGGTTGCTAACTCTGCTTTTTTCACCTAAATTATAACTTTGCTCACATAAATTACGTCTGTTTTTATTTGAAAATGTACCAGAGACTGCAGAAACTTGGAGTGTGTTTATCATATTCTGCTACTATTACGTTATGATGAGCATCTTTGGAAAAGAATTTGATGATTGGTCAAATCCTGGAGAAATGAAGCACAAGATGTACTTCAAACCAAGGTATTAGTAAACTTAAAAATTTAAGAAGTTAGATTATCTTCTAAGATTTAATTGGTCAAGGCCAGACAATGCAGTAGTGAATGCTCAATCTATTATTTTTTCCCTGGTGATGTGCTAATTATTAGGCTATCTTTAGCTTCTATTGTCAGGCATAATAAACATAATGATAATTTGTTTGCATTTAGTATAGTGCAATTAATTCTACTGCATATATCCATCGATTAATTAATATTCAAGGAAGTGTTATTACAAAACTTGCTTACACTCTTTACAACGAATCGTAAATACATTTACGAATAAAATACTTGGTCATCTTCTTAATCCTACTAATTATCTAGAACAACAAAACTTCTGGCCATCAATTAGTGACAATGAGACTTATATTATTATTACCTATATTTTTTCAGATAATAAATGCAGGAAAGCAAACAGAAGAAGAATCAGACTATGTCAGCATATTCATCTACAAGTATTGAAGCGTCAAGTTTTTCATCCATTGAAATAATACATAATACTAGTAGTTCCTCAGAGAAAATCAACGATGATCAAAGTATGAGCCATGTTTCTGATTCATCCCACAATATATCTGATGAAGGCAGTGTTCCAGATGCATCTACTATAGCTATACCATCATCACCAGCAAATATTTCAAATCTGGAACAAATGTCTTCAAATGATGGTTTCAAATTAGTATTTGACAATATCAACAATAATATTAGTCAAGCCAAGACAAAATGAGAGAAGATGCTCAATCCCAGTCTCTTCATTATGTTCATAGGTATGTGGTGAGAGATACAATTGACTATTCATGCTTTCCTGAAACAGTTCATAAAGATGGTATTGGTTTGTATAGCGTTCTACCAACACCAGGAGAATTATGAAGCACTGTAGCGCAACTTTGTCACTCACGTATAAAAAATTATACTAAAGTACTTAAGCTGTTCCTAGTCCCAAATTTTATTCCACACAAGTATGGCCAAGAAATGTCCATGAAGTCAGAAATTGTGAGTTAGTAATAATACTATTTAATATTGTTAGTACAAACAATATACTCCAGTATTTCATACCCGTAGCCAATGATGGTTCGAGAGTTCAGTCGAATCTTTTGAGTGACCAGAAGTAAACAATTTAGCTACTGGGATTATAAACTGGTGTTCAATGAACTCCTCATTGTGAAATAGAAGAGGCAGAGAACAAAATATTAGCTTTGGTGCAGTTATTATATAATAAAGGAAGGAAACAAAAGTAAATGTGGCTTTTATGTGTCTTCGAAGTCCGAATTCTCCAATGCAAATTTCTGGCTATGGTGGGGCTGAGTATTAGTAGTAAGGGCACCTTTGCTTCTGCCACTTTACTCTACCCACTTCACACTTAGTCACCACATCCCCTTGTCACACCACACACCTGCTAATTAGCCTATCCTCTACACCTAAGGCTAAATAATATTACAATTTGACAGCATCTACACCCATCCATTTCCTGCCCTGCCACCTAACAAATATATGGTCTATTGACAGCATCCCTACCCTCCATTCGCATGCCTTCATAATGTAATTATCTGTTTAATCTGTCCAACAGTTGTACATGTGTACTTGCCTTATTCTTCATACTGGTCCTTTCTAGCACAACTATTTATTCAGTAATATGCTTTAGAAACAAATGGTGGTTCATTATTTTATCCTGCAATCTTTAATTTGAGCCCTCAAAATACTAATTCATATCTATTTTGCGGTGTACTTTCTATAACAGTTCTATACACCAAAATTATACACAATCCTAAAATCATTAGACGCATTCTCTCTCTTTCACATGCTTTTTAAACAATACATCATCAATAAAATTTGGTGGCCACTGGAATCAAACCCAGGGCCACTTGCTTACAAGGGCTCTGTCACTGAGCTATGACAACCAGCCAGCCAAAAACAAAAAACAAAAAAAACACTTCAATTCTGTATTATACTTAAGGGGTTCTGCTAAGATACAATCTTGCTCTCAACAGACCAAAGGAAATTTTCTTTTTTTCAGAGATTCTTTGTATTAGCAAATTTTCAGAAGACAGATTATACTTCACTACATTGCTTGTAGATGATTCATTACTTGTCAGTAGCAAGTGATCGAGGTTCCCTATCTATAAGAAGAACAGCAGAATCAGTACAGCATATACTGACATGTTTTTACTTACTTCTTAGGATTGACTGTGCCAAGATATACTTTTTACAGGTAAGGAAACTACTATTGTGTGCACAATATGCTATCAACAACTCATTGAACGTATATCACTCTCTGTATCATCTTTAACTTCAATAATATTTCTAAAGTATACAAAAATTGGCTTAATGTTATATTAAATGCACAAAATTTTCATCTGAAAGTATGTATATACAGGATTTTCCAAGCTTACTGACTTCTTGAGCAGTCCATTCAAACGATGATGATAGTCGTGGTATAGTTAGCATTATATTCCCACCTCCAGTCATCTTCAAATATGCCAGAAAATACTGAACTAATTTCTTGTATAACTGCTTCTTGTGTCATGTTTGAGCTCAGAGTAACCTTTCCATGTAAACCCATTTCTGCCAGTAAATTACGTTGTTTGCCTCGTGGGATTGAAATGCTATTAACACCATTGCTGGCGTAGGAGGATGGCAAACAAATGACATCTCTATTGTACTGAACTATCTTTGGTGTTTTTTCCTTCCTTTTTGTAGTGTTCAGGCTACGTCTTTGCAGAAAAGATTTGAAGAGTACAAGACCTATTTATAAAAGGATGATTACATTAGTGCAATATGATTTAGTTAGAGCAAAATAGTGATAAAGTGCTAACATAACCCTATCTGGAAAGTCAAGCTAATTGCAGCTAAGTAATGTTAATGTCTATGCTAGTATAAATGGACTTAGTATAAATGGACTTAATAAAGAAATTGTTTAGGGCAAGAAAGGTCAAACTTCAGTCCCACCAGCTATATTTCGTCTTTAATGTAGCTATAAAATTGTCAACTAACATTGATGAAGATTATTAAATAGCGAATGAGAAGTACTAAATCATTTAGATTTCCTTTCACTCACTTCTTCCTTAATACCTTGGATAAATTCAGTTAGAACACTGAAAATACACACCTTTTAGAGTTAATAGTTGACACATTAATAGAAGCAACACTGTTGTTGCTGAGGGGCTAACATTGATTGTTGAAGCTACTCCCTGGGACACTTGAGGCTGCTGGAGGCTCAGTGCTCTGACAACAACAGTAGCCACAGCATTAGAGACCCTGGTCACTTGGTCACTCTATTAGAACTAGAAGAAGCCATGTTTGGCTATATTTTAAACTAGAAGCTGTTTGATTAACCTTAGACCTCCACTCCAGCTGGCTGTATTTTAGCTGAGTAGGCTACACCTGATAAATCGACTTTAAACACAAACCAACGCTTTTGTACGGTGACATTTATAAATCCACAGTGACTTATAAATCGACAGTGACTTATAAATCGACAGTGACTTATAAATCGGAGGGTGGTATTTATAAATTGACTATGGCATTTATAAAATTGACTCGGGTATTTATAAATCAAGGACATTATAAATCAAGGACATTATAAATCAAAGAGGACATTTGTATATTGGCGAAGATATTTACAAATTGACGACGGCATTTGTAAATCGACGGCGCATTTAAATCGACGACATTTATAAATCGTCGGTGGCGTTTATAAATCGATGTTGACATTTTATAAATCGATGTTGACATTTATAAATCGATAATGACGTTTATAAATCGACGACATTTATAAATCGGACGATATTTATAAATCTGACGATATTTATAAATCATGACGCTTGTAAATCGACGATGACGTTTGTAAATCGACGTTGACGTTTGTAAATCGACGATGACGTTTGTAAATCGACGGAGGTGTTTGTAAATCTACGGAGGAATTTGTAAATCGAAGAAGGTATTTGTAAATCGACGAAAACATTTATAAATCCACTAGGACATTTAGAAATCAATTAAGACATTTATAAATTGTCGGCGGTATTTATAAATCGACCACTGACGTTTATAAATCGAAGACTACATGTAAATCGAAGACTACATCTATGATTACATTTATAAAGCGATGGCTGACATTTATAAATTGACGAAGACATTTATAAATCGACCACAACGTTTACAAATCTGGCTATGTCATTTAATAATTCCATTTCAAACTTAGTTTTGAAACAAACGCACATCACTAGTAGTTCTAATTGGGGGAGCGGTGCGAGACTTTCACTAACGAGTCTCAAATGCGATTTTATTTATATAGCAAACTTCAAAGCGGTCATTGTGTGTTCACCCCTGGGGCTACTTAAAACCTAAACATTAGCTGCCGGCTCAAGAAAAAGACTTTGAAATAATGCTGGGAAAAGAAAAACAAAAGTGCAATTAGCTACGGAGACAGAATGGGAGTGACGTTCAAAGTAAGGTGTTCCAAAGTTAGCCAGTTCACCTATCTATTTTTGGGGTGGTGGTAAGTTTACATGTCAAGCTAGTCTCCTTTCCAAAGTACGCTCCGTTAAAAATGCTCTATTGCACCAGAGTTCTAGTACATCTATTGGACTTTGGATTTTCAAGTATGTAAGGCTATAGCTATGACGAATGGCGCATTTACGAAGTTAACTTACCACCGCTAAAATAATTAATGAAATCAGCTAACTTTGGAACACCTAACTGCTAACGCCTTTCCCACTCAGCTCTTTGTAGTTACCTCTTTTCTTTTCCAGCATTATTCCAAAGTCTTTTCTCCCGAAATTCTTGCGCCCAGCGCTAATGTTTACGTTTTTGAGTAGCCTCCCCGGAGGAAACACATTGACCTCTTCGAACTTTGCCTTATAAGTATACCAAAATCTCAACTGAGACTCGTTTTTGAGTAACACCTCGCTAGCCCAATTACGGGTAGGCAGTACGTTGCATTATCTACATAATTGTGAATAAACAAGGCAAACATTATTCATGATAAATAGTCGCCTCAGTCTTACAATCTGCTATTAGTTTATTGGGTACATTACCCTATTAATAGTACCATCAACCACAACTACAGACGTAGCGTGGAAAATTATTAATTTATTGAACTCATTTCGCTTGGTCCCACGACACGCGTAGGGGCCGCTGTGCTTCCTCTGCAGATCGTGCAAAGTTAACACATTATCTTCAGCAGTCTTGTTTTGGGTAGTATAATGTACACTAAACCAGATTACTGGCGATAAACTACCACAAGTAAGTTGGACTGAATTTCCTTTAGAAACTTCTTTCCAGCTTGGTACTACATGCCCCTTATGCACTTCATGCCAAATATTAACTGGTAATCCATTAACAAAGTCAGCATTATAGATATGTCCCTCACAAGCGTAAATACCCGAGTCATTTTGAACTAAATCCTTTAATATTATACTTTTGTAACCAATAAAGTGTTTCTTAGAAACTGATTGCAAATCGTTTGTAATAAAGTCTGTGTATTTCCAATTTACAATTTCTCCATCACTGCCACAATAAGCCTGGAATGAACTCCCAGTTAGTAAATTAGCGAAACGGGGAAGCACACGTCCAGGATAAAGGTTGAATTTCTCCCATGATAAGCCTGCAGTTGTGGTCACAGAAAACACTACAACCAATAAGTTCAAAAGTGGAATCATTATTTTTTTTAATGAAATTTAACTTGCTTTCACCAACGCTTTAGACTCTTCCAAATTAATTAACGTTATTGAAAAGGGTATTCTGGTTTGAGTACTAAATTTATATCAACGGCCTGCAAAATTTTTTAATTTAGGGTTTAGTACTGTCCCCAAGATAGTGTAAGAGCAGTACAAATTGTAGTAATATAAGGGGTAGAGACTGCTGGTCGTTGGAATATGTGACCGGTTTTGGGAAAATCGGCCTAAACGCGGCAAACTATTTTTTTTCAGTATCCCCGGGTAAAGCCTTATTGGTCGATTTTTTTCGAAAAAAATTTATGGCAGAAATGGGTAGACACCAGTTAGCTCTAGCTTATGACGCAGTTGTAAGCTCTGGCGTGCTCAAGAACTCACACTAGGAGGCTAGAAACACTAGCAGGTTGGACTCGTGTACGGAGAGTTGCTAAAAAATTATTGGCGGGCTTTTCACTAACATCGGGGGAAAAAAATTGTAGCTAACTAATTCACTTACTATTCTACATAATTCACGTACTCACGCAATTGTCGCTGTCACAGTTTCTTAAGGAGCTCTGCATTAAGCCTTTTAGACATCTTTCAATCCGCCTGTAACGGGTTTATTCCGTAGTGTCCCGGAGACACGCAGTAATAGTATAGGGACACAAGGTACGCCCCATGACCTTAGCAACGCCTTTACCCGGTGTTTTTTCGAAATCAGCAACTAGTGGTGTGCTTGTGCACAAATGGCGAGCGAGCCTGATAGTTAGGTAACATAAAATGTTACTATGTTTTAGTTTACTTCATGCAAACACTATAATAGCAGTTATGACATTTGAGAACAAGCTCTCAGCTACGATAAAAAATAAACCAGTGTTACTATTTGTAATTTTAGCCAGCAAATATGGAATTACTACTTACATCATTCTTGAGTATTGATAACCTCTGTAGTATCAAATTGAAGTTACTTTGACCATCTGAATTACCTTGAATTCTTGACAACAAGCTCTCACCTACAAAAACAAAAGAAAATCAATAATTTTAGCACACAAATACTAAAATACTTTCTTACCTCTTTTTCTTGAGCAGTGGTAACTTTTGTAGTACCAAATTTGAGCCAATCTGACTATTTGAATTTACCAGTCACTGTTGACAAGCTCTTAGCTACAAAAAAGAAAGGCCAGAGTTAATTATGCATATTTAGCTAACAAATATGGAATTACGTACTTAACTCAGCTTCCCTCGACAAGTAGTAGCTTCCTTAGCATTAATACTACTGCATTCTGACTACTAACGGCTCTTGACAACCAACAACCGGCACTCCGTATCCCCCCCATAAAACGGCGAAGTTTAGAAATTAAGTCTAGAAAAGGGTCTTCAATGCCATAGTAACCTGTCCAATCAACTTTTTGTTTCTTGAAAAGCAAGCATTTTCGCAGGAATTTTCTCACACTTTGGAGCTTAAGTATAAAGTAAAGCTTGCTTAATGCTGTAGTTTCAGAATAAACTGGGGTCAAGCCTAAAAGCCATTTTTTTTGGAGAAAAAAGTTCCACGCGCGCGCGTTCAAAGGGCATACGTACCATCCCACATACATTCATATTATACTAGTGGTGTGCTTGAGCACAAATGGCGAGCGAGCCTGCCTAGTTAAAACTACAGTATTGTTACTATAGAATATATATTTAAGCTTAATTCATGTAGAACTGTATAGTAGCAGTAGCAAACACAAATACTAAATTACACTCTTACCTGAGTAATGGGTAACTTTTGACTACCTCATTTACCAGTAATTCTTGAACAAGCTCTCAGCTACAAAATCAATAGGCCAGTGTTATTTTTGTAATATTAGCCAACAAATATGGAATTACTACTTGCCTCAATTTCCTGAGTATTGTTAACGGTATTAATGTAGCTAGGCTACTGGAGCGCACCAGTGTCGGTTCTTTTCACAGAAGTTCATATTTTAAAATCTTTAATATCTTGGCTTTGTCAGCCTTCTAGATGACATGAACTGCAGACTAAGAGTGGATGTGACTTGACTATATAGAAAAGAACATAAGGTGTTAACAGGTGTTGACGATCTGTTTCCCTGAGAACTTGTGCAGGCTATTGCAGGCTATGCCAGCTCAAGCCTGCCTTTGTTCTGGTGGGTATGTATGTTTAGATGAAATATGATCAGATGAGACTGAAAAGCAATTAAAAGAGACAAAGAAACATAATGAGATAAGTGAGTAATTAATTTTCCACGGGGGCTCTGAGCGCGAAGAGGTCCCGGAAAAACAACACTCGGAAGGCCCGAGGGTGCCACGATAAAGAAGTTTTTGGTGGTGAATTGAGAGTTGACGAGAAGTTTCGAGTTCTCTTCCTCTGCTCCTCAGCGGGTAGTCATGGGTCTGTGCTCTGACGAGGAGATCTCCGGTGTTGGGTGGTCTTCTCCTTGTAACCATGGGTCGAAAGGGTAAGTCCTCATCAGTCAACGCATTCCTTAGATCCATACATGAGATGGCTTGATGGTTGCGTACGGAAAGCACCGTGGTCATCTCCGGTAGTGTCTTTTTTTCTTTGTATCTAAGGTAATTTTCCCGATCTTGGAATGTGACAGAGTCTGCCACTTCCTTTAGTAGCTTCTTGGGATAGCCTTTGTCAGTGAACCACTTCAGAAGTTGTTGCATTCCAATGGTAAAAGTCTTTGGGCTCGAACTCCGCCTCAGCATCCTGATTACTTCCCCTTTCACGATCCCCCAGGTGATGGTAGGGTGGTGGGCTGACGAAAAGTGGAGGTAAGAATGGGGATCAATCTTTTTGGAGAACGGTCTAATGTCTAGTTTTCCAGTCGAGGGGAATCTCGGTCCCTTGTACAGTGTGAGGTCCAGGAAATCCACTGACTCCATGGATTGTGTAGAGGTAAATCTGACTGTAGATATTTGGCTGTTCAGGTGGGAGAGAAGTCTGTTCAACTCTGAAGAATCTGATTGTAAGGAGGAGCAGTATATCGTCGATGTATCGGAGCCATATGAGGGGTTGAACGCCTTGAACGTAGTGGTGGCTTCCTCAGCATTATTATAGTGACAGTAGTACCTTTTGTAGTATCCAATATCAGCCATTCCGACTACCTCAGTAACCAGTAATCAGTGAACAAGCTCCCAGCTCTAACAAAACATAATAGCCAGAATGATTTTTGTATACTAAGCTAACAATATGGAATTACGTAGTTACCTCAGCTTCCCTCGAGTAGCAGTAGCTTCCTTAGCATTAATATTATATGGCATTCTGACTACCAATGGCTCTTGATAATCAACAATCGGCACTCTGCGCCCGTATCACCCCCCCCACCCCCCCCCCGCCCCCACCCCCCCCCCCCACCGAAAACGACGAAGTTTTGAAATTAAGTCTGGAAAAGGTTCTTCAATTCCATAGTAAGTGGTGGTCGAATCAACTTTTTGTTTCTTGAAATGAAGCGTTTTCGCAGGAATTTTCTCACACTTCGGACCTTAAGTATTAAGTAAGGCTTGCTTAATGCTGTTGTTTCAGAATAAACTGGGTTAAGCCTAAAAAGCCGTGTTTTTAGGAGAAAAAGTCCCCACCCCCCCACCCCGCGCGCGCGTTTAATGGGCATACGTACCATCTGCACATACATATATATAACATATACCCGATTTTGCATTATCCACCCCTAATACTGTCTCGCTCGCTCCGCTCGCTCGACAATTATGTTCATTTAACTTATTTCTACTACACCATAGCTAATACTAGTGATGTGCTTGAGCACAAATAGTGAGCGAGCCCAAAGACTATACTATTTTTAAATGAATGATTTTGACTTCCAACACTGTAGCTACCGAAAATAAGGTCGAGTTTTTAAATTACGCATACACTGTAAAGGGATTTCAGTACCATAGTAACAACTCGCTGCAACTGTTTGAATTGAAGGAAAACAACAACAACAAAACAATACACGCTTTAAACGTTTTCTTTGTGATATTCTTTAGCTAAATAGTGGCTGTAAAGCACAATGCTGTGACACAACTGGACATACACCTACACAAGGCTTACCTTCGTGGTTAGTCAAAGTGGACAATGCATTTTCAAGTAAATACTGTTGCGCACAGCTTATAACCATGACAAAGAAGCATCGACTTACCACCGCCACTAACTCAAATAGAAATTGAAGTCCCTTAAGTTTTCAAGTTTTAACTGCACCCGCAAAATAATTCAACACGGTAAACAATTCAATTTCTTGGGTGATACGGGTACTGATCGATAAACCAAAGGAGTCTGTTTAGTGCAATTTGGGACGGGGTCGACCACATAACTAACACAAAAACGCGAGGGTCAAAGTACAAAATGACATACGTTCCAAACATTATACAAATAAACTAGTGGTGTGCTTGAGCACAAATGGTGAGCAAGCCTTAAACTACACTATTGTTAAATTTGATTTTAACAACAAACACTCAAGCTATTAAAATAAAGTCGAGCTTTTAAATTACGTATGAGGTAAAGGGGTTTCAATGTCATAGTAACCGCTCCCGCAACAGTTTGAATTGAAAAAGAAGCAACAAAATCAAATCACGTTATTTAAAATTTTCTTTGTGATATTCTTAATAGTAGTTGAAACGCACAATACTTTCACACAACTGAACATGCCTACGCAAGACTTACCTTCGTGGTTTGTCTACTGGACAATGCATTTTTAAGTAAATACTGTTGAGTAGGGCTTATAACTGTGACAAATAGCGCATTAACTTACCACCCCACTAGCTCGAATAGAAATGGAGCTCCCATAAGATTTTACGTTTTAACTGCACCGGCAAAACCATTCAAAGCCGTAAACAATTCAATTTCTAAGATGATACGGTTAACGGTCGCTAAACCGGAGGATTCTGTTAAGTGAAGTTTGGGACGGGGTCGAACGCGGAGCGAACACAAAAACACGGAGGGTCAAAGTACAAAATGACACACGTACGTCCATATACCCTGATTTTCGATTGTGTTATCCCTGATTTTCGATTATGTTACCGCTGCAAGTGTATCGCTCGCTACGCTCCCTCGCCGATCAACAAACATCCCCGATTTTTAATTGTGTTACCCCTGTAAGTGTCTCGCTCGCTCGCCAATAATAAGTTTAGCAAAAATACTTAAGTGTTGTAGTGCGTAGGGCGAAGACAGCTTGTGCTACAGCTTCCAAATTAAGAGGACGGCATCCCTAGGCCGTGCAGCCTACTGGTAGAATAAAATAGAAAATTTTAGATGCCGCGTTTAGGCCGATTTTCCCCAAACCGGTCACATATAAGGTACCCAGTCGCTCTAAACAGATATGTATGACAGCATATTGCAGACAACTTATAGAGGTTATTCATGTTGGGCGTGGCCACGACTTATCGCGTAGCAACTGATCCACGTGGCCATTTTGGGTGGCAGAAGCTGTACAAGTGTACCGGTGGCAGTGTAGTTATTTTCAAAATGTTTCATATGAGCCAATTGCTAAAATAAATTTTTCTGTTTCTAAGCTAGGAGATACTACTAGAACTGAAGGTAGCTCCAGTTCTGCAGCAAGTAAATCAGTCCAGGACCAGTCTGAGCTTGAAAAAAGTAATTTTTTACAGCCCTTTCAAAACTAAAAGTAAGCCTGCTATTCTTGCCATTGTTCCAGAATCTTCTGAATTATATGTTCCCTTGGCAGAAAGTAAAAAAATTCGAAGCCATTATCAGCTTACTATAATCCAGATTATTTGAATTTGAGTTATCAGGAACTTCTTAAAAAATACGAAGAATTTTACGAGTCATATACTGTGAGTGAAGATCAGGTGAAGATGGTTGAAGAAGTAACTAGAGATCAATCCAAATCTAAAGTATGGTTTCAGCAACGAACTGGCCGAGTAACAGCATCACGTCTTAAATCAGAGTTATGTACTTTTCTAGCTAACCCATCACAATCAATAATTAAATCAATTTGCTATCCAGAGAGTAGTAAGTTTTATTCAGCTGCATGTACTTGGGGCTGTAATCATGAAGGACCAGCCGTGAAGCATATTATTATCATTTTTATTGGTAAAGTTGACTGCAGGATAGAATATTTTTGCCTAACAGCACAGAATATTTTTGCCTAACAGCATCAATAATCCGTTCAACATGAATTCGAACTTGGGACAAATCCCTAGCCTTGTCTACTTCCAATTTACTTAATTGAGATCTTTCTCTGGTAAATGGAGGCAGTTTAACCCATTTGGATACCTCGTATTCTTGGGCCTTGGGCAGTGAGGCGAACTGCATTCCAGACATATTTCTAGACGCCAAACTGATCTAAAAACCTGAGGACATTGTTCATATTCTGAACCAAAGCAATCATACCGCTGTCCTGAAACAATTGATTTCACATAGTCCAAAAATCTTGTTTTACCGCTTTCCACATTGCTTTTGATAAAATCATGAATTACTACTTCCAATACATGTTCTGCCTCACTAGAACCCAAACATTCAAGGAATTTTGGGTTTTGCATACTGTGTATCAAAATAATATTCAAGAAGTTATCTGAAGTACACGTATTTCTGTATTTTCTGTTATGCCAAGGAATAGTAGGTGGTATCTTACAATTAGGACAGATAAAATCTTGAGATATTTTAGGAACATCTACGTGACACATAGACAGACAATAATGGTGAAACCATCCCTGACAGGTACAACAACGGTGACTGTTGAATTGCTTTTGCTTTTCACGATACACTGCTTTTGATGTACTTCCTTCAATCCATGGTGTTCGGCAAATGCCTTTAAGAGGAACATTATCACTTTTTGATTTACAAAAAGAACCTGGTTTACAAGCAAAACTAAAACAATCAATTATTCCATTCATGAATTGGTTTAATTCCTTTTTTAACACTTTCATTTGGCACCGTACCCTGGAGAGCTCCTGAATTGGCTTATGGCAACTGATAAGCAGTAATGCAGCTAGTAGAATGTCTTCACAAACTGAACTCCAGAATGTTGAACCAATACTGAGGTCACTTCTTGTTGATGACGCATTGCACTTCCAGCATGAAAATTTAGCTCAGAATAATCAGGAAGTTTGTATGTTGATATAACCTAATTAAATTAGCATGACATAATTACATGGAATACAAAAAGTAATTTAATCTATTGCTATAGACTTGCTTAACTAAAATTCAATTTGGCAAATTTTTATCGCCTCAGTAAAAATGAATAGCAATAGTGGAATACTAAGTTAAAATTCACTTATTTAAAAAAGCTAGGAGGGGCAGAGGTGAGCCTTAGTACATAGCCATAACGCTACAACCCATCAAAGAATGTATAGTAGCAATTCATTAGGCTTAACACGTACAAGCATACACACTCTGTATACATATTGCATCACTGTTTTAGGATGAAAGTGCATATTAAAAAAAATAAATAGATTACAATCACTGTGGAGTACATACTTACACATGTGTAGAAGTTGAGATGCTTATATTCTTGAAAAATGCACACTGTCCAGATTTTAAGGTCTGAATGACCAAAATATGTCCTTCATCAAGGCACATAGATTCCTGGAAAGAATTTTTTTTGTGACTACAGAAGAAACCAGTATTTACTACTCACTGAGTTGTATTCTCCGATGCAGATATTTGGCACTTGCAAAACTTCAGGATATAAACAGTTTATTCTCTTTAAGTAAGCATCCCATTGTATGTCAGTGCCTTTTATGAAGGGCTGAATGGTACTTGTTTTGGTGGCATTGGACAGTTGGTACAAGAATGAAGATGGATGATCTAACAAACAAGCATAAATAAACCTATTAACCCTCTCGTTCCTGAATTGTTTGGACGCGCGCGGAATAATCTAATCGTCGACCGCGGAATAGAGTATTACCGTTTTATTTTTTTAACTCGATGCTGGCTGGGAAAACCCCATAGCAACCATATATCACTAAACAGACCAAGAGTTTGAGATTCCCCTCATTTTTTGATTGAGAAAATCGAATAATATTTAAGCCATCTACTAATACTTCAAAAAAAAAAATTTTTTTACCAAAAAAATCCACTTTTCCCATCAATAAAAAAATAAAATAAAATATAAATAATATTGTTTGATGCATTATATACCAATATTATATTAGTTCAACAATAAAATATGTTGTTTGTTGTGTGTGGTGCTGATTGTGATCATGTAGGAGACATCTATGAGTGTCCACAAGGAACGTATGCCTCGGACGTCGAGCTCCACTACAAAACAATTTCATATACACAAAAACACAAACAACAAAGATATTTGTAATACAAACAACAAATTATTCATGATTCTATATAATTGCAACTTTATGATGTATTGTATGCGGTTTCATACAGGATTTTTGTTTGGGGTGGGTGGGGGTGGGGCTCCGAGTGTACTTCGCCACACCTATTTTTTTGAACCTACACTACTTTGATGCACATCTTTGCATAAGAGTCTATACTTCACACTATGCACTAAATGGCTCAGTTATGATAGGAACATAATGGGATACAATATCAGACTAAAAATAAATGCTTCCAAAATGTTCATTTCTATTCAACTCCCAAAATTCTAGGGGGGAACCCAGGGCTAGCCTCCCACTGTATGAACCCCTGGTATGTATACTCCACACTGTACATGAGAGAAACAATCGTTGTATTGAGAAAGTGTAATTTGAAAATGAAAAGCAGTACAAGCACACACGTGGAATTCAACTTACCCGGCATGGATGGTGTCACAGACTGAACGATCCCTCCCAGGTTAGGATCCGGAACCTCCATACAATACCAAAAAAACACAGACAACAATGATATTTGTAACATAACAGCTGGCCTCACTGAATTACCCCCCCCTCCCCCGTCATTACTTTTCACTGACATTCTTGTACCATAACCCCCCCCCTCCCCCCCAGCTGGACACCCAAATATCAGTAAGTTGAAATGAAATTCAACTTACCCAGCATGGATGATGTCACAGACCGAAAAAGACCCCCGAGTTCGTTCTGTCCCAGGTTGGATCCGGAAGCGCCACATACTGTTTGTCCATGGTTGCTCTCTCTTTCCACAAATGCATGCACACACATACACAAGAAAAAAGAAGCTACAGGTGAATACAGATAATAAAAATAAATGTATAATTTATTATACATAAATTGACTGGTGTACACACACACACATGAAATTCAACTTACATGGGCATAGTAGCCCCGATCCAAAAAGATCCAAAGTTCCCTCCCAGGTTGTATACGGAAGCACCACATACTGTTTGTCCACGGTTGCTCTCTCTCATTCCACAAATGCACGCACACACATGCAAATGCAAAATGCAAATTTTCTTGCTGCCGCTAGGCGGTCACGCGCACCTGGCAGAGCCAGGATGCCTGTGCACTAAGCAGGCACTGTGAGCCGTGCAAGCAAAGCTCCTGGAGCCGGGCTAGGAACTCGCAGGAGAACAGGCCTTTCCTCACAGCAAGTGGTGTGGGCACCCGAAGTCCCACCTGGACCATTGCTGTTCCATGAGAAAAGGCCTTGAATTTGCACCCCAGCAAATGCCAGGTACCCAATCACAGCTGGGTGGACAGGTGGGGCTGGTGGGAGGCAGATGGAAAATCAGATGGAAAAATTGCCTGAGCTGGGCTTGAACTCAGGACTGCGGGCCCTGAGCCCAGGACACAACCACTACACCACACATCCACCACTATGCACACACATACACACATACACACTAGAAAAAAGAAGATACAGGTGAATACAGATCATAAAAATAAATGCATAATATAAATTGACTGGTGTACACACACACACATACATGAAATTCAACTTACATGGGCATAGTAGCCCCGATTGGAAAAGACCCCCCCCCCCCGAGTTCGTTCCCTCCCCGGTTAGATCTGGAAGCGCCAGAATAACATTTCAACTCCACGCACACACATATACATCGAGTGTGAAGCTCCACTACAACACCACAAAAACACAGACAACGACAACGACAATAACAATACATATTACAACTTTTGGGATGTTCAGGGAGGGGGAGGGGGGGGGGGGAGCAGCCACAAATATCAAAGTCTGTGGTCCTTCACACAAAAGATTATGGAATATCAATGGGTGTGTTGTCCTCTTTCTTCCACTCTCCCCCTACCTCATCCACCCGACTCTTCTTCTTCGGTTCCCGCCTTCTCCGACCGCGAGGACGTCCAGAACTCGGAGCAGGAGGAGCCACTTCCTCTTCTTCATCACTGGAACCTGCTGCCTATTCGTGTTTCATCATTGGAAGACTCAGGTCCGGTATCCTCTCCTTCATGACTGGAAGACTCTGCTCCTGTCGCCTCATCTGCGTAATCGGGGTCGGTGACTGCATTCACATCTGGTCCAGGGACGTAGCACCCACTTTGGCCGGTCCGGCCATGGCCGGACCGGTTTTACAGTGATGGGTGATACCGAGTAGTTGGTATGATACTTCGATACTTCCAGAGGAAAGTGTCCGGTGAAGAAGCAGAATCACACCACAGAACATTGACATGATGCTCTTTCTAAATCAAAATAGCGAACTTTTTCATCCGTAGTAGTTGCTTTGTCCAAATCATTTTTTTGACAATTCATCGAAATTCAGAATAATTTAATTAATTAGTGCGCATGCGTGGTATCGATATGGGTATCGATACCGCCGATACCAGGTTCGAAAGTACCTCTTGTATCGAAAATATAAATCCGGTATCGCCCACCACTACGGTTTTAGAACAAGTTAGGTAAAGGGTCATTTAGTTAAGGGATCTGTGTGCCATGGCAGAGTCTGAGAGTAGTGCTGGTGGTTTTGTGTTTGATGACGAGAAACCAAATCAGCCACAGCAGTTCGACTTCCCGAAGCGGGAATTTGGAAAAGCGAAGCCTGTCAAGAGGGCTTTTCAGGCCCAGTGGTTTAAAAAGTGGCGGTGCTCCATTACGATTGTTCCAAGGACACTGTTTTCTGTCATACCTGTATATTAGCATTCAGAAGAGGAATTCTGAAACAATCACAAGGTAATGTTAAAGATTCTGCTTTTATTTTTTCTGGGTTTAGCAATTGGAAAGATGGAACGGTTGCATTTGCTGCTCATGAGAAAAGTGTGACCCACAAAAAGGCAGTTGATGCAATTATCACCATTCCAAGTACCACACAAAATGTGGGAGAGATGCTTTCTTCAGCTCATGCTGAAGAACAAAGCAGGAGCAGACAATGCTTGTTAATCATTGCTGAAAATATACGCTTTCTAGCCAGGCAAGGAATAGCTCTTCGAGGGGATGGAAATGAAGCTGACAGTAACTTTACTCAATTACTTCACCTAAGAGCAATACATCAGCCACAGTTGTTGCCATGGCTGAAACGTAAAAGTGATAAGTATACAAGCCCACAAATTCAAAATGAATTGCTGAAAGTTATGGCCACAACTATTGTTAGAAATATTTCTAACTCTATCCAGATCAATCGGTATTTTTCCATCATGGCAGATGAAGTTACTGATTCTTCAAACAAGGAGCAGGTAGTGGTATGTTTTAGATGTATCAATAAAGATTTTGAACCTCATGAAGAATTTGTTGGGCTATACCAAGTTGATTCTATTAAGAGTAATACTATTTTTGAAATATTGAAGGATACCAATGGTACGATTGAATTTAGCATTGAGTAACTGCAGAGGTCAGTGCTATGATGGAGCTGCTAATATGGCTGGTATTAGAACAGGAGTGGCTACTCAAATACGTGCTGAAGAACCTCGAGCAGTGTATTCTCATTGCTATGGCCATGCATTAAATTTAGCTGCATGTGACTCTATAAAAAAAAACAAGATTCTTTGTGATGTTCTTGACTCAGTTAATGAAATATCAAAACTTCTTAAGTTCTCACCACAGCGAAGTGCCAAATTTGCGAAGTTAAAACAAGAAATTGCTCCAGGAACACCGGGATTTCGTACGTTATGTCCAACACGCTGGACAGTTCGAGGAAATTCCTTGAAGAGTGTCATTGACAATTACTCTGTGTTTCAGGTGATGTGGGAGGAAGTAAAAGAAGAAGTGCGGGATGTGGAGATACGTGCCAGAGTAATTGGCGTTGAAGCTGTGATGACCAAGTTTAGTTTTTTGTTTGGACTTATTTTGTCAGAAAAAATATTGCAACACACTGACAATTTAAGTAAAACACTTCAAACACCAGCTCTGACAGCTTCAGAAGGCCAGGAAATAGCTGATCTGACCTGCCAAACACTTGAGAGAATGAGAACTGATGAAATGTTTGATTTATTTTGGATGAAAGTAATTGATTTGCAAAGAAAAAATGGAGTGTATGAACCATGCTTACCCAGAAAAAGGAGAGCTCCTCACCATCTTGAAGTTGGTTCTAGTGAAAGCTTTCATCATAGTTCTCCAAAAGAATATTATAAGCAACAATATTTTGAATGCCTTGACTTTATTGTTACTGCGATCAGAGACCGTTTTAATCAACCCGGATATGTGACACTAAAAAACCTTGAAAATCTTTTGATCAAAGCTGCTAATGGGAAGGAATATTCAGAAGAATTAGCATTTGTAATTGACTGTTACAGTGATGTAACAGAGTCCAGTCTCTCAGCCCAACTGCAAAACCTCACAACAGCCTTTGCTTCATCGCCAGAAAAACCTACATTGAGAACCATAAAGGAATATATAATATCACTCTCACCAGCCCAACAAGTCTCAGTGTCTGAAATTTGCATTCTACTGAAACTGATAATGGTGATTCCTGCCACTAATGCAATCAGTGAACGTAGTGCATCAACACTTCGAAGAGTGAAGACATATCTCAGGACTACCATGTCTCAGTTGCGTTTGAATAACCTTTTAATCCTACATGCACACAAGGACAGGACTGATTCTCTAACTCTTTCAGAATGTTTAAATGACTTTATTACTAACAATGAGCACAGACTTCAAATTTTTGGTAAATTCAAATAAATGTTCATTCCATTACGTTTTTAATTATTTTCATTGTTGGTTTAAAGATACTAATTATACATTAAATTGTATTTTTGGCCACACCCAACTGCCACACCCATGGCCGGACTGGTTCAAAAGTGCTTCCTACGGGCCTGTGGTCCTAGTAGTATATGTGGTAAACAAATTTTTAAATTTTCTTGACAATTTGAAATTGTTCAAAAAACCACAAGCCACTTTCAAATCTCAAAACTCAATGAAATAGATATATATTATAGCTAAACAGCTTACTCTATCTCAATATAGCTATAAATAAGTCCTTTCCACAACAGAAGCTTGCTATTTTTCAAGAGAAAGACAAAAGAAAGACAAGCTTACCTCAATCATCTTCTTGACTCCCATTTTCAGTATCAGAGTTGACGGGGTCTGGTCCACCAACCCTGATACAGGGCCTCCTGTAGCCCTAGATGTCGTCTCCCTTCTCTCCGCTTGATCCTGAGTCGTTAGAGTCAGCATCAAGCGAGTCTAAAACTTGCACCGCATTGTAACTTGTAGACGCCATCTTCCAAAAAATGACTTTGAAAAAATTTTTTTTTTGCATAGTTACCGGGGTCACATGACACGCTCACTTTTTTCCTATGATGTAATAAGCATTACCTAAGACTGTACGTAATAGGGAGGTCCCCAGTTGAACTGGCGATTTTATAAAAAATGGAGAAGACAGTAAGTCAAACCGCAAAGTCTTGGTCGGCAAAGAAGCGGTTGTTTCAATGTGTTATGGAAGGCTATTGAGCTCAAGCAATTTTTGGCTGCTTCTACAAAGCTCTGGAGATGACTGGATCCATAAATGAAGCTGCTGTGAAGAAGGTAACATTTTTAAAAATTCGACGGAGAACTGATGTTTTTTTTTTTTGCCGAGGAAGAAATAAACGCAACTGCTGTGAGGTACTGTCGAAGCAGTCCTGGCTGAAAGCTATTTTAGATGCTTCTCCAATGCATTGGGCACCTGTGTATGCAATCTGAAGGTTCTAGCTATAAAGTAACTATTTTTAAAATTTCGGAGAAGCAAGCCGGTCTTCACCTGCTTCAAAGCGGGATCCGGAACGAAAGGGTTAACTTAACACATATATTAGAGTAATGGCAAACTATGACTAATTATCTTTCTGCTGTCATCTTTACGTGAAAAAATTGAATACAGTAGCCTAAATTGTTTTAACAAGAATTTCCAGCATTTTGCAGCATCACAGACTTACTTTTCACTTATGCCACTTGAATCGAATTCTGACAAGTAATCACATCCAAATCCGAAGACTCTAATGTTACCAGATTAACAATGTCATTGTAGGAGACATGGCATTCTTTGCATTTATGTCATCAAAATCTTTCTTAGTAACTTTATGTACAAGTAATTCAGCCCCATCCTCTGTCAAAGTCGTACCTAATATGAAGGATAATGTAATACATCATAATATTTTTAAAAAATATACTTACTTATTTTGGTCTTTGTTTCAGTAGCTCCTGCAAAATCATGCTTCCGTGTGTCTCTCCAGTTTTAATCTTTCCTTTCTTCTCAACTCCCCCAGGTTAATTTTCCATCAAAATGTGGTTCAAGGCCAATAGACATTTGACAAGCAGCCAGATGAAAGCATTTCTTTGTTGAACTACATGAACATGACTGTTTTGGAAATATTCGCACTGCTCTTGTTGTGACACCGTCATTTTCAATCACACGAAGGAGCCTTTACCTACAAGTTTCACTCGATTGTCTAATAGAGCAGATTTGGCTAAACTGATCCTAGATTAACTCTTTATTGGGAATGGATTAATTCTTGCACTGAGGAAGAGACTTCAAATCTTTTCTAACACTGTCTTTTACTTGCCAGCGAGTATGATTTTTGCACACGAGATCCATCACATATGCCTCGACTTCAGGCTGTATTTGACCCCTCAGATATTGTTGACAGTGTTAGAAAATAATTATGAATGTCTCCATTACCTGTTTGTAATCCCTAGGTGTAGTAATTGCATGTCTAGGACCACCTTAATCTGTGTTTATAATTTCCTGTTACACTTTTCTAACTGGCTTCAGCACACTAGTAGCCTGTACCTGAAGAAATGTATATAATGTTCCAAAATTAATATAATTGAAGTAAGGTGGATAAAATAACCAGTTATTAGTGAATATTTGCAACTTATAATTTTATTATCAATGGTTACCTTCTCCTTCACAAATGGAGCTGATCTTATCAATGTTCTCTGCAGTCGTTTGGCATTTCCATGTACAAAAGGAATATAAACGCTTTCATCTCCAGTGTAGTGTAGTATGTACAGAATTTTAAAACCCCAGTATTCCCATCTGCGAAATCTGTCATCTCCACCAGATGGTGTTGCTATAGAATTGGAAGTGTAAACCCTTCACCACATTGAATATTATAGACCCCCTTTGATACCCACCTATACTGGTCACATCTGGAACAACAGTGTGGAGAAAACTGATTACAACTTAGCTAATAAATGAATTATACATTAAATACCTCATCTTCTTTTTCTTGTTATCCCATTGGGACTCTTCTGGTCCAAGGTAAAAAATATATAGTTCTCCAGCCCTGGGTAGTACAGGTGGAAGAGAAGATACTACTACAGTATTTGATTGTGCAGCCTGATTGAAATAGTTTAAAACTTCATCCCCTTCAAGGTTGTGAATAGTACTAGTTTTGAAGGGCTTTTCACCTTCTTCTTCCATGGTTGCTGACAGGTCAAACCAATATTTAATTTTTGATAACAATGAAAAAGTCTAACCTACCAGAAATTTAGCATACAAAGTCCATAGCCCCTTGACAACCTGCTAGTGCTACTAAACAAGTCTGCTCGAAATATTTAGCTCAGGTTTTTTTAAATCTTAACCCTACACTGAAGTAGAATGACCCGCTGAAAGACCAGCTGAGTCACCATAGGTGTCTGTCAACACCTCATTGACTTGTGTATTCATCCTTTTATCTTTATAAACATTGTTACCACCTTTTGGTGCTGTAAAATTGGAGGGGGAGGGGGAGTTTGTAGAGGAAGGTTAAAATTTTACGATTCTTCTCTATACCATTATGTACATTGTGGTGAATGTTCATGGGATTGTTATTATAACCAGTTAATAGCTGCTCTTGGTTTTATACTTATAAAAAGTAATTATTTCTCATGTAGCACTAGAGGTATATATCATGGTAGAGGTGGTTGGTCTGCAGTGCTGTATGATTCTTTGAATATGGCAATAGCTTGAGAATCTAGCTAGCTACTTTTCTGAGCTATATTTTACTGAGAATCAGAATGAAAAATTAAAAGCCAAAAATAGCTATTATAGCTATTTCAGCCCAACTCCCACTCCAGACCTTGTTTGGTAAAGTGTCTGGCTAGTGAGATTACTCCTGGGTGTTACTCCTGCTCTCCTGGCATGGAAATGGAAGTCAGTGACAAACAACACCCATTAATTAAGTCAATTAAATTGACCAAATCCTTCATGTAATTAATATTATGAATAAAATTAAGATGACAATAACTATTGTTGTTATGATTTGTTTGGAGAATGGTTATAGCCTTTTGCATTTTGTTAATGTATTAAAAATAAAAATTTGATATATAAAATGTGTGGAATTGCATCATGAGCATGGTTTCTGATAGGGCTATTTCAGTGTTTCCTGGCAGATTGAAGTAAATTTCGTGACTGCCATGCTCTAGGCCCAACTCCCGCTCCTGCTCCTATTCCTGAGTAAATTCCGTGACTGCCACGGAGTTTTAGTGGCACTTGGAACCTATGCTCCTGGTTTTACGCTGCAACTCCTACTCTGTTACACTGGAAGTCCTACTCCTACTCCCAGTAGTAGGCCGCAACTCCCGCTCCTACTCCTACTCCTGCTCCCGGTTTTAGGCCGCTGTCACAGTAAATACTGTCGCCCGGAAATTTTTGTCACGGCGACGAAATTTCCTTAGGAAATAGTGTCTTTTCGAAAAGTCAGTGACATTTTTTCTAGGAAATTTTGCCGCCGCTAGGAAATTCTGTCGCTCTTATAATCTGTAGCAGTTATGGAATCATGGCGGCATGCTACATGAAACCATTTGAAGCAACTGCTGCATTCAATCATTGGAACATCCTTAAGTTCAGGCATTCTGCAATAGCAGTGTACTGCAATGTCATCAGTTGAACTCTGGATGTTGTTTTTAATCAATGTTGCTATGTTCTCTGGAAATGGGAGTAATTTTCTCCCAGAAAAGCATTTATATAAATGCTCCCTCATCTTTGCTTGATCAAAATTACACTGACTCGGATCCTTACCATATGCGACTGTTGTAGCAAAAGCAATTGCAAATAGGCCACAGTCACAGTTGCCAACCTGTACATCAAGTAATAACAACAATAAAAATATATCTATACTTAAAAAAAAAAGCACATTAAATAGCTAACCTGTTTTTGGACTCTCATAATATTAACCAAAATAGAATCATTTGAAGTTTTAAGAAGGCAAGCAATCTGCGCCTTTCCTAAGGCTGGAATTGAATCATACATACTATCATAAACATTAACAGCAGATGTTTGATTGCTTCCCATAGAAGATACTGTAAACCAATGATTGTTACAGTGAAGTATTTACAGTGAAGTATTTGCAGAAATTCGCCACTCTGCATTTCAAAAGACATGTTTTCATTTGAACAAAATTCGGTGGATTAATTATATTTGTATAGGCCAATATTTCTATTTTATTAAATAAAAGTGCTGGGATTTCTACATTTTTTGAACTGGAGTATTCTTATTACACCAAATCATAGATAAATGGCTTAAGTTTATGGATGCTAAATACCAAAGCTATGTAAACAAAATTGAGCAAATTAGAGCTGTTTTTTTGATAAAAATAATCAGAAATGGGATGGCACCCTCAAAGTAGTGACGTATCGCGGCTGATTCTTCCGGTTCTCATACGTAAACGTGACGTCATGAATGTCCGCATGCTCGATGGAAATCTCCATAACAGCTGTTGTAGAAGAGACTACTTACTGTATTGAGTATGGCTTCTGAGCTACGTTTCTTTTGCATAGTTACCTGGGTCACACGACACACTCACTTTTTTCCTATGATGTAATAAGCATTACCTAAGACTGTACGTAATTGGGAGGCCCCCAGTTGAACTGGCGATTTTATAAAAAAAGGAGAAAACTGTAAGTCAAACGCAAAGTTTGAAACAAAACTCGTGTTTCTTTCTGTGCGTGTTTGTAGTGTATGGACTTCATCCTACTAGGTTGAGATGGTGGACACTCTGGTGGTGGAGCTGAAGCATGCCTTCCGATGGCCTTCACCTTCGGGATATTCTCAATCTTTTCTCCTGTCTTTGCTGTGCATGCCCTTTTACTGGTTGCATTTAGTGGAATATTGCTGATGTCAGTCAGCAACTCAAGCTCTCCTCTTTTCCTTTTGAAAACATTTTCTTCCATAGATCTACTTCCAGAAGCCATACTGAACTGTTGTGTTAAACATCAGCTATTAATGAAGTGGGGGATTACCCAATCGGTTCGAGCGCGTTTGGGAAAATTCCCCAACGGGGAGTCGGGCATAACGCGCAAGTTTTATAACTGACGATTTGTGACGAATGACAGCGATTTGGTGACGTCAAAATAAAATGGCGCTAATGTATTGAAAGTCTATGTAAGGTGACTGATTCTATGACTTCTGTTGGGCCAATTCTTGTGTACTCTGGAAACTGGTGTAGAATCTAGAAAGAAGAGATATGTCACAGGCATGGTAAAGTATTCTAGCTTAAATATAAAAAAAATCAATTGTTTGTTCTTTAAGTTGGATGTACTGTAGTAGTCCCGATCCAAAAAGATCCAGAGTTCCCTCCTCGATTAGATCCGGACTAGAATAACATTTCAATTCCACCCACACACATATACATCGAGCGTGAAGCTCCACTACAACACCACAAAAACACAGACAATGACAACAATGATACACAATACATATTACAACGTTTGGGATGTTCAGGGGGGGGGGGGGGCAGCCACAAATATGTGACAGTGCCTAGGAAAAGGGACCTTTTACGTAACATCAAAAATGTACAGTAGAGCCCAAACACCGACAAAAAATTTTTTTTTTTGGTTTTCTTTTTTTTGGCCCACAGATATCTCCTACCCTTTAGCTACCCTGACACCAAATTTGAGTGGCTGAAACCGTTGTTAAAACACAGTCACCTTTTACTCTCTATTTTGACCTTCCGTGTGTGAACGGAAATCCAACCCGAGAGTAATTGAAAATCTGGGCGAATTCAATTTGTTGCCTAGCAACAAATTACCCCTACCTCCGATAATCGCGGGTAAATATTCTTATAAGTTTTTGTTAGCATTGCAGCAATAGAATAGAAATAACAAATGTGAATAATCAAGCTATATAGGTTGATGTTGCTATTTATGGAGTCTTGTAGTTGGAGCCTGCAGACCTGGAGACTACTGGGACTATTTTTGTGAAGACAATAGAAGAATCAGCAAGTCTCTGACTGGACAAAGGTTTCAGTGATGATGAGGACTTCTGTCACACTACAACAAGAGAAGGCAACACATTTTGAAAGTCCATCATTTTTGTTCATTGATTTAAAGAGATTCCTATTGTTCATTTGTTCCAAAACAGGCAACAAGCTGGCTGCAAGACAAATATAATCCTAAACTTAGCTAGCCAGTGAACTAACAAACCAAGCTAGTTGATCATTTCTAAAAGAGTGACTGTATCAATGACTTACTGTAACTATCAAACTGTTGGAAACAGAAAAAAAAAAGAAAAAAAAAGAAGCACAAAACGGCCTGCAAAATTATGTCTATACGCATCTAGTGCTATTTAAAGACATACCTGTCTAGTACTCTTACACAATGTAGGGTCTAAACTGAGTAAGGCCTCCCCCATCAATGAAGTAAGAGCCAACTATAACTTACTGCCGTTCAGCTGATCGCCACCATTTGTGACAGTCTATGGGAAAAGGGGGCACTTCACTTAAAAATTGAAATTGAGATATAGGCTCCAAAAGTAAGTCATAGGAAAAATTCTTTCTCCTATTTTTGTTTTTTGCAGAATTAGTCTTAGTGACCCTTACTCTAAGTCTATGCCAAATTTCAAATGCCAAAACAACTTAAAAGACCCCAGGCGTGCCGTGGAAAGACAAGCTACTTTTTATTCTCTCTCGTTCTCGAAGTACAATAAACGGGGAATGGGCGGAGTTTCAAACAAGCAGAAAAAAAAAACTGCATAGCTTTGAGAATAGTGCAAGCAATCTACAGCTTACATCTGGTTGAAAGTTTACCACTACATGGAGTAGAGTAGCCAAGGATTCCGACAAGACAGGCTGTGAGACGCTCTGAAAGCTAAAAAGAACTCTACGCAAACTTCGTTAGTCGCCGTTAAAAAGCGGCTGTACGATTTAATTGCGTATGCGGAGTACGCCGTTAAGTATACGGAAACATTAATTTTACCGGAAGTGGAAATTCACTTTATGTTTTCTCGATTTGTTGTTTAATTGCTTTGCTGAATACAGCCCAGTTCAACTGCCAGTTTCTCTGCACGGGGAAGGTTTTACCCTCCAGTATTTTAGCACTAAGTTGAGATAAATTGTAGCTTTTTATTAGCATAAAAAACTCAATTTTTTTTGTTTGAGTGAAGTGTCCCCTTTTCCCATAGACTGTCACATTTTCCAAGCATAAGTAACAGTCTTACGTAACCCGTAACGGGGACTTCCGGTTAGATTACGGAATTCAACGTTAACTCCGCGAGAAATTGAATAAGAAGTTTTAATTGCAGTTTTCTCGAAATAACTGTGCTCAAGAAGGTCAGATTGCCGCTCGTATATTTAGTGAACCAAGGAGCGCCTGCCTATAAGCTTGATATCAAAATACTCCATAAGAAGTGGTGTTCTACACAGTGGTATGAATAACTCATTTTTCATTTTTTTACGGAAATGGTCCCTTTTCCTAGGCTCTGTCACATATGGTCCTGTGGTCCTTCACACAAAAGATTATGGAATATCAATGTGTGTGTTGTCCTCTTTCTTCCACTCACCCCCTCCCTACCTCATCCACCCGATTCTTCTTCGGTGCCCGCCTTCTCCGACCGCGAGGGCGTCAAGAACTCGGAGCAGGAGGAGCCACTTCCTCTTCTTCTTCACTGCAACGTGCTGTCTCTTCGTCCGGTTCATCATTGGAAGACTCAGGTCCGGCATACTCTCCTTCATCACTGGAAGACTACTCCTGTCGCCTCACCTGCGTCCTCTTCACAATCTTCACAATTGGGGTCGGTGACTGCATACACATCTGGTCCTAGTAGTACATGTGGTAAAAAAAATAAAAAAAATTTTTTTAATTTGAAATTGTTCAAAAAAAAAACACAAACCACTTTCAACAATGAAATATATATATATTATAGCTAAACAGCTTTCTCTATCTCAATATAGCTATAAATAAGTCTTTCCCCAACAGAAGCTTGCTAGTTTTCAAGAGAAAGACAAGAGAAAGACAAAGCTTACCTCGATCACCTTCTTGACTCCCATTGTCAGTATCAGAGTTGAGGGGTCTGCTCCACCAATCCTGATACAGGGCCTCCTATAGCCGTAGATGTCGTCTCCCTCCTCTCCGCTTGATCCTGAGTCGCTAGAGTCAGCATCAAGGAAGACTAAAACTTCCACAGCAATGTAACCGGTAGATGCCATATTTCCAAAATGACTTTGAGAATAATTCAAATTTTACTAGTTACCTGGATCACATGACACACTCACTTTTTTCCTATGATGTAATAAGCATTACCTAAGACTGTACGTAATGGGGAGGCAAGACACCACCCGCCTCCTAAAAGCTCATGGTGTAAGTTCTCCTTTAATGCAGGTCACTACATTTTTGCAGGGAGGAAAAATTTGATTCCTCAGTAAAGGCAGTACTAAAACAGGTTGTTATCAAAACTATATATAAAATCAATGGTTCTGGCACAGTTTCTGCAACTGCTAAGAACTTTATTCCCAGCTACATTTGGAATGTACTGTGGTGAGAGTGGCAAACAAAGTGGCTCTTTCCCCCTTTGAGAAAATTTCAGTATAATTTGGAGTGTACTAAAAACATTTTGATTTGTGCACAATCCAGCCTCATTTCACCTTACTTATGCACACAATTCCCTCACCCCTTTTTTGTATTTTCTTTTATAAATATTTCACAGCCATTTAAAAATTATAATCTTAAGTATTTAGAACATGGAGGACATAAATAAGTAAAGAATGGTGCCACAGATTAATGAAGCAAAATTAATCAATTAGAGTTAAATACTCTAGTCCCCCTATGGTAAATCCTTTTAATTTCACTATCTACTACAATTATGGCTCTATTATGAAACATTGTTCTGTGTGTGTGGTTGGAAATTTCAGTTGAGGTGACTCCACGGCAAACGTAGGAACCGCTGTGGTTTTCTTTTAAATTGTGTATAGTTACAGAGGTTTCCCAGACACTTATATTATGACTATTGAAATGAACACTGAACCATTCTATGGGGATTATACTACTACAAGTTAGTGTAACCGAGTCACCTTGAACAATTTCCTTCCAACTGGGTAAAACTGCTCCAAAAGGGGCCTGGTCCCAAACGCTTAGTAAGAAATTGGAAACCTTCCCTAGCTTGCTGAATTACAATGATGATAAACAAAAGGTAAGTAACTGTGGTGTGCTTGAGCACAAATGGTGAGCGAGCCTTAAACCACACTATTGTTAAACGATTGATTCTAACTACTAACACTCAAGCTACTAAAATAAATTCGAGTTTTTAAATTACGTATAAGGTAAAGGGGCTTGAATGCCACAGTAACCGCTCCCCGCAACTGTTTGAATTGAAAAAGAAGCAACAAAATTAAGTCACGTTATTTAAGTTTTTTCTCTGTGTAGTAGTTGTAATGCAACATACTTTCACACTACTGTACTTCCTACGCAAGACTTACCTGCGTCTAGTGGACAATGAATTTTCTAGTAAATACTGTTGCGGAGTGCTTATAACTGTGACAAATAGTGTATTAACTTACAACCTCCACTAACTCAAATAGAAAAATGACATACCTACGTCCAAACATATATATATAAATAAATTAGTGGTGTGCTTGAGCACAAATGGGAGGGAGCCTGATAATTAGGTAACATAAAATAAGTATTGTTACTATGTTTTAGCTCAAGTTCATGCAAACACTATAATAGCAGTTATGACCTTTTATTTCAGCAAACAAATACAAAATCACTCTCCTACCTGATTTGTTAATTTTTGTAGTAACAAACATCTGCCATTCTGATAATCTCAATTACCAGTAACTCTTGAACAAGCTCTCAGCTATGATAAAAAAAATAAACCAATGTTATTATTTGTAATTTTAGCCAACAAATATGGAATTACTACTTACCTCAATTTCCTGAGTATTGATAACTTCTGTAGTATCAAATTTAAGTTACTTTGACTATCTGAATTACCTCGAATTCTTGACAACAAGCTCTCAGCTACAAATACAAAAGACAATCAATTTTAGCACACAAATACTAAATTACTTTCTTACGTCATTTTCTTGAGCAGTGGTAATTTTGTAGTACCAAATTTGAGCCAATCTGACTATTTGAATTTACCAGTCACTGTTGACAAGCTCTTAGCTACAAAAAAGAAAGGCCAGAGTTAATTTTGCACATTTAGCTAACAAATATGGAATTGCGTACTTACCTCAGCTTCCTTCGAAAAGTAGTAGCTTCCTTACACACATATATCCATATAACATAAACCCGATTTTGCATTATCCACCCCTAATACTGTCTCGCTCGCTCAGCTTGCTCGCCAATAACGTAAACCCGATTTTCAATTTTTCACCCCTAACGGTGTCTCGCTTGCTTCGCTCGCTAGCAAACATAAACAAATATCCCTGATTTTCAATTGCGTTACCCCTTGTTGTGTCTCACTCACTTCGCTCACTTGCCAATTAAACCTAACGGGGAGAAAGGTGCCCTCTTGCTGCTTCTCATAAAATTAGATGGGATTCCATTATCTCACGAGAAAAGAAACTCCTTGGTTCTAGGGCCAACAGTCAGGTTCACAAGAAAGAGTAGAACAGAAAACGAAGATTCCTTGTTCTCAGGAGGAATATTAGGCATTAAGGCTCTCCTAAGAAGTCATACCCCCTGAAGGAAAAATGCTACATCCTGGTTATTTAGAAGAGAGGATATGGCTTTCTGGTGGAGAGGACACAGTTCGCTAAATCGTGCGCCACAGTTTGCTAAATGGTGCGCACGGTTTACTAAACTGTACCACTGTAGGCTTAACCGGGCATGAGATATGTTAAATAGGGTACACAGTTTTTTGAGCCGTGTTGTTAAATTGTTCAAACGTTTAGCTAACTCTTGCACACGGTTCGTTATATCGTGCTCAAGACTGCTAAACTGTAGATAATGTTTGCTTAATCTAAATTATTGTCCTGTCTGCAGCGTTAGTACCGTACGCTTGTCTTATAACCTTTGACCCTACTTTGAAGTATTCTTAACATTGCGCACCATTCCTTTGCATGCGAAGCCGAAGCAAAGTGGGACTATGGCTAACGACAGTTCAAGCGCTGTTAACTTATATGTCACGACTATATCCACGGTAGTAGCTGGGGTTCTTTCGAGTTTGCAGTCGACTTCCCCTCAGGAGGTGGTGTTTCAGTGTCACAGTCATCATCATCATCAGGAAGTATGGAGCTGCTGTGCTATTGACTTCAATTATATCAGTGCTAATTCAGGATCTGTTATTTGTATATAGGATACCTCTACCATCTGTAGTAAATAGAAGGCAAAGTAGCAGAAATTCACTCCCTACACGGAAAAAGCCTAGGTGTCATGGGATGGAAATATTGTTTGCCTGCCATTTTGTTATTCTAAAATGTTTGGATCTGAAACAAATGGAATTCCAGTACCTAGAAAAAAGAAATTTATTCTTGCTGGCCATAGTTTAATTTGGAAAAATTCATTTAGAATCAGACTGGAGTGAAGAAGTATTCAATGAGCTGTTTTTTTGTGGGCCAATGCAAAATGAAAGCAATTTCCCATTTGATATTTTACAGCTGGCTGGATCTAGCACTAAGTCATTAGTTGTCCCTGCTTTGTCCTCTTCATTTAAATGGACACCTAAAGAAGTAGCAGGCAGATATGACAGTACTGTCTATATTTTGTGCAAGAAGAATATAATGAATGAGGTATGTGTAGCTAATTTTATTCAATTCACTAGCACAAGTTTGATCTGGTTTATTAGCTATGATCAGTATTTTTTATCCGTGTAAACAATCAATAGCCACTGAAAAGTTAGAAATTTTGAACTTGATACATATCTAAACTCAATATTATGTGCTCACATCTCATTATACAATCATAAGCATCTGCACAGCAAGCGTGTCAAAAGTCATTAAAAGAAATCAATTATCTTTTTTTTTTTGGAAGCACTACCAAAACAGCCAATATTACAGTAGTTTACGATTCACATTTTTTTCTCATTTTGAAGAAAGTGAATGGATTTTTCAGCCAAAAGAAACAGCTTTATAGTAATGTCAACAACACTTCCTTTAAAACAAAAAGAAAATATTGTATATTGGACAATTTTCAGCTAAAATATCCTTTAATTAGCTACGTTAAAAAAGAATTTTAACGACTTTGTTTATAGATTTTTTTTGAATGATAACTGACCAGAGGTTTGGGTACAAAACGGCAGAAGGTGGACAGGAGGGATTTTACTAAGAGAATCTTAAGCATCTTTTCTGTCAATTTAATCATTTGCATGAATATTATCTGATCTGTGATAGCCATGTAGTTATGATGCACCGTAATAGTAAGCATAGGTGCACGTGGTTTCAATTATGTATATTGACTTGGGATTTAGTTGAACCAAAATTAACCTTATATTGGAGGTCAATAGTACACACTGAAGAAAGTTATATGTGGCAACTGATTCAGATTTTATAGATTGACAAGTTTATTTGAAGGAGTGGCCATGCCAAATATATTTATTATGTTCTCAAATTGCTATTATATCCCCTCAATCAATCTCTCTTTCTAAAATCTAGTTCACACATGGAGTTCAAACTGTCTCTTTCTTTTTTTAGCTCATTCATTATACAATAATATATATATTATATATATAACAGCGTCAATGATTTCCTTACTTGGTTAATATTTTCAAAATAATGTTTATTAAAACCATATTTGTTTAAATGAATCAAAGGCAACATATTGAAACAATTTTTTTTCTTAAAATTTTTTTTCTTAAAATTTAGAGTATAATTGAAAATTATCATAGAGGTGATGAAGTAATTTTACTTGAAGAAGACACTGAAAATTCACTTACGTCTAAAAGAATCAGTTCTCCTAAGAGAGATCTGTCCAGGCCTGGAAAGCTACATGCTTCAGCAATAACACCCCATAAGTAAGTAAAAAAGAGATGTTCATCATTTATTTGTTTGTTTTTTTGTCCATGAGCAATACTGGGCGGAAGTTTGTTAGAATTTGCAGGGCAAAAATCGAGCAAATTGGACTTAACAAGCACAAAAGAGGAGTCTCTAGAGGCCACATGTCTTGAAAATTTTAAATTCGGTAACATGAGCATTAATATATGTGAAATACAACTAGATCATTAAAAAAAAGATGTAGAAGGTCATTGTACAAATGAGTCCCTCTTTGCAATACCATGGTATGAATTATTTTTATAGCTAGCTACTTCTGTTTTAAAGAACACATTGAAACCCTACGAAAAATCACATTTTGGTAGTCCTTACAAACTACTCTAGTCACCATACACTATCAAAAATATTGCAAATATCTTTATATAATTTTCTTTGCTTTAGAGAATTTGTATGTTTACTGTCATCATCAGAGAGTGATGAATATGATCAGTTGGAGATTCAGTCTGCGATTGAGAGTAGTTTACTAGAAAAATCAGAGAAGTAAGGTTTACTTTACATCAAGGCATATGACTATTAGTTTTGGTCCATGTCTAGTTATGAGAATGTTACTGCTGAAGATGTATCACAGGAATTGAAGCTTCACTTTCAGCTGTTTCCAATATCGATGGATACTGAAGAGTGTAATCGTTTCTCCGTGCGAAGAAATCATTTATGGATAGATACTATTCGTTTTTTGTCTAGGCAATCCTTTGACAACAAAAAAAATCAGTATGTGTTTCTTTCATTGGGGAATCCAGTGTTGATTACAGTGGTCCTCGTAGAGAGTACTTTTATTTAGCTCTGCAGTGTTTATCTGAGGATAATATTATATTTCAAGGCCCACTGCAGAGAAGCGATCATTCAGACACAATCCGCAAGCACTGATAGAGAAGAAGTTTTATTGTGCTGGTCAATTGATTGCATTATCTTTAGCTAATGGAGGACCTGGATTTCCTTGCTTGTGTGAGTCTGTATTTAGTTATTTGTGCTATGGAATGGAATTGAGAGTTTTTTCCAACCATTGACATCTACCTGATGCTGATATCAAACTGCAGCTAGAAAAGGGTGGTAATTAATTGATTTTGATTTATGTAAGTTATCTCTCATTACAAATATTCAGATTAGGGGAGCTGACACAGATGAAGCATTACATACAAGACCTTCTTTTGCAAGATCCGTTTAAGTTTATTTCTGAATGTGGATATCTGAAGCCTGCTGCACTTGTTAAAGCTGGTGATATTCCTAAATTAATAAAGCAAGTTTGTATGGAGTATGTATTAATAAGGTCCAGTTTGGAAATGCAGCAGTTTATTGAAGGATTAGATACACAAAGTTTATTGTACTTACTAAAATCAAGTTCCACAGTAATGAAAAAGTTGTTTGTTTATGAAAATCAAGGCATTAGTGTGCAAAAGTTGCAGAATCTACTGGTTTCAGAGTTCTCCCCTAAAGGAAGCAATGTGAGAGAGGAAGAGGAGGCAATAATTATGAACTGGAATGATTATTTAAGGGATATTGAAGAGTAATTGTAAGCATCAAGTTCTCTGTGTCTCTGTCAGTAATTTTTGTCAACAGCAATCTGGAAGAAAATATATTTTTAGCTTAGAATGCGGCATCAAACTATATTCCTAAATCAATCGTTGTCATTAATCTCCACAATCAGAGCATGACATACTGACAGACAGACAGACAGAACGACTACTATAACCCTCTTGCTCATGCATGCTCAGGGTTAAATGTTACAAAAGTTATATTGTTTGTGCATTGTTATCATGGATAGTGATACGCGTAGCATGATCTTGTAATACTGCTATTTCCACTACATTATGAAAGTTCAAGGCTCTTTGTTTAGTAATAAGCATGGGGTTTTTTTTGGGGGGGGGCAGAATTTTTCTGAAAGGGGAGGGGGATCTTGATGCATGTACGTGCATATAGTGTTTATATAATGTTCTATAGAAAAACCAGGAAGCATATCTGCTGGTGTTATACTATCATTTGTCACTGGACGTCCCACAATTCCACCTATGGGTTATCCAAGACCTCCAAAAATTGTATTCATTGAAGACAGAAGTAGGACATTTCCCACCGCAAGTACGTGTGGACCTCATTTGAATTTGCCCCTGTCATTGCAGGAATATAAAGAATTTAAAGAAGTGATGGAATTTTCATTGTCAAACACTGTGGGTTTTGCACAAGTTTAAGAAACATCGTTAGATATAGTTCACAAAACTAACTATACTAATGTCGATCAAAATGTTTATCAGCATGTTGGTTTACTCCTATGAATACTATGGGGGTCAGTATGATCCCAAATGCATCTAACTAAAGGCATGCATTTTGAATCATATCAACAGATTGGCTTTGTCAAATTCATTTTTTCTTCAACAGCTACTATGCTATTTACTGTTGTCCTTATAAACACATCTCTTATTCCAAATAAGAAAAATAGCAAGCAACATCAATACAATAGCCTCAAATGCATAAATACAAGTAGCTAAGCCAGCTACAAACATCACAATTAGAAATGCAATTAGCTAAATGTGCAACAGTTATTGGCCATATTTGTTATGTATACCAACAGACTGGCTTTTTTCAGATACATAGCACGGTCATCCAAATGAGTATGTGTCAGCAGTGTTGTCTCGACTAAAATTTTTAAATGTAGACAATGATTGAACGGATTAGTGGAAACAAGCACATGATCTCTAAAGTTGGGAATAGATGGAGTCACAACTGAGTTATCAGAGTCAATATCATCATCATTGGTAGGTTGGTATGTTGACAGCAACATGAGACACATTATTGCCCTCATGGATAGAATCATATGAATGGAAAAGTTGCAGCGGAGTATAATTATGTTCACTGCTAAGAGGGCGATTGTTCCAACTATCACAAAACTCTGATAATTTCATATTGATTCTTTCTTTGAAAGCTTGATGAAGACAATATATCTACTTCATTATCAGGGTCAAGTTTTCCTTCTTCTTCAAGCATAAATAAAGTTACTCGCACTGGATCAACAACAGATTTTCTTACATCTCTCCATAGTCGCTCTATTCGAGTATTATGAACTGAACTTCCCGCAAATTACAGAAGTTGAAGACCCTCTTTGTGCAATCATATGCCTCCAAATATCCGCATTTTCACCGCCACCATCAGTTTGAATTTTTTGAGGCAATCCATAACAAGAAGTAGCTTCAAGAAAAATGTTCCAATACTGTAGTAGCTTGATTGTCTGTAGAGCATTTCATCATAGTAGCTGTTCGAGAAAATCCATCTGTTGCTCCATGAATTATGAACTTCCATCTAATGATTTTGTGGTTAGTGTCGATATGCCATATTTCATTAGGAAAATTCACATGGTAACCTCTTCGTTTGATGGTCGTATGATGTCTGCTAGCTACCCCTTGGGATCCACACGATGTATTGATTCACGAATACGTTCTCTTTGCACATGCACTTCCCTAGATCGTAAGTACCCTAAAATCATACGCTCACCATCATTGGGATGGTTTACTATATATGTTGTATGAGTGCAACGAGATCTTGGTCTGAGTTTGCTGAATATTTGGCAGAGACTGATTCCCCTTCGAGATGTCGATATAAAGTTTGCCTACTTACATCCAGTCTTCCGATATTCTTGTACAACTATATCATAATTTATAACTTTCTTTGGCTTTCCAGGCGATGAATATCTACAAGTATTAGAAATTTGTATGAGTAACACGATTGAAATAGCACGAGGCTTCGCCTAGTGCTTTTTCAATTGCTTTACGAGTGCTATTGATCCCTAATAGCACAGGTTACCCTTGCTAACACTAGCTAATAGTAGGCCAGCTTTTTAAAAAGTCATTTGCATTGTAGCTACACTATATCGTTCACTTTCTATCTCCTTATTTTAGGATTAGCCTCCGGTGGAACTTCGTTTTCAACATATGGCTCCTCCTAATCTGTTGAAAGACATTCCACTCTAATACAAGTAGAGCTTGTGTGGTAAAGACTGGCATTGTCTCCAACTAGAAACTACTCGAACTGTACGTTTCCAAGGTTAACCTGGACTCTTGCGCACTTGCCCGTACTATTTCGCTTGGCTACTGTAGTATTTCACTTAGTTTCCACTTAGTTACTGTGCTATTTAGAGATATAATAGCACTGAAAACTGTGGTATTCTGGATTAATAGCACGATTGGAGCGAAAAATTTTCATGAGGTGAAGCCAGTGAAATTTCTCGCCGCACGAGTGCTATTTATCCGAAAACCACAGTTTTCTGTGCTATCATAATATGTTAATACTATAGCCAATGATAACAGTTCATTTCGGGAGACCATAATCTTGTGTTACATTTCCATCAAAGAAAAAATTTCATCCTGGTTCTGCTATTGTTCATACTTTCCACTTTTCTCACCGTTGCAAAATATCGTTTTCCTGGAATTTCGCCGCTACATTGCCTAGCAGGTAAAAGTGTGGCAAGGTCGCGAAGATATGGCCGTGACCAATCAGATCATTATTTCAGTTTTCCACTGCTGAAGGTTTTCAAAATAATACCACACTTTTTTGTATTGAAAAATGACTCGGCTTGGCATTACAATTAGATACGTACTAAAATCGTATGCTATCACAATAACAAAAATCTGTAATGCATTAAACTCAAATAAAATGGTTAGCTAGTTACCTTCTTGATGACTGTAACTCTGAAATACCACTGTGTTGGCTCAAGGATGACGGCAAACTTGAAAAAACCGCAGCTACTACACTTGATATAGCAGTGACATCATCTAAGCTAGCAGCGCCCGAATTGGAGAGACTTGCCATCACTTATTTGGTGTGCAATACTAAGAATACTTCAAACTAAGGTCAAAGGTTACAGTATTTTGCCCTAAGATTAAGCAAACTTGTGCACAATTGAACAAATCGTATGCACTATTCAACAAAGCGTGTGTAGTAACTTCGCAAACCGTGTGCACAACTTACCAAATAGTGGCAGAACTTAGCGAACCGTGTATTCTATTTAGCAAACCGTGAGACTTATTTAGCAAACAGTGTGCCATATTTAGTAAACCGTGAAACTTACTTAGCAAACTGTGACCTATCTAGCACCCTGTGTGTACGACTTAGCAAACGGTGTTCCCTATTTAGCAAATCGTGTGCACGACTTAGCAGACCGGTTCCCTATTTAGCAAACGGTGTGCACGACTTAGCAAACCGTGTTCACGATTTATCAAACCGTGTGCACAACATAGCAGACCGTGTTCCCTATTTAAAAAACCGTGTTCCTATTTAGCAAACCGTGTGCACGACTTAGCAAACCGTGTTCACGATTTGGCTTACGGTGCGCACGATTTAGCAAATCGTTTGCCCTATTCAGCAAACCGTGTTCCCTATTTAGCAAACTGTGTGCGTTATCTAGCAAACTGTGTGTCCGATTTGTTAAATCGGCGACATTGACACGTAAGAATTTTTCTTTATTTTGGTACAAACGACACTTCATAGTACTGCACCCTTAAGACAGTGAAAAGAAAAGTGAAGTTAAGGAGAGGATAACTAAATTATTGTAAAATCGGTTATACTGTTAGCGACCTCTGCTGCTTTTGTGTGACTGGATGTGTGTATACCCGAAACACCACTCAATTGGGCACATCAAGTGATACAAATAATATTTACTCACTGTTTATCAGCCAGATTGGAATGGAATCAAAATCTCAGAATAAGTATGCTACTTATCTACAATCAGCACAAAATAGTTACATATTACATTAAAACATTGAATGTTCTAATTTGGACAAAAAAAAAGATAATAAGTATAATAATAATAAGAGAGCAGAAATAAAAGTACAATTAATTTGCTTTGATTTGAAGAGATGTCATTGATTGTTGGCTATTTTCCTTTGTTCCTGTAGACCTTCATTGCCTTAAAATGATAATTGTTATATTACTTAAAATTGCAACATTTATCTACTCATTTTGTTAGGATCCTAATTTACAACTAAAACAGTTCAATTCTTCTGCTTATGAAAGCATTCATAAGAATTGTTTGGATGAATAACAGATGATATAATTTAATTTAATAATAACTATGTCAACCAACACAAAGAAGTATGCTTGCCTTGGTATAAGCAGGTGCATAATACATAAAGCAGTAGCACATTCAATTTATAAGTGCCAATCTTTGAAAGCAATAGTTTGAAACAATATTGAATGTTGCATGAAATAAGTTGATTTACATTGCAATCAATATCAATATACACGCCTCTTCTAACGTAAGCTTTCATAATGTTTGTCAATTGTATTAAAAAAGACGCTTTTATATGTAAGCAAAATCGAGATCTTTTCAATTTTTTCGCCCATACAAATTAGATTTCTGACTTATTTCACTTCTATAGTTCACACTTTCTTATAGCTAGTTACTTAATTCTATTGAAAGACCATGCATTGTTATTAAAAAATCATGATCATATTTTTTTCTGCTTGAAAAGGCAGGATAGTGTAATTGTCTTTGTGAATAATATGTATAGGCATGCTAATAATACAACAAAAAAAATAAAAAAGGAATGATATGATATGATAGGTATATTCAAATTTCACAGTAAGCAAATATTACTCCAAGGAAATTTTTGACTTATAATTAAGACTTACTCTTCACTTTAAGAAATCCCTTGTCTATAAAATATGATCCACTTTCTAATTCTCCAATGCAATAGTAGACGCCCCCGTTATGCTGCTGCACATTTAGTATTTTTAACCATTCATGCCTTTTGTGATAATTTCTGCCAATTTCAACATTTGAGGCAAATATGAACCCATCGTAATACCATCTTCCAATACCATGTGCTTTGCAATTGAAAATGACAGTATCTCCGACTTGAACTTCGTAAAATCTTGGCCATACTTTTCCCTGCACTCTCACTAGCAAATATGTTTAATATGAAAAATGTACCTGTAAATTGGTTTCATTATTTTACCATAGTTCTACTTTACTAATCTCTTTAAATTTATTAAATCATAAGTATTTTTTCGAAACTTAACATTGAAGCATTATCTTAACAAAAATTTGAAGTGAAAATTTTAAATCCATTTGAAATTTATCATTAAAAAAGTATAATTGATAATACCTAACTTACCACCTACGAGTAATTGTGATTCCACTGTAAAAAACGTTTGATTCTCATGAGTTCCATAGCAAACATAAGTTCCGGTATCTTGTTCAGTGAGATCATGAACAACAAACTCATAAAGATTATTCTCAATAGTGTAAATATTTTCCACCACATTGTAAAATAAATCTCTCCACTTGACAACAAGCCTAGGTGTAGTGGCACTGGAACATTTGAAAGAAGCATAGGAACCCACATGAGCCAGCTGCATTGTTGGATAAAGTGTACCAGTTGGTACTCTATCTGGAAGAAAAATTATAACAAAATAATAGTATGTATGACCCTGCTGCAAAACTTAAATCATTAACTAGTTTACTATTCCAAATAATGCCTCTCCTTAAAACATGTCACTCTCTACATAGAAATACAAACAGCTTTCAGCTTCAATGGCATTGAGTGTAAACTTACCACCTAGTATTAACTTAGACTCGGTTGCAAAAGGTTTTCCACTATCGTGGGTGCCATAACACACATAATTTCCAATGTCATTTTGTGACAATACTAAAACTTGAAACTCATATGAATTGGTTACCACTGCTGTATTTTCCATTGAGGTATAAAATAAATCTTTTCCTTTAGCAACAAGTCGTGGATGAGTAGCACTAATGCATTTTAAATTAACATGTGAATTAGCATACACCAGCTGTACTTTAGGATATACAACACCAAATGGAAGAAAATCTATAATAGAAGAATTATTTTATATGTTTAAAGTGTGCTGGGTCACTAATTTACAATTAGTAAGTTGTTCTAGTTTGAAATGTAGCAATATCATAGTCAGCCTGTTTGCATTTACGTAGTACTCCTTAGAGTGGCATTATATGATGTTCATTTTCATAAAATGCAACTATAGTCACTAAATTCAAAATTTTATATCCTAAAAGGTTATTGGTGCTCTAGCCTCGACTATAATGCTAGGGTATGAGACTGAAATTGGTATAGATTATGAATACGCATTTGATAAAACCTTCAGTGTTGGCTAAAGAAAGTGCACATCTCAATCACTCATTATAAAATCTTGTGTATGAAACTGACACCATGTGATGTTTGTTTGGACTGTACTAATTCACCGTTTTGAGAGCTGCAATCTAAAATGCTTATTAATCACGGTTACTTACTTAATTTAAAGTAAGTTTGATTAACTTTTCTATAACTATTTAACTTTTTGTTTCTTGAAGGAAGTACCAAGTTTTAGTTTTAAACTAGGCTATAATGTTACCAGTTTAAGCGTCAGCAAGTACATGCCACAAACAAAGTGAGGGAAATGACCATATAAGGAAATAACAGTGCACATACAGGAATTCAGCAGATTAAATTTTGATGTTATTTTAAAGAGAAGAAGAGATTTCATTGAGAAGCTACTATGGCCTAATACTATAGAGTAAAATGGTAGATGAGATGATTCATTTGATTTTGAAATGCACAAAATAAAAAGGTGCATCTTAAAAATTAATTATCAAGAAATGCTCAAGTTTTTGCAACTGGCATGCATCAGATTTGGATTCGGCTGGTATAAATTGACCTAAATAAGTTTAAAAAAAAATTACTTCATTTACAAAAACAAGGTTGGCCAAAAAATCTGGATTTCTAGCCTGGACTATTAAGCTTATATAAAATTAATTTCTGTAGTATATTTATTGTTTACTGAAATTGATGCTTTTCTTCATTTTAGTCACTACTGAATCAATTTACTCTCTGTATGAATTACTGTGGTTAGTAAAAAGGCAAATGTATAAACGATGAGATAAGTCAGTTCAGTCATAACTGATACTATGAATATCATTATTTTGAGAGAGGGATTGAGCTGAACCTACCTGAATTCCCTCTGCATAAGGGCCTGCAGTTGTACCTCCTCAGTACATGATTCAGTTTTGGTATACAATCATCTATCTTAATACTTATGGACCAGTCTCAACCCATCTAGGTACAAGCAATAACAAAATTAAGCTTAGAAATGCATTGCATTTTTAGGATACCATGTTTTTCAAATGTAATTATTAAATAATTGTCTTCCCTAAAGCTATTTTCACGATTTGATATCAAGAGTAGTTTAAAACTGTTATTAATCTTCTATAAATATCTTTAAAATACTACTAGGAATATTTATATAATGTTTAATTACTACTTACTCAATAAATTTTCCAATAAACATTTATGAATGATAATAGGTGTATTTTGCAGCATATTATATATCTATTTTGTACTTAGAATTTAAATGTATACCTGTCACAAATAAATTTCCAAATGCATAAAACAATTCTTTATTTGCCAACTCTCCATAGCATTCAAAAATTCCACTGTTTTCTCTCCTAGCCTCAAGTATAGACAAAATGGAGCTAGTTTGTGAATATGTATTATTTGGAAGAATATTATCATTGTTGAACATCCACATCACATTTTTACCATAACATACAAAAATGAGAGAATTATCTCCATGTAAAACATAGTTATCATTGGGGAATATTTTGTACTGATCTAAATTGACAACACTGTGTTATTTAGAAATTCAAACAAACAATTTTACCTTCCAGAATAGTATCACAGCATGTAATTCAATAGCTCCCCTGGAGCTACCTTATCAGCTAAGCTTACCAAGGTTATAACTCTTGAATCATGTTGGAGAATAAACCTTAATGGTGCGGCTGAATTTTACTTCATGACCAACCAATGATAATATTAAATTTAATTAACACCTAATATATAAATATTTTAAACACTGAATGAGTCTACTTGAATGCTATATAATTCAATCTATTCCATATGTACTAAATTTTCATTACCTCATCTAGTTCATGCCTACCCAACAAGTTTTTCTTCTTCTGTGTAATCCTCACATTATATTTGAATAACACTATATTATTACCTAATCATTGTGAGTGCAGCTCAGAGCTATATATACAGTCATTAATACTAAAGTTTGGCTGAATTCAGTTCAACTTACCATATATTCGCACAGGTACAACTGCAAGAAAATGTTTAGTGCTATTTGACTGTTCACCATAACAATAATAATAACCAGTATCATCATAAGCGATGGAATTAATTGTAAGAGACATGTTTCTATCATTCAGTTCTTTCAGGTTCAGGCGATCATGAAACCATCTAACTTTTCTTGAAAAACAATTCATCTTAAGCATTGATCCTGGTGTAAGTCTATTATTTGACGTCTTTATTTTGTGATTGTCCATATCTATGCAAAAGGAATAACAACATGTGCTAGATCCCACAGCTTTCAACAGACGGTTGAGTTAGAGCAGCAGGGTCTCGCAATTAGGGATGTAAGGGATATGGGAAGAAGGGGAGGGGAAGACATTTTGATGGCTATTTTAATGATACTCACTAATCAACTGTGTGCTTATGTGCACATGTTACAAATTTATTTTAACATAAAGGATGTTATACTGATGGCAGCTATAGCTCTTCATGAAAAGTGTAGATCTCACATGTTCCACAAAAGAAATTTCAAATATGTAAACGTGTCCCTTAGCTCAGCTCCTAATATCATCTCTCTAGCACTAGATCCAACACTGAGAGAAGACCTGCTTGAAAGAAAGAGAGGTCTTACTAAAAATGCTATAGTGGATTTCTTTACCCATGTCACTTGTGTTCAACCTGTACAAAATCAAAGGCTGTGTCATTATTATTCAATAACATAAAGAAATTTCCTGGTCATGTAATTTCACCAAAGTTTTGGATTTACTACCAAACCTCATTGCTTGTAATATTAGTTTAAATTTACATGTTAATATACCTACCTATAGGGTAAAGAGCATGTGAATCTCATTCTAAATAAAATCTAAAGACTATGTTTTTAAGATTTGATCCTCATGATTTTCAATGCATGTCAAGTGTAATATGAAGTGACAAAAGTGTTGGTAATGATGATAGTCTACTAAAGTACCAACAATTTACTGAGCTCACCCCCTACAAGTAAATATGATTCAGCAACAAAAGGAGTCCTATCTTTGTGGGAACCATAACAAATATAGGTTCCTCCCTCATCTTCAGTGATATTAAGTAGCTGGAAAGTGTAAAGATTATCGTCTACCAGAACATTGTTTTCATGTGTACAATAAAATACATCTCTTCCTTTGGCAATCAACCTAGGAAATGTAGCACTAGCACATACAAATTTGGCCTTAGATCCTGTGTATAACAGCTGTATTGGGGGATACATGGTCCCAATAGGAATCATTTCTAAAAAATGCATATACAAATAAAATGTATAATAATACATGGAAACTTTATAGTATTTGAGACTTGCGATTCTAATTATAGTATTGGTACATTCAAAAATAAATATTTGTATTTATTAAGGTGATTACAGTAAGTTTTTTATCCTTGATTATTAAGCTGATAAGTATGCTTTTTATAGCATTAGCTATATAGCTATGTTTAAACATGCAGATTACGATATTTTTACTACAACCATTTCACCTGAATTCTTTACTACTACCCATAGTGAGATAATATAGCAGAGAGATGTTATCATCACCTCAAAAAGGGATCTGGCATATTGTTAAAATTGACGCCTCTAGCGTGTTAAATCTTGCCCCACGGTAACATGGAGGGAAAACACTGATTCAATCTTTAAATCAACAATTATAAAAGTGAATTTTGGAAGAAACACGAATTTTCAGGACTTTCTCAGGATT